>Ga0116186_1005016_pt1 | contig 10590 bp, 6 predicted proteins | sample AD_JPNNA4_MetaG_FD_89806 | JGI IMG/M metagenome (GOLD analysis project Ga0116186, IMG submission 89806) | Active sludge microbial communities of municipal wastewater-treating anaerobic digesters from Japan - AD_JPNNA4_MetaG | ecosystem: Engineered > Bioreactor > Anaerobic > Digestate | place...
CAGGCTGATGAAACGCCCATTCCTGTGTTGTCCCGGGATAAACCGGGATCCACGCACAAAGGATATCACTGGGTTTATTATGATCCGTTAAGAAAATTAGTTTTGTTCGATTATCAAAAAAGCCGGGGAAGAGAAGGCCCGGATGAGTTACTGCAAAACTTTAAAGGATATCTTCAAACCGATGGATACCAAGTTTATGATGGCCTAAAAAATCAAGAGGATATAATACAATTAGCCTGCATGACACATGCGCGGCGCAAGTTCGAGCATGCTCTGAATAGTGATCCGCTCCCGGCCCATGAAATGATGGTAATATTTGGTGAGCTTTATGAGGTGGAACGCCAGGCAAGAGAAGCGGGCTTGTCATACGACGCTCTCAAGGATTTGCGTCAGGAAAAAGCCAAGCCTGTGCTTGAAAAAATGAAGGCATGGCTGGATGAACACCTGCTGACGGTTTTACCCAAGAGCGCACTTGGCGTTGCGATCGCCTATACGCATAACCTCTGGCCACGACTAATCCGATATATTGATGACGGTCGGTTCCAAATCGACAATAACCTAATTGAGAACTCCATCCGCCCTGTAGCTCTGGGCCGCAAAAATTATCTCTTTGCCGGTTCGCACGATGCTGCAAAAAACGCAGCCATGATTTATTCCCTGCTGGCCACATGTAAAATCAATAATATCGAACCCAAAGCATGGCTCAAGGAAATCCTCACCATGTTGCCAGATTGCCCAGCGAACCTACTGCACGAACTTCTGCCTGTGCAAAATTAAGCCCTTGCCACCTCAAATAAAAGATGTACTTTGCCGGTGGCTTACGACTTGACAATAATATAGCCTTCTGCGAATCGGTGAATAAAGAGATTGCCAATGTATATCTGAGAGATATACGCTTTGACATTAAAGGCTTTCAAGAATTATGCAGCCGGATTTTTGATTAAAATTTAGAAACCTTCCGCAGAACTAACACTTAAACTGCATAATTGATTACTTTTGTAAGCTTTTTATCAGTTTCTTAACTTCAATATCAGCATTCTTTAAGCATGAAAAAACACAGGATCATTTTGTTGGTTGTTATCGTCTTAAGCCTGGCGCTGCGCATAACACACGAAATAACATATCAGGATATGTATGTGGATAAAATGGTGCAGATTTCTGCGGCCAAAAACCTGCTGATGGGCAACGGCTTTACTTTCAGCACCCTCAACTCCAACGACTTTTCTGCCCTCAGTTCCACTTTTGTGAACAAATACGCCCCGGGCTATTCATTATTGCTCATTCCTCTGTATTATATCACCGGCGATTTTGCCCTGGCCGTCCTGATAATGGACATTCTTTTTATAGTACTGCTGTTTTTGGCGCTGATATTACTGCTGAGAATCCTGGATATTCCGCCACAAAGGCAAATCCTGTTTTTTGTTTTCACCGGCATTTCGTTTACTCCTTTTTATCATCTTTCTTCCACCGACCTGATGGCCCTTACTTTTTTTCAGTGGGCAATTTTTGGCGCTGTATATTTTTTGAAAAAGAAAAACCATTGCGTGCCATTTGCCTTGCTGACTGGTCTGCTGTGCTTCCTTACCGGTTTTATGAAGTTCAACTATTACCCACTGATGTTTGCTGTGCCTTTAGGTATTTTCATAATAGGTTTTTTTGATAAAGCCAAAAAAGTTTTAAGATTTTCGGTCCTCGCCGGGTTAACGGCAGCCCTGTTGCTGGCCACCCAAAGCCTGCTACTGAAACTGTTCTCGGGCAGTATGTTTTTTGTAGGCGACCCAAAGGGGTTTTTCCCCGAAAATATAGCCAAGTTTGATGTGTTCCCATTCAAATCATTGTTTTTTTACGAGGGCGCCCTCCAGGTAGTTTTTAATATACTGCCCATCCTGGAGCCTGTTTATTTATTTGTCGCCGCATTATTTTCTCTTATTATAGTGTTAGAAATTTTGAGATATATTCTTCGAAAATTTGATGCCGTAAAACTGACAAAAGATTATCTTACACTAGGCATCACGGTATTATTTGTCAATGTTTTCTTTTTGATTTACATGTCGCTTTCGCATAAAGGGCAATCATGGGAAATTCCGCCATGGACTCCGGTGGAAGAAACAAGGTATTACGGACAGTCGATGTTGTTCATCGAAATTGTGTTTCTCACCATGCTGTTATACGACCAGTATAAATCAAAAATCCTGAAAGCGTTGTATGTTTCGCTGCTGGCCATAGTGTTACTGTATGCCGGCTCGTATTGGATAAATGAGAATTATACGGTGTATGTGAAAAACAACAGGCAGAACACTTATGCCGGCATGTATGAGGATGACTTGAAAATCAGCCAGGCCGTAAACGCACACCTCGACCAGGGACGCTACAATGTGTTTGCCTCTCCAAAGCCCCTGACAGATAATTTTGTGTTTAACTTTTCGGGAGTACAGGCCATAAACCGCAACTTTACAGCCCTGCTGAACGACACCATCATTACTACCCACAGTCCTGTAACCTTGTTTTTGGCCTTACCGCAGGATTCATGTAGCCTGCGGAAGCTGGAAAAATTTGCGCCCGAAAAAATTGCCGGACTTACTGCCTTCGATATTTATAAAATAAAAATCAACTAGCTATGGAACTGACAATTTTAATGCCCTGCCTCAACGAATCCGAAACGCTGGCAATATGCATCCAAAAAGCCAGGTCGTTTCTGCAAAGAAACGATATAGACGGAGAAGTTCTCATCGCCGACAACGGCAGCACCGACGGATCGAAAGAAATTGCCGTCAGGGAAGGCGCCCGTGTGGTTGAAGTGAGCGACAAGGGGTATGGCAATGCCCTGATTGGAGGCATAAATGCGGCCAAAGGCAAGTATATAATTATGGGCGATGCCGACGATAGTTACGACTTTGTAAACATGGAACCCTTCGTCGAAAAACTCCGCGAAGGCTACGACCTGGTGATGGGCAACCGCTTCCAAGGTGGGATAGATGAAGGCGCCATGCCTTTTTTACATCGTTATCTGGGCAACCCGGTACTTTCGTTTATAGGCCGGTTGTTTTTTAAAATCAAAACCGGCGACTTCCATTGCGGACTCAGAGGATTCAACGCCGAAAGAATTAAACAACTAAAACTTCATACTCCCGGGATGGAATTTGCCTCCGAGATGGTTGTAAAAAGTTCATTATTTAAATACAAAATGGCCGAAGTGCCTACCACCCTAAAAAAAGACGGGCGCTCCCACCCCCCGCACCTGCACACCTGGCGCGATGGATGGCGGCACCTCGTTTTTCTGCTGATGTACAGCCCCAAATGGCTCTTCCTCATTCCAGGATTAATCATCCTAATACTCAGCATCATCGGTTTCGGAGTGTTATCCGTAAAAATGCTTTACCTGAAAAATATCGGCATCGACATACACACGCTTACCTACCTGGGATTTGCCATTATCCTCAGCTACCAGATTATTCTTTTTGCATTGTTGAGCAAGTTTTATGCAGTAAACCAGGGACTGATACCGGTCAAACACCGATTCATGAAAATTTTTAAAACCGTTACCCTCGAAAAAGGGCTGGTGGCCGGGCTGATACTGTTTTTTGCCGGATTGGTATTTTCGATTATTCTCTTTAAATATTGGGCCGACAAGGATTTCGGAAACATTACCGATTTTTCACACACGTTCAGGCTGCTAATACCTTCGGTAATCCTTATGGCCTTAGGCATACAGACCATTTTTTCCAGTTTTATCCTGCGCATCATCGGCATCATACAACATGTGGTTTTTTTAGATGACGAAAAAAATCAAAACAACACCAAAAAAAAATGATACAGCGGCTGAAGGTGCCTTTTAAACCGGCTGATAATAATTTTTTTCACTGTTTTAACAGAACTCTCTGGCTATGAAGATAAAATTTTTGATTATTGCATTTTTTATCATCATCGTTACAACCGTATCTTTTTTGTTTTCGCCAAGGCCAGGCCCGGAGATTTACAAACCGGAAAATTATGTCAGCCTTTCATCTAATGCAGGATTTTATGTAAATTGCGATGCCGACCTGTATATTACTCTTTCCCAGTCGCCGCAACTATTACTCAAAGATAAAGAACCCAGGCAGTCACGCCCCCTTTATGTTATGGCGGGATGGCTGGTGGGAGCCCCGTTGCAATTTTTTCTTGAAAAATCGGGACTCTCGGGCGACTTTCAAAGAAACCTCAGGGGATATTATCTAGGGTATGTATTGCTGAACTTTATTATTTTGTTTATCAGTTTTGTATTATTTAAAAAAATCTGCAACCATTATGCGAGCAGCGATGTCAATAACCTTGTCCTGTATGCCTTGATGATATTTCTTGCTTCCAATTCAGTAACCAAATCCTATTTCTGGACGGCTCATCAACAAATGTTTGTCTTCCTGACTCCGCTGCTGTGTCTTTTCCTGATCATAAAACTGCCGCAGAAAAACCTTTCGTTAATACGGCTGTCCGGCGTCAGTTTTTTGTTGGGAACCCTTACACTGGCTTATGGAAGTTTTTTGCTGTGCCTGCCCTGCCTGCTATACGCCGCTTTTCTGGTGAATAAAAAACACAAAGGCCTAAACAATTTTTTAAAAATGGCACTGATTTCCGCAGTATTTGTAGCACCTACTCTACTGTGGATGCTGATATTGCGCCTCAACGGGGTGACTTACTACAATCACGAAGCCGACCAGTACCGGCAGTTTGTATGGATCATTGATTCACTAAAGGTATCTCCGTTATTTTTTCTGAAAACCGCGCTGGGCAACCTGTATCTTTTTATCCTCACCTTCAGGGGCCTGGTGTTTTTCCTGGCACTTTTCCTGGCCCTGTTTTTTGCGGGACGGCTGATGTGCCCGCATAACAAAAACGAAGACAGCAAGAAGCAAGTCGTGGGTATTTTGTTTGTCATGTCCATGGTTTTTTTGTTCTTCCTGTTTATGGGTTATTACCAGGTCAGGCTGTCATTTACAATGGTTCCCCTGTTATTGTGTCTGATGTTTATTTGGGCCAGCCGACTGCAGAAAAAATTCAGATATACAGGATCACTGCTGCTGATAACAGCTATAGCCTGGCATATATATCAAACGGTGAGTTACGGCCCTTTTTATTGAGAACATATTTCATAAAAACTTACCCGCAAACTGATTTTTTTATATTTTTAAAAAAGATTTTCTACTCTACCAATGAACAGCAATACCATATCCCCTTATTTTTCCGTAATAATTCCTACATACAACCGCGCCCACATCATCGCCCGGACCTTGCAATCGGTAAAAGGCCAGTCGTTTACTTCCTGGGAATGCATTGTGGTTGACGACGGCTCTACAGACAACACCGAGGCTGTCATAAAACAATGGATGGGGCAGGATAAGCGATTGCGGTATATCAGGCAACAAAATGCCGAACGAAGCGTGGCCCGCAACAACGGAATAAAAAATGCCTGCGGAAAGTACATCTGTTTTCTGGACAGCGATGACGAGTACCTCTCCACCCACCTAAGTGTGTTGCATGATAAGATACAGGTAGAATCAGAACCTGTTGCCTTGTTTTTTACCCACGCCCTGATGATAAAAAACAACTCCGCGATTATCGAACAAGATTTTTGCAAATTGGAGGGATCAGCATTTGACTATCTGATGGAAAACCCTTTGATTCCGGCCAGGGTGTGCGTACATCACCAAATATTGGCACGTATCAGATTCCGGGAAGATGTGGTGATTGTGGAAGACCAGATTCTGTGGGCAAATATTGCCATATATTATCCGGTTTTTCAAATACCGGAACAGACAGTACGCTATCATATCCATGACGAAAACTCAATAGATATTTCAAAAAATTGTTTCAGGCCAAGGCTTGACGGCTTAAAAAAGTTTTTTTTACAAAAAGATGTCAGGAAGGTAATCACAAAAAAACTGAAAAGTAAAATAATAAGTGAATGCTATTTCGGAATAGCAAGGCATTACGGTTATAAAAGGCGCTGGTTTCCTTATGCCTGGAATTTAATTGTTTCCATTTTTTATTCCCCTTTGCACCCTCAGACAAAAGCTAAAATTCACATGATTTTTTTTCCTGAAAAACATCGATTAAAATGATAAAAAAGTTCTTGCTAAGTTTATATAACTTCCCATTTTTATCAAAAGAAAAAACAGATGCAAACCAGAAAATGATTAGGGATGCTGAATGGGATGCAATCAAACCTTTTATACCTGCAGGCTCCGCATTTATTGATGTGGGGTGCGGCATGGGTTATGCAATGAAGCGGGCTGCGGCAGAACTGCAGTGTACAGTTTCCGGGATCGATCCTAATCCCGGCGAACACGGCGTGGGCCGCTATCATAAAGAAAATATGCAAAATATTAACATTGTTCAGTCTGTTTCCGAAAACATCCCTTTTGCCGACAAAACATTTGATGTGGTTTATTGTTCCCATGTATTGGAGCATGTGGATGACGAACAAAAGGCCCTGCTTGAAATGAAGCGGGTACTCAAACCTGATGGTATACTCATTATCGGCATGCCCACTGCTGCCATGGCCTGGGTGAATTTTTTCACCAATATGGTATTTACCTCACATATCAGATTTTTTAACGTGATATTAAAGCCTTTCCCATTTATTCATACCGGTGAAACCAAATTCATACAGATGTTCATTCCCGGTTCGCACAGCGATAATAAGGCCAATACAGTTTTTTTTGATATGAGATATTACAGGGTAACACGGTGGAAAAAAGTGGTTGGAAGTGTTTTCCATATTCAACAAACTCTTTTACCGGCTTTATATCCCTATCCCGAGTTCCGGCAGTTGTTTAAAATGAGGAAATATAAACGAATTTCAAGCAGCGTTTTCTTTATAGGAAAAAACAGGTGACACCATAAAAATTCCTGCCTATTTAAACAAATACTTTACCAGGTCTTTTTGGGTATAGCGGAAATAAAAATATTTAACGCTAAAAGATGAATATATTGCCATAAGCCCGAAAACCGGGACATGAAACCTGCTTAATCCATAAAATGGCACACTATACAAAAAAGAAATTATCAGAAAGAGCAAAACTACCGAAAAGTCGAAAAGGTCAAAACCACGCTCTCTGATTTTGAGCGCCAACCCGGCCACTATCATTACTAAAAACAACCAATAAATCAACAAATACAAACCGTGTTTGTATTTAGCATACCATGGCCAAAGATCCGAATCAAACAATATCCCTAATTGAAGGCCTTTTTCATACTGAGTGAGTCCGCTATGATAGTCAAAAGTACCTGGAAGCATCCATAACTTCAAAAATTTCTGAGGAATTACTGATAATTGAAATTTTAAGTTCCCACCCATCCATGCTTCTTTGGCCATATCCTTATAAAAAGTGTCTTCTTCTGGACATCTGCATTTCCATTCCTTACTTTTGATAGAAATGTATCTTTCCTGTTTTGATTCCGGTATGTAATTGATATCTTTTTCTATAATATGCCAGGAGCCATCACCGTTCATGTTATTCCCTCCGTAAATCACTGTACCCGCGCCAAAGCTAAGCGGGTTGAATATGCCATAAGTACTGTAGTTTCTGTAACCGTTAGCAGATACCACTAGTATTAACGCTAAAACAGTAACCGCAGAAAACAGATATCGTTTCTTGTATATTAAAAACAATAATAAAAACGGAAGAATCATCAAGTATTCAAATCTTGCCAGCATTAAAAAACAGACAGCTACGATGAATATAACCTTGACGGAGTTCCTGTCAAATCCATTGATCACGCTGCCGATAATAAGTAAGATCATGCTACCACAAAAAGATTCGGACAGTGTCCTGCCATTAGATTCAAATAGTTCGGGACAGACAAGCACCATGAAGAAACCCGCGACACAAAGGGGATAACTTAAATATCCTTTTTTATACAATTGTAACAACAAATAATATAAAGCAATGATGTAAAGCAGCGCCTGTGATATTGCTACCATATAATTATTCAGACGGGTAAAGACTTTAAAAATTGATAAAAAAAGAGGATATCCGGGCGCGGTGCAGCAGTTCAGATACGCATCAGCGTTTGAAAAATTAAAAGATGCCAGTTCATTTGCAACACGAACATACCTCTGCGAATCATCATTTTTTTGGTTAAAGATGTCGCTATATATTGCTATGTTAGCAACAACTAAAAGCAAGTGAATGACTGCGATTATAATAAAAAACTTTTTTTTCATAACGGTTGTTTGAAAACCATGCCAAAAATCAGCGTGCAAATGTACATTAAAAAGTTTTTACTGATAATGCCAATGCAAAAGAATAATAACAATCTGAAGCGAATGATAATACCTCGTTTTTTCTTTTATTATCAATACCGTCCGGGAAAAATAAATTGAAATTCATAGAAGGCATACTGGCATTGCATTTTGGAATGTTTAACCCACTACTGGGTTCTTTTTATGTTTGGATGTTTTTTTCTAAAAAATCTTTCATCCCTGTGGGAGGATAAAAAGCAACGTTTTGTGCCATAGGCACAAAACGTTTTTAAAAAGTAAATGGAATGAAAAAAAAGTGTGTCCACCGTGCCTGTTTGTCGGCAGACAGGGCGGATACATTACAATTTTTTCCGGACAACAGTGTTTTATAATAATCTCAAAGAAGATTGTTTTTACAAGAACTTTGCCCCAATCCGGTATTTTACATCTTCACAAACTTCCTCCGCAATGTATTGTCGTGGAAAATAACCTTCAGGGCATACACACCACCCACCAATGCCGACATATCGAACGTATGCGCGTTATAGCCCTCAGGGCGTTCACCGCTGAACAATACCGTGACCTTTTCTCCCATCTCATTGTACAACTCAATGCTCACCTCCCCGCTGAAAGGCAATACATATCCTATCACCACGTTTCCTGCCACCGGATTGGGATAAGGCTCCGACAAAGAGAAGTTACTTTCCAGCACCGGACAGTTACGGTTATTTTCCATCATGATTTCTTCCAGCTCTGGAAGCAGCGATGCCGTAATGCAGACAAAATCTACCCGCTGCCCCGCCGGCAACTCGGGCTGCGCGTTGAACACATAATGTACAAATTCGCCCTGCATCAGGGCTCCATACCATTGTTCATGAATGATGCTGCCGTTTTCCATCTGCATAGCAATGTCAATATGTTCTATCTTCCGGCTGCCCATATTCAGCAGGTCGGCTGCAACAGTCAGCCTGTTATCCTGGAGGGTAAGCGTGGCATTCCTTACAGCGATATCCACCGAGGTCGGCAGTACATAAGCATTGTGAGAAACAGTATCGTAACAGCCATTGGCGCTGTATGCCGTCAGCAATACCGGATATATCCCCTGCAGCAGGAAGGTGTGCACGGGCTCTGCCACTGTGTCTGTATCCCCATCGCCAAAAACCCATAAGAAATGACCGGCGCCTACGCTCAGGTTGGTGAAGCTCACCGGTAGCGGCGGGATGCCGTATTCCGGATCGAGGTCGAAAGCCGCTACCGGCAATGGATACACGCGTATCGTTGCCGAGGTGCTATCGGCACAACCGTGGTCGGTAACCACAGTGAGGCTCACAACAAAGTTTCCGGTGTCGGGAAACATAAACCCCGGATTTTGCAGCGACGAGGTTCCTAACCCGCCGAAGTCCCATTCCCATTGGTTGACAACACCCTGCGCGCTGGTGCTGCTGTCGGTGAATTGCGAGGTGATGTTGATACAATTGCCTGTAAAGCCGAAAGCCGCCGTGGGGATGGCGCCTATCACCACCGGATGGACGGCGGCCACCTCGCAGCCGCTGAGTGTCCTAACTGTGAGCATCACATCATAAGCTCCCGCGGTATCATACACATGTGAAGGATTGGAAACAGAAGACACGGTACCATCGCCAAACTGCCATTCATAATACGTGATAGATTCCCAGGGCGGGATAACGGTTTCGTCGGTGAAATACACTACTTGTCCCGCACAGGCCGTAGTGTTGGAAAACGCCACATCCGGAGATTTTTTTATGGTTATGGTATGTGCTGCCGAATCAACACATCCGGCTACTGAAGCAACAACAAGGCTAACAGTAAAAGTTCCCGCCGAATCATAGGTGTACACCGGGTTGGGCAGAGTGGCGGTGTCGTTGCCGGCGCCATAGCTGTCGCCAAACTCCCACTGCCACGAGTTTACGTTACCATAAGGGCATTCGGTAATATCGGAAAAGTTAACGGCCACGCCGCTGCAACCCTCATAAGGCAGGAAATTCACCGCGGGCATGGAAAAGACTTTCACGTCTTTTTGGAATGTTCTCATACATCCGGAATCCGTTACCACAGTAAGCACCGCCTGGTATATGCCGTCCTCCGCATAAACGTGTACGGGGTTTGGGGCGGTGGATGTGGTGCTGTCACCAAATTCCCACAGGCGTGAGGCTATGGTATAAGGAAGTATTACCGACGACAGGTCGGTGAAATGCGTGGCGCTGCCCTCGCACACCGAATCATTGCTGAACGCTACGGTGGGCATCACCCCGTTGATGTGGAGTGCGATGGTGTCAATGGCTGTGCATCCGTTGGCATTGGTAACCGTAACGGAATATGCGGGTGTTGTTCCCGGCGCCCCGTTGATG
>Ga0116186_1005031_pt1 | contig 10563 bp, 6 predicted proteins | sample AD_JPNNA4_MetaG_FD_89806 | JGI IMG/M metagenome (GOLD analysis project Ga0116186, IMG submission 89806) | Active sludge microbial communities of municipal wastewater-treating anaerobic digesters from Japan - AD_JPNNA4_MetaG | ecosystem: Engineered > Bioreactor > Anaerobic > Digestate | place...
AAAAAACCTAATTTTTTCAAAATTTTTATCGAAATTTACTTGACATAAATGAAGAAAAGTTGTATCATTTTATTAGTGAAAAAAATAACTAATCTTAAAGAGGGCGAAACGATATGGATTTCAGTCTCAGAATCGTTGAAAGATTGCCCAAGTACCTTCAACTGGCGTGTCATTTAAAAGAGTTTGGCCATAAACACATAAGCTCGTCGATTCTTTCAAAACATTTTTTCATAGACCAGAATAACATAAAAAAGGACCTTTCATTTCTTAATTTAAATGGAAAGCCTAATAAGGGTTATGAAATTAACGAGTTTATTTCGGCCGTTAAAATGGTCCTGGGCACGACAACGGTAAACAAGGCCATTGTCGTAGGTTCGGGAAACCTGGGCCGGGCGGTCAGCAATTATTCCAACTTCACGGACTACGGCCTTAAAATAGTGGCCATGTTCGATGACTCGCCTGAAAAAATAGGCGGTTCGGTAGAAAACTTTAAAATATTACCGCTTGACAATCTTTCGGAAGTAATTACCAAACTTGGCGTTAAGCTTGCCATACTCACGGTGCCCGCGAAGAGCGCGGCAAAAGTGGCCGGTAAATTGTACGATCTTGGTATCAGATATTTCTGGAATTTCGCTCCCGTCCATTTAAAACTGCCGGACGACGCGATAATCAAAAACGAGAATTTAGCAGCGAGTTACATGTTTTTGTCATACCAGATAAACCTAAACACTTATAGAAATAATGGAGGTAAAATCGAAATGGTTAACGGCGACATCGAAAAACGCATTTACGAAGCGTTTAACAAATACGCGAAATCACGCGATAATTTAATCCCCATTCTTCAGGACATCCAGGATATCAGAGGATATATATCAAAAGAAGACATTAGAAAGATATCCGATTATCTCAACATAGCCGACTCTAAAGTTTACGGCGTAGCCACCTTTTACAACCAGTTCAAACTCACGCAGCCCGGCCACTACCAGATTTCGGTTTGCCGCGGCACCGCATGCCACGTAAAAGGCTCTCTCAATATTATTAATTCATTAAAGGACCACTTAAAGGTAGAAATAGGCCAGACGACCCGCGACAAAATATTTTCGCTCCAGCAGGTAGCCTGCCTCGGCGCATGCTCGATAGCTCCGGTAATAATGATAAACGATAAATTCTACGGCCATCTCGACGTAGCAAAAACCCTGGCGATAGTCGACAAATTAAAAGCCGATTATCTCAGCGAAAAAGAAGCCGGCAAAACTCCCGCCGTAAGCCTTGCAGGGCAATAAATTTCAATCGTCGGTCAACGGAAAAATTCTCGATTACTAATTCTTAACTCGAATTAATAATTAATCTGGAGGAATTTCAGTCATGAGTAAAGTTAAAGTGTATATAGGGATGGGCACCTGCGGTCTCGCACAGGGCGCCCTTGAAATAAAAAAAACCATCGAAGATTTTTTGGACACAAGAAAAATAAATTTTGAAATCGTTCCAGTAGGCTGCATAGGCTATTGCTCGCGCGAAGTCATGGTCGATTTCGAATTCGAATCGATGCCGAGAATAGCCTACTGTGAAATCACCCCGCAGAACACGGTAGAGTTCCTCATCGAATTAATCGACAATAAAAATTATTCGAATAAATGGCTGCTCGGCACATATAAAAAATCGCCGAACCTCGCCTGCCTTTACGACACGCCTTATTTCGTCAAACAAAAAAGGGTCGCCCTCGAAAATTGCGGAATAATAAATCCTTATTCCTTAGACGAATATTCGGCCGCCCACGGCTTCGTGGCGCTGAAAAAAGTCCTTTCGACCATGAAACCCGAAAACGTAATCGACGAAATAAAAAAATCGGGCTTAAGAGGTCGCGGCGGCGGCGGATTTCCCACGGCAATCAAATGGGATCTCGCGTTCAAGCAGCCCGGCACTAAAAAATATATTGTAATGAACGCCGACGAAGGCGATCCGGGCGCGTTCATGGACCGCGCCGTCCTCGAAAGCGATCCGTTCAGAGTCATCGAAGGAATAACTATCGGCGCTTACGCCATAGGCGCTTCGGCCGGCTATATTTACGCCAGGGCCGAATATCCTCTCGCCATAGAAAGGCTCGAAAACGCCATTAAAATATGCAAGGAAAAAGGATATCTCGGCAAAAACATAATGAACTCAAAGTTTTCCTTTGATCTCAAGGTGAAAAAAGGCGCCGGCGCTTTCGTGTGCGGCGAAGAAACCGCGCTTCTCGCCTCCATAGAAGGCAAACGCGGCATGCCCACTCCGCGCCCTCCTTATCCGGCCGAAAAAGGCCTTTTCGGAAAGCCCACCGTCATAAATAACGTCGAAACTTTCGCCAACGTCCCCTGGATAATACGCGAAGGTTCCGATAAGTTCGCGGCTTACGGCGTCGGCAACTCGCGCGGCACCAAAGTTTTCGCGGTAACCGGACGCGTGAAATATTCCGGCCTTATAGAAGTCCCGATGGGCATAACCCTTAAAGAACTCATCTACGACATCGCCGGCGGCGTTCCGGAAGGACGCAAGTTCAAAGCCGTGCAGATAGGCGGCCCCTCCGGCGCGTGCATGCCCGAAAAACTCATGGACACTAAAATCACCTACGAAGACCTTAAAGCGAACGGCGCGATGATGGGCTCCGGCGGCATGGTAGTAATGGACGACACGACCTGCATGGTAGACGTGGCGCGCTTTTTCATGAATTTCATCCAGACCGAGTCCTGCGGAAAATGCATTCCATGCCGCGAAGGCACGAAACGCCTCTATGAAATACTCGACAGGATAGTCTTGAACACTTCCAACCAGAAAAAATCTTCCGACGAACTGCTTAGATTCAAAGGCGTTCTCGAACTCGAAGAACTCTGCTCGGTTATAAAGAACAGCTCCCTGTGCGGCCTTGGACAGACGGCAAGCAATCCCGTATTATCCACTCTCAAGCACTTCAGGGACGAATACGAAGCTCACATATTCGAAAAGAAATGCCCGACGCACGTATGCTCGTCGATGGTAAAATGCTCGATCATCAGCGAAAAATGCAAAGGCTGCAGCCTTTGCGCGAGAAAATGCCCTCACGGCGCCATTTACGGCAAACCCGGCTCGCCTTACCTTATCGCGGCGGACAAGTGCACGGGATGCCTGGTGTGCATCAGCACATGCAAATTCTCAGCTATCGTAAAGGAGTGATTTTTCGTGAAAACAAAGTTAAAAATGACCATAAATAATAAAGAAGTAGATTTCATAAAAGGCGAAACCATCTATCAGGTGGCTAAAAAAGCCGGACTCTTCATTCCCACGCTCTGCTACATGGAAGGCTACAAACCTTCCGGCGCGTGCCGCATCTGCGTGGTGGAAGACGTAAAAACCGGAAGGCTTATCGCGTCGTGCTCGTATCCCGCCGAAAGCGGCATGGAAGTGCGCACCGATTCGCCCCAGGTAAGAATGTCGCGCAAAAAAATCATAGAGCTCCTGCTTTCAAACCACCCGCAGGACTGCCTCACTTGCACCAAGAGCGGCTCCTGCCTTCTGCAGGACCTTTCCAAACAGTACGGCATAGACGAAATCGCTTTCCAGGGCGGCGCTAAAAAGAAAGCCGTAATAGATAAGGCTTCCCCGTCGGTAGAGCGCGATATGGCAAAATGCATACTCTGCGGCCGCTGCGTAACCGTCTGCTCCGAAAAGCAGGGCGTTTCCGCAATAGATTTTTCGCACCGCGGATTCAGCACTCAGGTCGCCCCCGGAAGCTTCAAATCGCTCGCCGAAGGAAATTGCGTATCGTGCGGACAGTGCATCATGGCCTGCCCGGTAGGCGCGCTGCATGAAATTTCGCACAAAAAACTCGTCATCGACGCCATTATAAATCCAAATAAAAAAGTGGCGCTCCAGTTCGCGCCAGCCTGCCAGATGACATTCCCTGAATATTTCAAAAAATCCATATCGGTCGACGACGCGACAAAAAAAATCATCGGCGCGCTTCGCGGCATCGGCGTGGATTTCGTTTTCGATACCTGCACCGCGGCCGATATCACCATAGTCGAAGAAGCGAAAGAGCTCGTGGAACGCCTTACCAAGAAAAACAAGCCGCTTCCCATGTTCACTTCCTGCTGCCCGGCATGGATAAACTTCATAGAAACCTTCTACCCCAAGCATACCAAACATCTGTCCAGCTGCAAATCGCCGCACATGATGAAAGGCGCTCTCATCAAACATCTGAGCGAAAAGCTTTTAAAAACAAAAGCCAAAGACCTTTTCGTGGTATCGGTAATGCCCTGCGTGGCTAAAAAATCCGAAACCGGCCGTCCTCAGCTCGAAAATGAAGGAATGGCAAACGTCGACGCGGTCCTCACAACTCGCGAACTGTTCTCGCTCCTCGACGAATTCGGCATACAGTACGAAAAAATACAGGATTCCGACTACGACCGTCCTTTCGCCAACGCTTCCGGCGCAGGCAAGATATTCGGAGCGACCGGCGGAGTCATGGAAGCCGCCATCCGTACCGCTTATTACTACGTCACCGGCAAAGAACTCGATAACGTAGATTACAAGCCGGTCCGCGGCATGTCCGAAATCAAGCGCGCCACGGTAGACATCGCCGGAACTCAGGTAAACGTGGCCGTCGTCAACGGTCTTGGAAACGTGGTAGATATACTCGAAGACATTTCCTCCGGCAAATCCGACCTGCACTTCATAGAAGTCATGAGCTGCCCGTCGGGATGCGTGGGCGGGGCCGGACAGCCTTACAACACCGATGCGGAACTTCTCAAATCGCGTACCAAAACGACCTATAAGGAAGACGAAAACTCTAAAATAAGACGTTCGCATCAGAACCCGGACGTAATAGAACTGTACGACAAGCACATAAACGAGCATGAAGCGCACGATTTATTACATACAAGGTATAAGGGGGACAAATAATGAAGAAGATATTGATAGTTGACGACGACGTCGACGTAAGAGAAATAATAACCGAAACTTTATCGTCTAACGGCTATTCGATAGAAGTGGCCGAAACTGGCGAAGAAGGCTGGGAAAAATTCGAAAAATTCAACCCGGATCTGGTCATACTCGATCTGATAATGGAAACTTACGACGCCGGCTTTATACTTGCATATAAAATAAAGAAGGCCAGACCTGAAGTTCCTGTAATACTCGCCACGTCGGTAAACCAGGAATCCGAAATACAGTTCGACCTTAACGAAGCCAAAGAAAGACAGTGGATAAAAGCCGACATGTTCCTCGATAAACCAATCAACCCCGGTATTCTGGTTGAAAAAGTGAACAACATTTTAAACGCGCCGGCTAATAAATCGCACCATTAAAATAATCGAATTATCTGCCTTCATAGGATAACGGAATTTTAATCGAGAGTTGAGAGCCAGAGGATTTTTATAAGATAAAATATGCCTTATTTTATCGGTCGAAAGTCCTTCAGCTCTCAACTCTCGGCTTTATTTATCCGGCCGGACGAATAAATTCAGTCTCAATATGGTTGTCAATAACCCGATAATGTGATATACTATCTTTAAAGAATTAAATCTTGACTATTTTAATTATATTTCATTAATTACTACTTTACGGCGGTTGATTATGTCAATAGTATCCACCATAGGCGAAAAATGTAAAAAATGTTACGCGTGCATCAAAAGCTGCCCCGCCCACGCCATAAAAGTCAAGGACGGAAAGGCGAGCGTAATCAGCTTCAGATGCATTTCCTGCGGCCACTGCACCACCGTATGTTCACAGAACGCCAAGGTAGTGCTCTCTTATTTCAACGAGTTGAAAAACGACATATCGTCAAAGGAAATAGACGCCATAGTCGCTCCTTCTTTCACCGTAAGTTTTCTGGACGTCGGCGAAAAGTTCGTAAGCGTGCTTAAGGCGCTCGGCTTTAAAAACGTCTACGAAGTAGGATTCGGAGCGGATCTGGTCACCCTGGCCTATAAAAAATTTCTGAACGAAAATAAAGATAAAACCGTAATAGCCACTCCGTGCCCCGCAATAGTAAAATACGTCCAGAAATACGAACCCGAAATGATAAGCCTGCTGGCGCCGATCGTGAGCCCCATGGTCGCCTGCGCCCGCGTGGCCAAGCAGATCAACCCTTCAAGAAAAGTCGCTTTCATAGGCCCCTGCATCGCCAAGATCGACGAAAAAAGCAATTACAGCCGCGACCTCGATTATTCAATAACGTTCGAAGAGCTCAAGCTCTGGATCGTTGAAAATAAAATAGATATAGAAAAGCTTAAAGACGTCGATTTCGACCCGCCGAAAGCCGGGCTGGGAGCTATTTACCCTGTAACCGGCGGCCTGCTCAGATGCGCGGATAAAACAGAAGACGTAATAGACAACAAGATGATCGTCACCGAGGGAAAAGACCGCGTTCTGATGGTGCTCGACTCTATAAAAAAAGGCGCGCTCAAAGGAAAATTTATCGACATGCTGTTCTGCCTTGGCTGCATCGACGGACCAAAAATATGCTCGGAGCTCAATTACTTCGAAAAAAAATCGAAGATGGCCGAATACGTAAAAAAACGCGCTTCGCAATCGTCTAAAGAAGAATGGGAACAAAATATAGAAAAATATAAAAACATAGACCTCAGCGTAAGATTCGATTCCGAAGAGGTTTCCGACATAAAAGAAGCCGACGCGGCCGAAATAAAAAAAATACTCATTCAAATGGGAAAGACTCAGCCGAAGGACGAATTGAACTGCGGCGCCTGCGGGTATCCGTCATGCCGCGCCAAGGCTCGCGCAATAATAGCGGGGCTCGCAGAAAAAGAAATGTGCCTGCCTTACGTAATCGAAAAACTCGAAGAAAACATAAACCTGCTCGAACAATCCAACTCCATGCTTAAATCCACTCAAAACGAGCTCATCCAGAAAGAAAAACTCGTTTCGCTGGGGCAGATGGCCGCCGGCGTGGCGCATGAAATCAATAACCCTCTGGGCACCGTTTTACTTTACGCGCACATGCTCAACGAACAGATCGAAAACGAAGACATGAAATCCGACGTCAAAACCATCATAACCGAGATCAACCGCACCAAAGAAATAATCACCGGAATGCTCAATTTTTCGAGAGAAAACAAGCTTACAATATCTGAATTCGATTTCTCAAAATTCATAAGGGATATTTGCGAAAAAATCCAGCATGATTATTCGACGCTCGGAATCAATATAGTCATTAAAGTCGACTGCCCCGACAATATTTCCATAGACGCCGACCAGACGGCGCTCGCGCAGGTTTTTTCGAACCTTCTGTCCAACGCCAAGGACGCCATAATGGAAGCCAAACGCGACATCGGCAAGATAAAAGTGGACGTCATAAAATACGACGAAGAGCTTTCCATTTTATTTACCGACAACGGAACGGGCATACCTAAAGATAAAATTCCTAAACTTTTCACGCCGTTTTTTACGACCAAGGGTTATGGAAAAGGAACGGGCCTGGGGCTGCCGGTCGTTTACGGCATAATAAAAATGCACCGCGGCAAGATAATGGTCGACAGCATAGAAGGCGAATCGACGACGTTCAAGATAAATCTTCCGCTCAAATCGAACGTCAGCGCGGGGCTGCTCGGTTAGCGCCAATAAAGAATAAGGAGAACCACCGATGGAAAAATTACTCGGAAAGGTACTTGTAATAGACGACGAAGACCAGTTCAGAATAGCCCTTACGAAGGTCATAAGCAAGCACGGCTATGAAGCCACGCCTTTTCCTTCGGCTTTCGCCGCGCTCGACTATTTAAAAGACCATCACGAAGAAATAGATATAACCGTCGTGGACATGAAAATGGACGGCATGGACGGCATCGAATTCATTACCAGAATCAACGAACTATATCCGACTATAGTTCCCATAATGGTCACGGCATATTCTTCTATAGATACGGCCGTCAACTCCATCAAGCACGGCGCTTTCGATTTTATATCCAAGCCTTTCAGCCCGGAACAGATTCTATACGCGCTCCAAAAATCCATGACGCGGCGCAGCCTGCTTGTACAGAATAAAAAATTAAAGGCCGAAGCGGAACGCTCCCTTAAAATACTGGGCCAGGAAAAGTCTAAAATACACACAGTGGTTCAGTGCATGGCCAATCCGCTTATAGTCCTGAACAGCAGCCTTGAAATAGTGCTTTACAATCCTTATTTCGAAAATATCGACATAAAGCAGCGCATAAAGCTTTTCACCAAAATCACCGATTACGATTCGGAATTCATCAATCAGATAAAAGCTCTGGTCAATTCGATGATCGAAAATAAGACGCTCACGATGATCCAGAAGGAATTCCAGATAGAAGAAAAGTTTTATCAGGCCACCTGCGCCGCGGTCATCACGGACCACGAAATCGAAGGCTACTGCGTTGTTTTAAACGACATAACCAAGCTCAAGGAAGTCGAAAACCTCAAAAACCAGTTCGTGTCGATGGTCGCCCATGAAATAAAAGCTCCGATTTCAGCGTCGCTGGGCTATATTTATCTTATACTGGACGGGTACATAACCGACAGGGATAAAATACTCGAAAAACTCGGCCGTTGCAAAGAAAGGTCCGAAACGCTGCTTGAAATGGTCAACGATCTGCTGCAGATATCGCGCCACCAGACGAACCGGCTGAACCTCGAAATCAAGCCCGTCAATATCCGCGAAAAAATAGAAAATGCGCTGGAATTCTATGCGCAGGAAATGAAAAAGAAAAATCTCGAACTGACGAAGGAATTTTCCGGGGCGAACTGTGAAATACTCGCCGACGATAAATCGCTGGATATGATATTGAACAATCTCATATCCAATGCCATAAAATACACTCCGGAAGGCGGAAAGGTGAGCGTAAGCTACACCAACGACGGCGATTACGGCGCGATAGCGGTTAAAGACTCGGGATACGGCATCAGAAAAGAAGATCTGCCAAGGCTTTTTACCGAATTTTTCAGGTGCAAAACGAAGGAAACTTCAAAAATATCAGGAACGGGTCTGGGGCTTTCGGTGGTTAAAAAATTCGTGACGGCGCAGAAAGGAACGGTAACGGTAGACAGCGAGTATCAAAAAGGAAGCGTTTTCACGGTAAGGCTGCCGCTTAGCAGCGAACAGAGAACAGAGAACAGAGAACAGAGAATAGAGAACAGAGAATAGAGAACAGAGAATAGAGAATAAAAAACAAGCATAATAAAAACAAAGCTTTATTTTAAATAACTGATCAACTTATTATAAAAAATTTAAAAAGCTGGTGAATCAACATGATAATCGACGAAAATAATATCCATAGACTGATCGAAGAAAATAAAAACGTTAAAGGCGAAGAAATATTAAGGATAATCCGAAAGAGCCTCGAATTCAGGCCGCTTGAAATCTCGGAAGCGGCGGCGCTTTTAAATTGCGAAGACGAAAGCCTTGTCGCCGAAATTAAAACGGCGGCTAAGATCGTTAAAGAAAAAATATACGGCAGGCGCATGGTTTTATTCGCCCCACTTTACCTTTCGAATTACTGCATAAACAACTGCGCTTACTGCGGATTTAAACAGTCTAACAAGGACATTGCGCGAAAGACCCTTTCTTTAGAGGAAATAGCCGAAGAAACCTTAAAGATATTAAAAAGCGGGCACAAAAGAATATTAGTGGTGGCCGGCGAAGACCTGAAAAAATGCAGCGTCGATTATATCGTAAAGGCCATCGAAACCATTTATAAAGTCGATTACAAAGGAAATAAAATCAGACGCGTCAACGTGAATCTGGCTCCGCTCGAACACGACGATCTGGTCAAAATCAAAAACGCCGGAATCGGCACCTATCAATTATTTCACGAAGTGTTTCACCGCGAAACCTATAAAAAGCTCCATCCGTCAGGGCCAAAAAAAGATTACGACAAGCGCATATCCATATTCGACAAATGCTACCAGGCCGGAATCGACGACGTAGGCGTTGGCGTGCTTTACGGCCTTTACGATTATAAATTCGAAACGCTCGCGCTTTTATCGCAGGCTAAATATCTGGACGAAAAATACAAAATCGGGCCGCACACCATTTCGATACCTCGTCTGGAACCCGCCGCCGGATGCGATTTCAATCAAAACACCGGATACGAGGTGGCCGACGAAGATTTCAAAAAAGTCGTGGCGGTGCTCAGGCTCGCCGTACCTTATACCGGAATAATTTTGTCCACGCGCGAAAAACCCGCTCTCAGAGACGAGCTTGTAGAACTCGGCGTATCGCAGCTTTCGGCCGGGTCAAAGACCGAGCCGGGCGGCTACAGCAAGCCCCAGCAGGCCACCGGGCAGTTCGTGGTCTCCGACGAACGCTCGCTCGACGAAATAATATCGGCCCTGGCTAATAAAGGCTTTCTGCCGTCATTCTGCACTTCGTGCTACCGAAGCCTCAGAACTGGCGAATCCTTCATGGCGCTTTCCAAAACCGGCCACATCCATGAATTCTGCGACATCAACGGGCTTCTGACTTTTTACGAATATCTAATAGACTTCGCTTCGCCGGAAACTAAAGATAGCGGAATGCGGCTTATCGAAAAACTAAAGCCGGAATTGCTGTCGGCGGAACAAATAGAAAAATTCGAC
>Ga0116186_1005046_pt1 | contig 10545 bp, 8 predicted proteins | sample AD_JPNNA4_MetaG_FD_89806 | JGI IMG/M metagenome (GOLD analysis project Ga0116186, IMG submission 89806) | Active sludge microbial communities of municipal wastewater-treating anaerobic digesters from Japan - AD_JPNNA4_MetaG | ecosystem: Engineered > Bioreactor > Anaerobic > Digestate | place...
CGTTTTCTTATTTTTCGCAAAAAAGTATTCATAAAAATCAACACAAACAATATTCCTATGAAATAGAGTAATATTGACAAATAGCGTTGTATTACATTCTCGGGACGACCGGTATTTTGAGTAAGCCACAATATTGGCGTATTGGAAGTATCATTAATTGCAAATGTTTCAGGCTGTTCTTCTATATACACCGAAACCAAAGGGGTAATATTAAAATCGGGATGAAATCTATTTGTAATATATTCATTTTCATATGGATATTCACTTTTAATAAATGTAAGCAAATACACCTCTACACTATCCAAAGTTTTATATTCGCTTAAATACCAAGCATTATCTAAATAGCATATTTTAGATTTCACTTTTTCTAAACTATCTATTGGAAAATTTATAGAATTATCGCTCCAATATAAAAGGGTATTATTTTTAATAACATAAAAACTCATTTCCTGATTTACCAATAACCTGCTGTTTTTTCGATACAAAGACCTATAAACATTATAATCAGTTTGATTTTGTATAGAACAAATCTCGTCTAAAAACTGTTTTGCATTCAGCTGTTTTGCTTTAAGTATTTGTTCAAATGCCTTTGCGTGATGTTTTGAAAATCTATGATTAAAGAAATTTGTTTCGATAAGCATTGCTAACAATAAAAACAAAAGTGCCAACAATAAATATTTGTAACGCTCAATGTAATTATTTACTAATAATGCCGATAATTTTCTTTCTTTATGAACCATATATGTTTGCTATTATTACAATTAAAGAACTCCTTTGGGGTATTGCATAGTTACACAATGCAACGAACCATGTTGTAAAATCAATACACTGCAATCTATTGGTACTATTTCTCGCTGTGGAAACAATTGCTGCATGATATGTATAGCTTCTTCATCGGTATTACAATTGTATACAGGAAGCAACACTGCATTATTTAGAATCAAAAAATTGGCATAGGTAGCCGGCAATCGCTCCCCTTCATCATCATAACACGGAGTAACCATAGGTAGCGGCATCAATCGATACTTCGTTCCTGACTGACTTACAAACGACTGCAATTCAAGCTCCATTGCACGCAATTCTTTATAGTGCAAATCGTTTTCATCTAAACATTGCACATAACAAATCGTGTGTTCGTCAACAAATCGAGCAAGCGTATCAATATGACTATCGGTATCGTCGCCTTGCAAAAAGCCATGCGTGAGCCACAGTACTGTATGAGCACCAAATATGTCTTTCAAAAATGTTTCGATTGCCGGTTTTTGCAAATGAGGATTTCTAAATTTACTCAACAAACAGGCTTCGGTAGTGAGTAACACCCCTGCACCATTCGATTCTATTGCCCCACCTTCAAATACAAAATGAGAATAATCGTGTCGTACGGCATGGGTAAAAAACATAGAATTACACAATTTTTCTGTAATTTGGGTATCCTTTTCTGCTGGAAATTTTTTACCCCAGCCATTGAATGCAAAATCATACAATACCGGTACATTGTTGTGGTACACTGTTATAGCAGCATGGTCGCGAGCCCACACATCGTTGGACTCACATTCAAAAAACGATATTTGGTCAAGCTCAATATCTCCCAGTTGGTTGATTACCGTTTGTTTGTTGACACACACTATCAACAATCGCTGGCGTTTGCTTATTTCGCGTGCTATAGCACAAAAACAAGCAACTGCCCTCTCATATACCGGAGCAAAATCTGTTTGTTCGTGCGGCCACGTAAGTTGCACTAAATCTTGTGTATGCCATTCTGCGGGAAAATGTATTGCTATCATTGTTCGAACATTTGTATTACAAATTTACGAAACAATTGTAATACTTTGTTGTTCAAATAAGGGTTCGTTTCTATATTTTCTCAACAATTGCATTACCGCAAGAACATCTTTCTGGCAATACTCTACAATTCGCTGAAAATCATACTGTTTCCAATACACATCGCATATCATACTGCCATCAATATCGTCTTTGGGTGTAGGTATTTCGAATATATGTGTTAATAACTCGAGCGAAGTATAATTTTTGTAATCGCCAAAACGCCATAAATCGAGTGTATCGAGATGTCGTATCTCCCACGGACGTTTACCGCGCGGATCGAGCGTTTTGGGCAACGCTAAGCCATGAATAAGTGCACGACGGGCAATAAACGGGAAATCGAACTCAATGCCGTTGTGAGCACACATATAATGTTTGGTGGTATTGAAGTGTTTTGAGAGCAACTGTAAAAATTGCTCTAAAATTTCACGTTCATTGTCGCCATAGAACGAACGAACACGTACCGCAAGCGGTTGATTTTTCTTGCTCACCACATAGGCAACAGAAATACATATAATTTTACCGAATTCAGCAAAAATTCCTGCTTTTTTGTATAACTCACTCGGACGCTCTGTAGAGATTTGCAAACGCTTAGACTTGACTTCCCACAACCGCCTCTCCTTTTCTGGCACTTGAATATATGCGGGATACTGAGGAACAGTTTCTATATCCAAAAACAATATATTCGATATGTCTATTGCTTGTAATTGGAGATCCATAGATAATTGTTAATGATTAATTGTTAATGGTTAATTATTTAAAATTTGGGTGAGACAAAGATAGAGATAAAAATGGGAAATAGATACTTGTATTTCATTAAAACCCCATAGCCTTTTTCACCACATTCATATCATCCTCAGAAGTTAGCATTTTCAATAATTCAAATGCCACATTTGGTGCTGTTTCCGGACAATATGATGTAATTATATTATTATCGATTACAATAGGCTCATTAATCACATGCACTCCGAATTCTTTCAATTTATTTTGATAATACCCATTTTTTAAATGATATGTAGTTCCTTTCCTATTATTAAGAACACCACTTTTCGCCAATGGAAATGCACCGGAACAAACCGATGCTATAATTTTTCCTTTCGAATTAAAATCTACAATTAATTGTAAAAATCTTTCATCATACGCCTCATCATAATACCCAAATTCCCCAAATCCACCAGGAACTACTAATGCGTCATATTCATCTACATGTATTTCCTCAATAGTTTTATCGACAATCACGGTAACACTAAACGTACTTACAACTTGCTTGGTAAAACCGCAGGTTTCAACATATAAAGCATGACCATAATCATTTCGTGCCCACCCCAAAACATCTATAAAAGCACTAAATTCCATAGTTTCAAATGCTTTGGGGATAAAAACTAATATTTTCTTGTTTTTCATAAAATTTAAGTTGTGTAATAATGTTGTTGGTTTTTATTGATATTCTATTTATTATTACAGGGCTAAAGCCCCTTTACCATTATTATTAATACTTATACTATAAAAAATATGCAAACCGCATTTAGATTTCAATTTACTAAAAAATGCAACACTAAAATAATACAATAAATCCAACAATTATAAAGAATTGTATAGCTAATTCCATACAAGACACTTGCCTTTAATTTACCTTTACATTTTTTTGAGTTTTTAAAAACTATTCGTAATGCTCTAAAAAAAATCCAATATAGCATTGCAATAAAAGCAATTACCCCAGCCCAAACAATCGCTCCAAACATCCAAACAAATAATGCAATTACAATTGAAACAACTATCCACAGCACAATACTTACAATAATTCCCTCGATTCCGTCTCCAACATCAATTATATCAATACCTGTTGTAGAGTCTCCAATGTTTGGAGTTTGAAAAGAATTAATTTTATGAGTTAGGTTACCAACATTATCTTTAAGTTTAATTCCGTTGTATAAGCCTATTAAAAGGAAAAGAAAAAATGCAATAGACAAAACAGTAGTTGACAAAAGAGAATTTTCGTAAATTGTACGATGCTGTCCAAGCCCCAAAAGCCAAATACTCAATACAGTCAATACAATTACAATAAATGATATAGTAAAAACCGACTTACTCGTAACAAGTTTTTTTTGTATATTTCTATTGTTTTCTTTTGGTTGCATTTAATTATTTAAGCGAATCTGGTTATAATTACAATTTATTAATTATAAGTATGCATACTCCATATTCAAAATATAAAATTGGAAAGAACTATTTACAATAAACTATTACTATTGCCCAATAAATTCTCTAAATAAACGACCACTATCTTTTAATTCAATAATGACATCTTCATCCTCTTCTAAAGGATTTATCGAAATATATATTAATCAAAGTTTGTTTTTCATCAAAAACATAAAGAATTAATAAAAGTAGGCTTACAGTTTAAATATTCATTATTTTTTCTTGTATATCTTTAAATGTTTTACCTTCATTATTTACCCATTCAGTAAATCCATTAGAATTTCTTCCTAAAATCATATTTGATGCAGCACTAGGACTATTAAAAATTGTATCTTCAGCAAAAATTAATTTACCATCTCCTTCTATCAATATTTTGGTTTCCAATAATTTTTTTCTCATACTTCTATATGTATCTGTACAGGATGGGGAAAGATCCTTTTTAGCTTCACTCCCTTTTGGTACAATATAACCTTGATCTGTTTCATACATAGAAGCCTTAAATGTTTTTGTTTTAATAAAATAAGTTTCTTTTATTATTTCTTTTTCTGATTGAGAATTAATTTCATTTTGTTTAACTGTTGAAGAAATTAGAAACTTAAATCCCATTACCGGCAATATTAATTTCATTTGTTCTAAAAAATATTCCATATCCGAGATATCTGCCTCATGCAATGTTGGTATACTTGGAGATGTACTATTCTCAATTTGAGCAGTTTTTGCTTCTAATGCTATTTGCACTATTCTTGCTTCTAAGTATTTTATCTGAGTTTTTGTTAAAAGCTCATCTTTACTAACAAAAAAAATTAATTCTTTAAAATCTTTATTGGGATCACTCAAATGTTGTTTTAATCGATTTCGAATATTTTCAGCTTCACCTATATAAATCTTTTCATCAAAAGCATCATCAGTTGGATCACCTTTCAAACAATATATTCCAGGATTATCAAATTCCAATCTATTAATAATCTTATTTACAGCCGCTCTTGGGCTATATATTGCTTTGCCAACCCAATTTCCAATTTCACTTAATCGTGGTCCATATTCGGTTCCGTCAATCATATATACAGTAAGTTTCTTTCCCATGAATCGATATATTTCGTAGTATTCTAATAAACTAAATTATACATAATAATAAAATAATCTCCCAAAAACTTTGGTGCGATACTCTCCCACCTTCTACTTTTTATACCCCAACAATTCGTTTTTTAATTGCATTACAAGGGTGTAGGCGGTGGTGTAGTCTTTTTGAAGATTGTCGCGTATTTCTTTGCGGCCTTTGTCTTCGAGTGTAAACATGGCTTCTTTTGCTTTGTAGGCTGCAAACATAGCCACTTCGCCTTTGAGCGAATGTGCATCGAGCATTAATTTTCGCATTTCGTCGGCATCTATTCTCGATTTTATGCGCGCCATTTTTGCCTCTACGTTGTTTACAAAGTCATCTATAATATCGTTTAACACATCAGCTTTGAACATGCCAAAGTTTTCATAAAAATCGGCTTGGGTTATTAGTGGTCCAGATTCATCATCGGCAATTGTTTCTTGTTGATTTTGAACATTTTCTACATGAATGCAATTTTCTTGCATCGCAGAAACTTCTGTAACAGTTGCTGAAATTTGCGGTTCAGCAACAGGTTCTTGCATTGGCACATCTACTTTCACACAGGTAAACTTCTCGTCTATTGCTTGTAGGGTACGCAACAATTTTGGTTCGTTTACGGGCTTAGTCAAAAATGCATTTACCCCTGCCCCCATCATACGATCTTCGTCTTCTTTATACGCAGCTGCAGTAAGGGCTATAATAGGTATGTTAGATTTGGTTACATCTTGTAACTCACGTATCGCTTTGGTTGCATCTACCCCATTCATTTCAGGCATGTGCATATCCATAAGCACGCAATCAAATTCTTTTGCTTGTACTGCTTCGTATGCAAGTTTACCATTGTCTACTATTTCTACCTCCAAATTATACATACTCAACAAATTGCGTATATATTTTTGGTTTGTCAAATTATCTTCGGCAACTAAAATTCGTAACCCCGGAGCAAACGAAATAGCATCAACACGCGATTCCATGTCTTCTTTACGTTTAATTTCCGCCTTACGTTCTTCAGAAACACGCTTAAATGGAAGGTCGAAAAAGAATGTGCTTCCTACATCTACGGTACTCGAAACTTCCAATTTCCCGCCCATCATTTCTATTAATTGCACCGAAATAGATAAGCCTAAGCCGGTACCTCCATACTTACGTGTAGTTGATGTATCGGCCTGTGTAAATTTTTCGAATACCGAAGCCAATTTATCTTGTGGAATACCGATACCGGTATCTTCTACACCAAAGTAAATGCGGGTATTTTCTGTATCTTTGTATAATGTTTTAACATGCAAAGTTACAGAACCTTGTTCGGTGAATTTAAGTGCATTATTCACTAAATTTATCAATACTTGTTTCAAACGAGTAGAATCGCCATGTATGTATTCCGACACATCATCACCGATATCGATAATAAACTGTACGCTTTTTTCCGAAAATTTCACCTCAAGCAGTTTATATATAGACTGCATCAAATTTTTGAAGTTAAATTCGTGATAATCAAGTTCAATTTTTCCTGCTTCTATTTTAGAAATATCGAGGATATCGTTAATTATAGTAAGAAGCGACTCTGCAGAATCTTGCACTGTTTTGGCATAATCGCGTTGTTGTGGCGACAAATTGGTTTTAAGCAACAATTGTGTCATACCTATTACCCCATTCATTGGAGTACGAATTTCGTGGCTCATATTTGCCAAAAATTGCGATTTATCTTCGTTTGCTTTATCGGCAATCTGACGAGCTTTTTCAAGTTCCGCATTTTGTTCATTCAATTTTTCGAGAAGAGATTGCATTTTAACGCTTTGTGCACTATTTTTCTTAAATGCTTGTTCTATTTCCTTTTTTTGTAATTGAATTTCGTCGCGTTGTTGAATTGCCAATTCATGTTGATGTTCTAATGCTTGTTTTTGCTCGTTTATAGCTTCCTGAGCCATTTTTTGAGGTGTAATATTAAAATCTATCACTACTAATTTATCGAACAAACCATCTAAACCAAATATTGGAGTAATATTTCTATGCACCCATTGCCTATTGCCTTGCGAGTCGAGAATGTATGTTTCGTAAATTGCACTATTTTTGGTAAATATACAATTATCAATAATAGATTTTATATTTTCTTCGATACTATTTGTAAGAATAGATTCACCGTATAATTCAATAAAACGCGACATACTGCATGCAAATAATTTTCGAAAACTTACATTAACCCACTCGAGTTTTAAATGTTTATTATAAATCATAACAGAATTATCGGTTTGACGCACAACAATTTTGAAACGATTCATACGCGTCTGCAAATCATGAATTTGTGCATGCAATTCAGCATTCTGTTGTTCTAACTGATGTAATCGTTGCTGCAAATTATCTATTGATTCTGCTTCTTCCATATTATTTTGTAAATTTTGGTGCAGTATATCCTTTATAAAAAGCTTCCCACAAATTTGTAATTTCGTACACTTTTTCTCCAAAATAGAACAAAAACGGTTGAATAGTTTCTACCGTTTGCATACCCGGCACCGGAGCTATAATACCTTTACTTTCGAGAATATACACTATGGTTGGATACGATGGTCGGTTACCGGTAAGTACCATTACCACATCGTGTGGTGTAGCACGTTGCCCTTCTACAAATTTAGAATTGGTATACACACTATCTCTAAACTGAATAGGCTTGGTAGTTTCTGCATTTAATTTTGCTGCATGAAAATGTTGGTTTATATACCGAATTACCGATGTATCTTGAAAAGTGGTAGCATCCATTCGTTTACAGTAACCACACCAATCGGTATAAATATCTAAAAACACCGGTTTTCCGTCTTGTTTTGACTTTACAAGTGCCTGCTCCAATGAAATCCAATTAATAGACTTATTTACAACCGCTTGAGAAAATAAAACAGTTGCGAATAATGACAATAAAATTAACAAAAACAATCTTCGCATATTAATATTATAATTTTGCTATAGCTATGTTAAACTCTTTGTTTGGAGCAAATCCATATTCATCTTTAGAAAATTCAGGCTTAATTCTATCTACAAAATACATATCAATTTCTCCTTTATTTTTAGCATATATTTTTCCGCGATAGGTACATTCAAAAAAGTCTTTTACTAGATTATATGTATCACCGGAAATATTTATACGTCCCGCCTCACTCGTACTTTCAATTCTGTAGGCTGTATTTACAGCATCGCCCCAAATATCATATGCAAATTTTCGTTTGCCTATTACACCAGCCACCACACTTCCGGTGTGAATACCTATTCTAATTTGCCACACAGGTTCGTTACGTGCCATTTTTTCGTCGTTCACTATATTCATATACGCCATCATTTTCATAGCAGCAAGAATTATATCGAACGGGTTACTATTGTTACGCATAGGTATTCCTCCGGCACACATGTAAGCATCTCCAATTGTTTTAATTTTTTCGAGATAGTGAATTTCGCAAATATCGTCGAAATATGAAAAATGACGATTGAGCTCTTGGGTCATATCTTGTGGTTCTCTTTTTTCGCACACTTTGGTAAACCCAACAAAATCGGTAAACATAACCGTAACTTTTTTATAAAATTGCGGTTGTGCCTCACCATTTATCATCAACTCACGCGATATTTCTTCGGGCAAAATATTACGCAACAATTCTTCCGACTTGTTTTTTTCGGCAATGAGCTCACGTTGTTGATTTTTAATTTTCGATTGCGATTCTTCCAACAAAAAATTAATATCTTCTAATCGTTGCGAAGCCGATGCTAATGAAATGTTAGTAACTCTCAATTTTTCTAAATTTATGAGTTTTTGTTTGAGAATTAAATTCTCATTTTGCAACGAATACAAAGACCTGCTAACATTATATGTATACAAAAGTGTATATGTAAGCAAATACTCATCAATTGGTTTTTGTAAAAAATCAACAATACCAAATGACGAGAATTTTTCGGCAAATGCGGTAATTCCATGTTTAGAAAGAATAAGAACAGGCACATGTTTAAAAATTCTACGACTTCTAAAATAGTTTAACAACTTCATTATATACGATTCGTCTTCGGAATCTATTATTATATAATGATACGTATCTGTAATAGTTGCTTCTGCTAATATCATCTCCCCTGTTCGCTCGGTAATAGTATGATTAAGAGCAATTGTATCATAAATATTCTCAATTACCTGAGATATTGACGTATTATCTATAATAAGTATTGAAAAGTTCATACGAACATATTAGTTTCTAAATTTATGTAAAAATAGTGAAAAATGAAATATTGTATACATATTAATACATATTTTTTTGCAGTATGTTTATACAGTTAGAAAGTTTATAAAGGTAGAAAGTTTATAAAGATAGAAAGTTAGCAAGATAGAAAATTTTGATTGGGCTATAACAGCAAGCCGATGAGAACAAAAAGTTAGTATTTAAAGCACTGTTTTTTTAACTGTACTTCGTATAGTATATACATGAATTCCAGATAATAATGCCGAAAACACTATTGTAAGTGTTAATGGTATTATAAAAATGGGTGGTTGAATTTCTACCAATACTCGCAATGTGTCGAGAACAACAGAATGAGCAAGTATAGACAATACACACGCACATACTGCACATACACTTGTAACAACTATAGAAATGAGCATATAGGGCTTAGCAATGTGAGCTATACTAAAGCCCAACAAGGATAAATTTTGAATTTTTTCTTTATTTTTTTCAATAATTAATTGAAAATTAAAAACCAATAACCACATAGCCAATAAAGTAATAAGCAGGCCTACAAAACCCACAACCGATACCGAAACTTTTAAATAAAATGCTAATTTACTATTTACTAAACTTTCGTCGTTAATTTGAAAATTTTTAAGTGCTACATATTCAAAAATCTTAGGATTTGCAATATTTTCACAGGCAATTATTAATCGCGATGCTCCTTTTGATTGATGTTCGGCATATGTATTATTAGCCCATTGCAAAAACACTTGCGGAACTAATATTGTATTGATTCGTTGCGAAAAACCTACAACTCGAGCATCGTAAATGTGTTGTTTTCCGTTTCCCGAAATTTTAATTTTTAATGGAATTTTGGTAAATACCGATTCCGAAAGTTGCGGTAAGCCCTGCCCCGGAGCAAATCCGTAATTATACAGCGACAAAAAATTCTGTGGAAATATAATTGGAATAAATGTTTGCCCTTCGCTCCAATTCCAATCTATCATATCGGCTTGTATATATTGATTTGGAACCGATTCAAAAAACAAATCTGTTCTAAGTGGCGGTAATTTATCGCTATCGGTATACAATTTTATTTGAAATTGTGATGTTTCGAACACATCTACCTGCGTAAAAAATTCTTGTTTTTTTATTTCTTTAATTTCACGTGGAGTAAATTGTGCAGGTTTTTGTGTAATTGTTTGCAACATCGATACTTTTTTGCTTACAATTATAAAC
>Ga0116186_1005053_pt1 | contig 10538 bp, 10 predicted proteins | sample AD_JPNNA4_MetaG_FD_89806 | JGI IMG/M metagenome (GOLD analysis project Ga0116186, IMG submission 89806) | Active sludge microbial communities of municipal wastewater-treating anaerobic digesters from Japan - AD_JPNNA4_MetaG | ecosystem: Engineered > Bioreactor > Anaerobic > Digestate | place...
GGCCACCATGACCGATGTGGGCACCGTGACCGCTTTTGCCGACCTCCTGAAGCGCCACCTGACGTCCCCGCCCATTTCCTGGCAGAACGAACCCTACGACTATGCCCAGTGGCTCCGCGCGCCAGGCAACGTTTTGTGGCTGGCCCAGGCCGGCGGCAAGGTAGTGGGCTGCATGGGTGTCAGCACAGGCAATCCGGATGCGTCGCTCATCCTGCGTGACGACAAGACGGCCAGCATTGTCATGACCTACGTTGCGGACCGCAACCGGGGCCAGGGCGTCGCTGGGGCGCTGTTGAGCAATGCCATCGAGGCAGCCCGGAACAGCGGCTACGAGCGCTGTGCGGTTGACTTTGAGACTATGAACACCGCCGCAGCCAGGTTCTGGCTCAAGTCATTCAAAGCCGCCACGCAGACCATGCTCCGCTGGATTCCGGGCCAGTTGTAGCCATCGGTCCGGACAATTGACATCAGCCGCTTGCTGTGGTACGATAGCTCCGGTTCTTTCCTAACCTGATCAACATCTCCGAGTGCCCCGTCCTAATGGCGGCGGCGAACCTTGTCCGCCGATGGCGGGGCGCCGGTAGGGCATGGCTGGAAACGGCCTTGCCTCCCGCATTCGGAAAGGAGATGACCCGAAGGCTCCACGACCGTCAATAGTGCAGGCGGGGAGCCGGCGGGCTAGTTGCCTGGCAGCCTCCTTCACCGGAAGGCTGCTTTTTTGTGTATCCGGATTCCAGGAGGTCTCATTGAACCCACTCAGGATTCGCTTTGCTCTGACGCTCTGTGTTCTGATTGCCAGCATCGCTGCAGCCTGCGCTCCCTCTCTGCCTCCGACCTCCACACCCCCTTCGCTGCCTCCAGAGGTCAGTCCTACCGTGGCGCCCACTCAGATGCCAATCACCCTTGTGGACGCCGCAGGCCAAACCGTTGAGCTCAAAGGCCCACCTTCCCGCGTGGTGCTCGTAGGAAGAGCTCCTTATATGGGCCTTCATCTGTTGTACCTGTTCCCCTCTGCCTGGGACAAGCTGGTTGGACTCGAACAGAAGGGGCCGACCCCGGATGACTTCCTGCCTTATGTCGACCCCAACTGGAGCCGCAAGTCGATTCTCGCCGCGGGGCCGAACGCGGAGCAGATCGCAGCGCTCAAGCCGGACCTGGTCTTGATGAAGGGCTTTCTCGTCGACGGCTTGTCCAAAACGCTGGCTGAGGTCAAGATTCCGTCTCTGTATCTGGCTCTGGAGACCCCCGAGCAGTTCTACCAGGATGTGACCAACATGGGCAAGGTGCTCGGTGAACCGCAACGTGCAGAGCAAATCGTGTCCTACTACCAGGAACGGCTGGAGCGAATCAAGCAGCGCACTGCCGACATCAGCGAAGATCAGAAGCCTCGCGTCCTCCTGCTCGAGTACACCGATCGCGGCGGATCGCTGGCGGTCAAAGTCCCCGCCAGGAGCTGGATGCAGACGATCGAGGTGCAACTCGCCGGCGGACATCCCTTGTGGTTGGAGCAAGCTACCCAGACCGATGGCTGGACGGTGACCAACCTCGAACAGGTCGCGCTGTGGAATCCCGACAAGATCTTCTTGGTGATCACCTACACAATGAACGCCAGGACCATCGTGGCCCGGCTGAAGGAAGACCCGCTGTGGAGCAAGCTCAAAGCGGTGCAGAACAACGAGCTATACGCCTTCCCGGCGGATCTCTATGGGTGGGACAATGCTGACCCCCGCTGGATCCTCGGCGTCAACTGGCTAGCCACCCGTATGTACCCGGAGCGCTTCAGCGACATCGACATGAACGCCGAGATCTACCAGCTTTTCGGCCTCTTCGGCATGGACAAAGCCGCGGTGGACGAACATATCATGCCCGTGGTGCAGATGGATGTCCACTAAACAAGGCACTGTGCCCGGGAGCAGCTTGACCCCCATCCGCCTCACATGGCTGTTGATGGCCCTGGTCGTGGTGACCCTTGCCATCTCCTTCTTCATGGGCCGCTACCCGACGCCGTATTTCACCTCGCCGGCGGCATTGGTCAACGATCTCATGGCCCGCAGCCTAGTGCTGAATCTCCGTGTGCCCAGGATTCTCACGGCCTTTCTTCTCGGCATTGTGCTATCGGCCTCAGGGACGGTGTTTCAGTTGGTGTTCCGCAACCCGCTGGTCGACTCGGGATTCCTCGGCGTCTCTCCTGGCGCTGCGTTTGGCGCATCGGTCGCGATCGTGTTGCTTGGCGGCCGCTCTGCCACCATTCAACTGTGTGCTGCGGGCTTTGCCATGCTCGGTTTGCTCGGCAGCGCCTTTCTCGCGCGACAGGTGCGCTTTGGAGACTGGACGCTGAGGTTGGTGCTGGCCGGCATCGCTGTGTCGGCGCTCTACACCTCGGCCACCGGGGTGCTCAAGTACGTGGCCGACCCGGTCCGCCAGCTCCCGGACATCACCTTCTGGATGCTCGGCGGGCTCTGGGCAATCACCTGGCGCGACCTGCTGCAAATCCTGCCGGTGGTGATCCCCAGCCTCATCGTAATCTATCTGATGCGCTGGCGGCTCAACCTGCTTTCGATGCGCGACGAGACGGCCTTTTCTCTCGGCGCCACTCCCGGCAGAGAGCGATTCGTCCTCCTCCTCGCTGCCACAGCCTCCGCTGCGGCTCTTGTCTCCAAGTGCGGCCAGGTAGGCTGGGTGGGGTTGATCATTCCGCACATTGCCCGACGGCTGCTCGGCTCCGACGCCAGGCATGTGGTGCCCGGTTCAATGCTTCTGGGCAGCCTCTTTGTGCTCTGGTGTGACGACGTCGCCCGCACGGTGCTCACCGGTGAGATCCCGCTGGGAATACTCACCTCGTTTGTTGGCGCGGCTTTCTTCCTGACGATGCTCACGCACCGACGCGTTGGAGTACAGCGATGAGCGCGCGGCCAGCTATATCGCTGCGGAACGTGGTCTTTGGCTACGAGCCCGAGAGAGCTCACGTGTTGAACGGACTTGAAGCGGAGGTGCCGGCAGGCAAAGTCACGGCCCTCCTGGGTCCGAACGGGTCTGGCAAGACAACCCTGCTGCACCTCATCCTCGGCCTGCTGCAGCCCACCAGTGGCGAGGTGCTTCTCGAAGGCCGCCCTGCTCGGGACTATACGCGCAAGGAGCTGAGCCACACGCTGGGGCTGGTTCCACAGCAGGAACAGGTCGTCTTTGACATTACCGTCGCCGAGTATGTGTTGCTCGGGCGAGCTCCGCACCTGGGCCTGCTGCAGCTTCCCTCGGACGAGGATCTGACAGTGGTCGAGCAGTCGATGGCCGAGGCCGGCATGGCGGGGTTCCGTGCCCGTACGGTCCCCTCTCTGAGCGGGGGCGAAAAGCAGCTCGCCACTATCGCACGCGCCCTCGCGCAGCGCCCGGCGATGTTCCTTCTCGACGAGCCCACGTCCCATCTGGACATAGGCAACCGCCGGCGCGTCCTGCAGTTGATGCGCCGCCTGGCGGACGGAGCCCATACCGTCGTCTTCACGACCAACGACCCCAACTCGGCCGCGGCCATCTGCGATGAGGTCATTCTCATGCGCGGCGGCAGGATTCTTGCCGCCGGGCCTATCGCTGACACCCTCACGGCTGAGCATCTGAGCGCTACCTACGGCGTCGATGTGGAAGTAATCACCGTTCACAACCGGCCCTTGGTGGTTACCCACTAGATTCGCCGATCTCACTGGGAGGTATTCATCTTGCAGACAGTCACCAACTATGCCAGCCTCTGGCGGGAACTCGCCGAGACCCACGCCAAGCACTGGAACAAGGAACAAGGGTTGGACCCGCACCGCGACCCGGACGCCTGGCGCGACAAGGCCCGCGGCTACTATGAGCACGTCCTGCGGCGCTGGGAAAAACCCGATTCCAGCCGCACCTTTGTGGTCAACTGGCTCGATTCTCACCCTGGCTCCACGGCCATCGATATCGGCGCCGGTCCCGGGGCCTGGACCTTGCTAATGGCTCAGCACGCCAGGTCCGTGACCGCCGTGGATCCTTCCGAGTCGATGCTGGAAGTGCTGAAGGAGAACGCGGCTGCAGCGGGTCTCAAGAACGTACACGTGGTGCACGCGCCGTGGCCTGATGCCCAGGTCGAGAAGCACGACGCCTCGCTGTGCTTTCATGCCATGTACGCTTCATCGGACCTGCCGGCCTTTGTCTCGCGCATGGTCTCTGTCACTTGCAAGACGTGCTTCCTGGGCTTGCGTGCGCCTACTCGTGACGGTCTAGCCGCGCAGATTGCCCGGCGCGTCTGGGGACACGATTATGACAGCACGAACTTTCAGGTCGCCTACAACGTGCTCCTGGAGATGGGCATCTACGCCAACGTCCTGATGGAAGACTCTGGCCTCTGGGAGCCCTGGACGAGCCCGAGCCTCGAAGACGCGCTCAAAGAGACCAAACGCCGTTTCGGCCTGCTGGAGAACACTGAGCACGATCCGTGGCTGCAGGGCCTGCTCAAGGAACGGCTGACCTTCGATGGCAATCAGTACGTCTGGCCGCGGGGAGTGCGTTCGGCGCTGGTCTACTGGGACGTAGCCTGAGCACCGCGGCCCTGTGCCGGCCCCGCCAGCCAGCCCGCGGCTGCGGAGTGATGTGACCCACCCGGCCGCGCTCGGCCGCCGGTCGGGGACGCTCAAGAGCGGCCGCGTATCTGCACGGAGGATGAGGCGGCGTTCCGCGGGCGACACCAGGTCGCTCTCCGGGACGCTGCCTCACTTGCTTAACCAGCACCAGACCTCGGGCACGACGAGCGTGACCGGCTGCTCATCGGGAGCATCACCCGGCTTGACGCCGAACACCAGGGTCGCTACAATGTGAACACATCCCAACGAGGAGGTGCTGAGCAATGGCAACCCAGCTCAAGGCGCGTGTGGTCAAAGTAGGCAATTCCAGGGGCATCCGCATTCCCAAGCCAGTGCTGGAGCAAGTGGGACTGACCGATGAGGTCGAACTCTCAGTGGAGAGGGATGCGCTCATCGTGCGCCCCAAGCGCACTACTCAGGCCTGGAGCAAATGGGGTGGAAAGCCGGCTTCTGAACCAGGCCCGGGCAAGGGCCCCGAGCCGCAGCCGGCCAGGCTCGTGAGCCTGAGGGGCAGCTTCCGCGATGGCCAGTTCGACCTGGCTGAACCGCCTCCCCAGGATGCCGACGGCGTCGAGGTAATCGTCACCTTCATGCTGCCCGGGACCGAAGAGGCCTAGCCTCGCCGTCCGGGCCAAGCGTGCGCTGTAATCCAGCCCAGCAGCGCGTCGAACAGCGTCGCCTTCTCGGCGTCGACCAGGATGCCATGGCCCGACTTGTGCAGCACGAGCTCGACCTTGTCTGCTGAGGCAAGCTCGCGAAACAGGGTGGGTCCGCTCTGCGGGTGAATCGACGTATCGCCCGTCGAGTAAGCAACGAACGCCGGGGCCATGATCTGCCGCAGTTCGCCCCGCACCACTTGCTGCAACCGCACCAACTGGTGCACCGATTCGGTAGGCCAACAGGGGTACTGCCAGAAGAGCGCAAAGGCGCTCTTGTCCGCCAGGTCCGAATGGTTCGGGTCGAGGTCCTTTGGCACGAACCGAATGACCCTCTTCAGGTACCGGACGAACGGCGCTTTCCAGTCGCGCACTTGCAGGCCAGGAGACAGAGCCGCCACCCCGGCGACTCGATGGCGAGCGGCCAGGTGCACCGCGAGTAGCGCACCCAGCGAAAAGCCCACCACAAACACGCTCTCGTGGCCGGCCGCCATCTCCTCATAGCTGGCCTCCACATGCTGGTACCAGTCCTCCCAGGAGGTGTGTTCCAGATCCTCAGGGCAGGTGCCGTGGCCAGGCAGCAATGGGGCGCTCACCGACACGCCGTGCGCGGCCAGATAATCACCCAGGGGCCTCATCTCCGGAGGAGAACCGGTGAGTCCGTGGATGAGCAACGCCCCTGTCGGTCCTCCAGGCAGATCGAAGGCATGCGGGCAGAGAGCCGGGCCGTTCGTCATGAGCGCCTCCTCTTGTTGGGGAAAAATCCGCCCGGGGATCATACAGAGTGGGAAAGGCTCTCGGCCTGTCGGTCCCTGGACAGGGTCCGCGTGAACTGGGTGAGTAGCTCACCCAGGGCCTGGAGCTGAGGTGGCGGCAGCACGGTCCACGGGGGCATGTAGTGACGGTCGGTAGCCGCCTCAATTCCCTCGCGCAAGGCGCGGCCCGCAGCGGTCACTTCCGCCTGATCCCCCTCAATTGACACAAGCGCCTTGCTGGCAAGTCTCTGGGCAGTGCGAGCCACTTGCTCAGCATCAAGCCCACGCGGCTCGCCCAGCAACGCCGCCAGCGAATTGACATCTCGCACTTCCCGGCGCCACAGCAGGGTGAGCACCTCCGCCTCCGGGCCGTCCAGCCCCGCAGCACTCCAGGCCGCGCTGTGGCAATCGTCGCGAAAGTGATAGAGGTCGGTCAGTGCCTGGTCAATGCGCGCCATAGATGAGGTCAGAGGCTCAAACGCCAGGCGTCTGCTGCCAGATAGGCGCACAGTCTTCGCAGTTGGCTTCTCGAGCGCGGCCGTCACCACCTGCTCCAGGGCTTTGGCGAGCTTCCTGAGGGCCGCCTCGGGAAGAGGATGCTGCTGAGCCAGGAGTCCTCGCCCACGACGGCACCAGTCCTTCACCAGGCTGGCGCCTTTGTCAGTCACGATGAACTCGCCGCCAGTGACGCGTTGCACGTTGAGTGTGGCCAGGATCTCCTTGAACCACTGCTCGATCAAAGCAAGAGAGGTGTAGGGCAGCCAGAGCCGAAGCTCATCCAGCGTGAAGGGTGGTTCGCTGAGGAAGCAGTAGACCAGCAGAGTCCACTCTGGTCCAGAGAGGCCGGCGGCTTCCGGCGCCTCAGCACCGGCAGGAGAGCGAGGCAGGGCAGCAAGCGCATTCTGAACGCGACTGGACCACTCTGCCACATGTCCTCCTGACTAGATCACGTACGTAGATCCTTCGACGGGTTCAGAGGCAGCGGTGCCGTCCTCGGTCTGATGAGTCAGCGGCTCTGGCTCGGCAGGGGCCGCGTCAGAAGGCGGCCGTTGTGGCTGAACCGCATCGTTAGGAGGCAGGTCAGCAATCCCCGCAACCGCCGGCTCAACGGCGGCCTGGGTGAGAGATTGTGGGGCCGAGGCAGCCGCCGCCGCTTGCTGCAGCTCGGTATTGACGGCGCCGGTGGCTTTGCGCAGCTCGTCACTCGCGGCGGCGGCGGCCTGCGACAATTCGGCAGCGGTGGTATTGGCCACCTCGCTCAGGGCGCCCGACACAGAGTCTGAAGCCTGGTCGAGTGTCTTGGACGCTTCGCTCATTTCTTTGGTTAACTCACTCGTGATCTGCTGAGAGGCCTGCTGAAAACTGCGCACGGCCTTGCCCAAGTCCCGCGCCAACTCGGGCAGGCGCTTGGGACCGAAGATCAGCAGCGCCAGGGCCAGGATAAAGATCATCTCCCCCGGGCCGATGTTCAGAAAGTTCATCCTACATCCTCCACGCCGGCGGACCCCGAAGGGCAGCTCGTAGAACGGCGGGGCAGACTGAGCGTCTTCCTCCCTGTAAGCATTGCTCCTCGAGGCAGCCGGCGGCGCGCAACAAGCCTAGTCTTTCTTGACTTCTTTGTTGTCTTCCGTCTTCTTCTCAGCGGGCTTGACCTCGGTCTCTTCGCGGAAACCGCGGATGGCCTTCCCGAGAGAGGAACCAACTTCGGGCAGCTTGCCCACACCAAAAACCAGAATCACGATCACCAGAATGATCAACAGCTCCGGCACACCCAGACGAGGCATACCATTCTTCCTTTCTCAGAGGGGCACGGCGCGCATTCGAGTGCGCGCCGCACCCGCATGACGCTAAGCGGACTTGGGCGGTGCCACAACGCGAATGGCGGACTCGCCCACGACCGGACAAACGAACTCGCACAAACCGCAGCCGGTGCACTTGGTGGCATCGACCAGCGGATACTTGCCGCGAAGGCCCTGTATGGTTCCCTGAACCAACGACTTGTTCGGGCACTCGATAATGCAGATGAAGCAGCGGATGCAGGTATCCGTGTTGACGACCGCCGTGCCCATCTTGGCCAGACGCTTTTCCTCAATCGGCAGCTTCGGGATGGCCTGCGTCGGGCAGACCTTGCCGCAGGAGTTGCAATCCCAGTCACAATTCCCGGTGCGCGGAACGAGCACTGGCGTGAACATCGAGCCGACGCCGCCCTTGACTGTCAACTGCAGGGCGTTATTGGGGCACACCTTGATGCACTGTCCACAGCGTACGCACTTGGACAGGAAATCGTCTTCCTTCGCCCCCGGCGGGCGGATCAGGTACTGGTACTCGTTCGCCTTCTGCGTCTGCTTGAGCAACAGGGCCCCGCCGACACCCACCGCGAGCGACGCCAGCATCTGGCGGCGATTGGGATCATAGCTGTGACCAAAACCGGGCTTGGTCTGCGGCTTGATACTGATGGCCGCCACCGGGCAGGTGCCGTGACAGCTCACGCACTGAAGACATTCACCGGGGTCACTGTGGAACTCCGCCCCGTCGATGGTGTTCATCGGGCAAGCCTTGACGCACTGCTTGCACTTGATGCAGGCGTCGGAACGGAAGCGCTTAAAGAGCGAGAATTTGCTCAACAGCGCCACCCACGCACCGAGCGGGCACAGGTAGCGGCACCAGAAACGACGGGCAAAGATGTTGAGCAGCAATACGATGATCAAGGGAATAGCTAGCAGCGGGAACACTTGCGGTCGAACCGGCAACTGAGCCACCACGGCCGACTGCAGTCCCTTCATCGGCGCAATCGGAGCTGTCTTTTGCAGAATGGCCGGGAAGATGGCGCCGGCAAGTGGCCGAACAAAGATGGTGATCGGATCCAGCCACATCAGCGCCAGGCTGCCCATCACCGCGGCAAAGAGGAACGCGAACAACAGAAAATACTTGATGTTGCGGAACCAGTTCGGTATCTTCTCGGTGACGCGCGGGCCGTACTGATCGAGCACCGTGCCCAGCGGGCAGATCCAGCCGCACCAGAACCGGCCAAACAACAGCGTGGCCACGATGGTGACGAGGCCAGGAATCATGTTGGTAATGAAGGTCTTGCCGCCGATCATGCCCACCGCCGCGAACAGCGGATTGAACCGGCTGAACAGGTTGATCGGCAGTGCATCGACGCCGGCCTTGGTTGTAGACCATACCAGATAGAGGAAGAGCGCCAGCAGCGCAAATTGGACGAGCTGGCGGAAATACTTCACCAGGTTCCAGCGCTGCTTGATCTTCTTCCACTGCTCACGCTGGAGGCGTTTCGCCTCCTTCTCTTTCTCCTTGACCTCTTCTGCAGTCAACTCCAGCCTCCTAGAACGCAGTTGAATTCTGGATCGGGCAGCCCCCGATCCCGCAAAACGCCGTAAGTATAGTCAATAGGGGGACGCTGTCAAACCATCTGGCTTTACAGCCAGGGACGGTTCTGCTGGCTCCACGGACACGCCGCTACACAGTTCGAGCAGTCCACCCCGCCGTTCTGTCTCCAGAATAGATAACAGTTCTCTACATTCACGTGCCACCGCTTGATCCCCGGTCGGTTTGATATCGACGTCCGCTCCAGACTCCGCTCCCCCTTCGGTATCGCCTTCGCCGGACACGCATGCGCACACGCCATACACGTCTCGCAGAACCGCTGCATCCCAAACTCTATCGGCTTGTCTGCCACCAGTGGCAGATTCGTCAGTACCTTGCATAACCTCTGCCGCGCCCCGTACTCCGGAGTCAGCAATAGCCCCAGCCGCCCCAGCTCCCCCAACCCCGCATCTATCGCCAACGGTATGTTCTGCGTCGTGTCGTTCCCCGATGGCACTGCCTCGTACCCCAGCGTCCTGATGTACTTGGCCAGCTTCGCCACTACCTCGCCCATCTCCGAGTACGCCAGCGCCGTCGCCGCACTCGCCCCCCATCCCGGTGACTGCCTGATCCCGCCAAAGTCCATCTCAATCCCAATCATGATCGCGTACTTGTACCCTGTCTCGTTCTCCCCGTACTCCCCCGTCTCCCGATCATAATAGTGCGAGTACACCCACAACGGGTTGATCTCCGTCACCCCCACCAGATCCGCCCCGTAATACCGCGCCGCTTCCTTCACCCGTACCGTCATCTCCTCTGGCGTCCCTATGGGTGACTTCTGAGGCGCTACCGCATCATCCCAATCGTACAATCCCCCAAACCCTCGCACATGGCCAGAAAACCCGCCGTACTGTGGCGCCAGACTCCCCACACTGTCATCTACCCAAATCGCACCTGTCCGCACCGCCCGCCCTTGCGCCAGCTCCTCTCCACTCTCACGCCACTGCCGCTGCGCCTGGCTCCCTGCCCTGGCAATGTACTCCCGGTCCCACATCATCCGCGCAAAAATGATGTTCCTCTGGTCAAACCGCGCTATCTCTTCATTCAGATAGCGCCGGTATGTCGGCTCTTCGACCACCCGCACCCCGGGCACCTTGCTCACATGAGCACTCAGCAGGTGCTCGACCAGCTCACCCTCGGCCCCA
>Ga0116186_1005055_pt1 | contig 10532 bp, 11 predicted proteins | sample AD_JPNNA4_MetaG_FD_89806 | JGI IMG/M metagenome (GOLD analysis project Ga0116186, IMG submission 89806) | Active sludge microbial communities of municipal wastewater-treating anaerobic digesters from Japan - AD_JPNNA4_MetaG | ecosystem: Engineered > Bioreactor > Anaerobic > Digestate | place...
ACGGCGGCACTGCACTTTGACGAAGCGCTGTTTGCACAACTGGATGCCATTGGCGTGCAGCGTGCGCATGTGACGCTGCATGTGGGCGCGGGCACCTTTCAGCCAGTCAAAACCGAGAACCTGTCAGAACACCAGATGCACAGCGAGTGGTATGAAGTGCCTGTTGCCACCCAACAAGCGATTGCGGGCTGCAAGGCGCGCGGTGGCCGTGTAGTGGCAGTAGGGACCACCACGGTGCGCACGCTGGAGAGCTGGGTCAACACAGGATTGGCCAGTGGCGACACCACTATCTTCATCACGCCGGGGTTTGAATTCAAACTGGTCGATGTGCTGGTGACCAACTTCCACCTGCCGAAGTCCAGCCTGATGATGCTGGTGAGCGCTTTTGCGGGTTACGACCACATCATGGCGCTGTACCGTGAAGCGATCGCGCGCGAATACCGCTTCTTCAGCTATGGCGACGCCATGCTGCTGAAGCGCCAGGGCTGATCGCCGCTGCCTTGAAAGACAATACCGCCATGCTGAAATTCGACCTGCTAGCCACCGACCCCACCAGCCACGCCCGTCGCGGCACACTCACGCTCAACCATGGCGTGGTGCAAACCCCCATCTTCATGCCGGTGGGCACCTATGGCACGGTCAAGGGTGTGATGCCGCGCAGTCTGCATGACATGGGCGCGCAGATCATTCTGGGCAACACCTTTCACTTGTGGATGCGCCCTGGCACCGAGGTGATGCAAAGCTTTGGCGGCCTGCACCAGTTCGAGCAATGGGACAAGCCCATCCTCACCGACTCGGGCGGCTTTCAGGTGTGGAGCCTGGGTGCGATGCGCAAGATCACCGAGCAGGGCGTGCACTTTTCCAGCCCCGTGAATGGCGACAAGCTGTTCATGTCGCCCGAGGTGAGCATGCAGATCCAGACCACGCTGAACTCCGACATCGTGATGCAGCTCGACGAATGCACGCCCTACTACCAGGGTGACAAGTCGGCCGGCCACATCACGACCGAGCGCGAAGCCCGCACCTCGATGGAAATGAGCCTGCGCTGGGCCAAGCGTTCGCAAGACGAATTCGCCCGCCTGAACAACCCCAACGCGCTGTTTGGCATTGTGCAGGGCGGCATGTTCGAGAGCCTGCGCGAAGAATCGCTGGCGGCCCTGGTGGCCATGGATTTCCCCGGCTACGCGGTGGGCGGTGTGAGCGTGGGCGAGCCCAAGGACGAAATGCTGCGCATCATGGCGCATACGCCGCATCTGCTGCCCGCCCACAAACCCCGCTACTTGATGGGCGTGGGCACGCCCGAAGACCTGGTGCAGGGTGTGGCCGAGGGCGTGGACATGTTCGACTGTGTGATGCCCACCCGCAATGCGCGCAATGGCACCATCTTCACCCGCTATGGCGACCTGAAACTGCGCAACGCGCGCCACAAGACGGACCACCAGCCGATCGATACCACCTGCACCTGCTATGCGTGTGCCGGAACCTCCGGGGTGAGTTGGGACAACGGCGGACGCGACGGCTTCAGCCGCGCCTACCTGCACCACCTGGACCGCTGCGGCGAAATGCTCGGCCCCATGCTGGCCACGGTGCACAACCTGCACTACTACCTGAACCTGATGACCGAGGTGCGCAACGCGCTGGACACCGGCAGCTTTGGTGCATTCCGGGCGCGCTTTAAAGAAGAACGCGCCCGCGGCATCTAGTTAAAACGTTTCCCATTCATCGTCGCCGCCAGTGGCTGCGGGCTTGGGCGTGACCGGCTTGGGGGCAGGCGCTGAAGTGCGTGCTGCCGCACCTTTGGGAATACCGCCACCGCGCCGCTCCAGGCCCAGATGCGGTGTGCTCCTGGGAACGGTGGCGCGCACCTGCGCTTTGGGCAGCGCTGTTCCCATATCACCCACGCCCAACTTGAACACTGCAACCGACTGCACCAGCTCATTGGCCTGTGACTTGAGGCTGCTTGCCGCCGCCGCCATCTCTTCCACCAGCGCTGCGTTCTGCTGGGTCGCCTGATCCATCTGCGTTACTGCTTCGCTCACCTGGGCAACACCGGCAGCCTGCTCCTGGCTGGCAGAACTGATCTCGCCCATGATGTCGGTGACCCGTTTGATGGAAGTAACCACTTCCATCATCGTCGTGCCGGCGCGGTCCACCAGTACAGTTCCTTGCTCAACCCGTCCGACACTGGAGTTGATCAGTGCCTTGATTTCCTTGGCAGCCTCTGCACTGCGTCCTGCCAGGCTGCGAACTTCACTGGCCACCACCGCAAAGCCACGGCCCTGCTCTCCTGCGCGGGCGGCTTCCACGGCCGCGTTCAAAGCCAGGATATTGGTCTGGAATGCGATGCCATCAATCACGCTGATGATGTCGGCAATCTTGCGGCTGGAATCATTGATGCCCTTCATCGTCTCCACGACCTGCTCCACCACCTGCCCGCCCTGCACGGCCACGTTCGTGGCGTTCAACGCAAGCTGATTGGCCTGGCGGGCGTTGTCAGCGTTTTGCTGTACCGCAGACGCCAGTTCCTCCATGCTGGCTGCGGTTTCCTCCAACGCACTGGCCTGCTGTTCGGTGCGGGCAGACAGGTCGCTATTGCCCTGTGCAATTTCAGCGGAGGCCGTAGCCACGCTCTCTGAACCGGTCCGCACAGCGGAAACCACACGGACGAGTCCTTCCTGCATTACCTTGATCTCGGCCATCAGGCTGGTGGTATCGCCACTGGCCAGCACGACCTGGGCGGTCATGTCACCTTGCGCTACCTGGTGGGCCAGTGCCGCCGCCGCCGCAGGCTCGCCACCCAGTTGTCTGGTAATCGAACGGGTAACCATCCACCCTACGACGCTGGCCAAAACAATAACCAGCAAGTCCGCAAGAATTAGAAAGAGGCGTGTTGACTTGTAGTTCGCTTGAGATTCATTGAACTGCGCCTGATCCTCCAGCACTTGCTGCGCCAGTGCGTCATCAATGGCCTGTTGAAACTTCAAAACTGCGGGGTTGGCTTCGCTAAAGAGCGTTGCCACAGCCAAACTTTTCTGGCCGTTCATGGCCATTTCCAGCACCCTGTTGTTGGACTCCAGCGACGCATTGTTGGCCGCGACCACCGTCGCCCGCAGGATCTTCATCTTTTCACCCGCTGGCATTTTCTGGAGCGTGGCCCAGGCATTCGCGTAGCTTTCACGCGCCTCTTTGAGCTTGGCAAGTTCACGCTCCTGATCGGCCGTATCCGTCAACAAAATAATGCTGCGCAAAACGCGGGACACAACATGCACCGACTCAGACATGTCATTGAGTAGCTGCGTCTGGGCATTGTTGTCTGTCACGATGTCTTCCAGATCTGCCTGGATGGCCGCCATCCGGCTCAGCGCCAGAGCCGATATCAGCACCAGCATGAGCACAACAACACCAAAGGCCAAAGACAGTCGGTGGGCCACTGTCATTCCATTGAAATTCATCGTTACTCCAAAAAATCCCGTATCTTTCCCACGGCAGTTTATTGCGAGAGTGGCCCCCATTGCTTGCGACCCCGACAGGCCTTTTCGGATTGCCCCACACCGGCAATTCCATTATGGACGAAAACTCTGGGGGGTATGTGTGTCACACGTTTGCTACCGGCGTGAAAACCTCGTGACTAGGTCTCGCACCGGTCAGTCGGTGAAGACCGTCAGCACGCCGGTATAACCATACACATGGTGGTGGGCAATTTCGCCCCCCGCAAAAAAACCCACCAGCGGTACATCGCCCAGTGCACGGCGCACCAGTTGCATCTCGGCATGGGGGCCGCCAAAGTGGGGGCCGCCGCGTCCGGTGCAGCTCACATACACCGCGCCGGCAATGCGCCGGGCTGGATGCGGCGCCGACTCCAGTTCGGACGCATGCAGCGCATGGGCCGTTTCCAGCGTGAGCTCCTGTGGCTCCAGTTCCTCACGGATCTCGGCGCACACCCGCATCAGGTCCGCGCGTGCGGCCTGCACATTGCGCTGGCAAAAGGTGAGCTGGCTGCCCACCTCCAGCACCGACGCAACCGCGACACCCCGGTGCCCGGGGTCCAGCCCGATGATGTGGCGCACCGTGACTTCATCACCAAAGCTTCCGGCCCGGTGCATGCGGGTATCGCGCTGCAGGTCATCGTCGGCCCGTACCAGGCCGACCAGCGTGGCACGCACCTTCTCCAGCGCTTGCTGTGGCTCGTCCAGTGAAATGTTCAGGTCCTGCAGCATGACGTCCAGCGCAGGCTCCCCATCCAGGCGAATAGCCAGGTTGTGCTGGGCCTCTGTCACCGTACGCGCGGCAGAGACGGGCATGCACCCCTGGGTGACCCGGGACACCAGGCCCACCTCAGGCCCGAAAGCCACGCCACTCAAGCCGCCGCTGAAGACGCCACTGGCGGCGCCGTGGCCACGAATGTTGCCATTGCCGCCCACTGCGAACTGCAGGTTCCGGGTGCGGCTGGATGCAATGCCGCCAAACACATAGCCCGAGTCGGTGCGTGCCGCCATCTCATCGACCAGGTCGGTCAGGTCGGCGGTGCTGCCATCGGCGTGGACCAGGGCCGTGTGGGCTTCAAAGCCCATGCCCAGTGGCGCCACACCCGAGAACACGCGGTACTGGTCACTGGGCAACTCCAGCAGCATCAGGGCCATGGCGGGTTCGTCCCAGTACTCCACATTGTTGGAGACGATCCCCACGCCCACCGTTCCGGACCAGTCGGTGACCAGCGGCAGTTCGGCTTGCAGGTGCTCCAGAATGTCTTGTGCCTGGCCAGCGTAGTGGTCGGTGATGTAGAGCAATGCCAGTGTAGGTGCCGACGCATACCCGTGCAGCGCCATCTGCGCCCGCACCTGCGCGAGCACCAGCGCAGAGGCCATCTGCCATTGTGGATGGGTGGCGTGACCGTAGGGAAAAAGCTGCATGAACGGTGAGCGCCCCCGGTGCGCAGGCGCCTAGCGGCCTGTGGTCTTTCGCGCGGCGGTCTTGCGCGCTGTCGTGCGCTTGGTCACTGCTTTTTTGCCAGCGGCTTTGGCCGACTTGATGGCTTCTTTGGCCATGCCCGCTGCCATGTTCTTGGTCATGTCCATGGCGGTTTTGGTGGTGGCCTCCTTCATGGCACCCGCGGCGATCTGCTGGAACTGCTGGGTGAGCGAACCCCACAGGTTCAGAGGGTCCACCAGACCGGCAACGCCGGATGGCGCCTTGCTGGCCTTGGCCGATTTCGCAGCCTTGGGTTCACCCGTTTCGTCTTTGTGGCCGGTGGCCACATCGGAAATTGTCTTGGCGGTGCTGGCGGCCTTCTCGGTCACCTTCTGCACACCGCTGTACACGGAATCCGCCGCCTTGAGCTTGAGCGCATTGGCCATATCGCCCAAGTTGAAGTTCATGCCCTTGAGCGTAGCCAGCGTCATCTTCTGCACCTCCAGCGCCTGGATGGTGGCACCCAGCGCGCGGGAATTCTGCTCCAGCCAGAAATGCACCGCCTTGAGCTCGTCGATCCGCTTGTCCAGCTCTTCCACGTTGAGCGTGGGAGCCACCCAGTTGCCCAGGTTGGGCATTTGCGGAATATTGTTGCTGGCCCCTTTGGCCAGGTTTTGCAGAAAATCGAAACCGGGGACGAACTTGCCAAAGCCAGTGGTATCTGAATCGCTCATGGTGTCTCCAAAGGGTGTAGTTATTCTTTACTGTACTCCTTCTGGGCGACCCACGGCAATGTCGGTCAGTGCTTGTGTTCGGCCATGGGTGCTGCGGTATTGACTGGCACCTTGATCTCCGCTTTGCTTTCGACACCCTTGGCATCCTTGAACACCAGTGTGAGGGGAATGGTGGTGTCTTTTTGCAGCGGCATTTTCAGGTCCATCAGCATGACGTGGTAACCACCCGGCTTGAGTTCAACGGCCTTGCCGGCGGGCAGGTCCAGGCCAGAAATGGCATGCATTTTCATGACGTTGTTGTCCATCTTCATTTCGTGCACTTCGGCCACGCCAGCAACGGGCGTCGATACCGACACCAGGCGCGAACCCTCTCTGGAAGTGAGTTTCATGAAGGCACCCGTGGCCATCTGGCCCTGCACGGTGGCGCGGGCCCAGGCGTCTTTCACATCGACCGTCTGGGCGAAGGCCGACAGGGACAGTGTGGTCGCCAGCAGGGTGGCAGAGAAGAGAGTCGTTGTTTTCATGGGTCTTCCTTGGTTAAAAAGTGATCTCAATGGGAATGCTCGCCAGCGGCGCGGACGTCCAGCACCTCCAGCAATGCGGCCGGCGCCTTCAGGCCTTTTGTGGACGTGCCCGCAGCGGGCACCTCGACCCACGCGTTGCTGCCGCGTTCGCAGGTCTGGACCACCTTGAACCACAGGGGGCCGGGTTTGGCGGGCGTCGTTCCGCGAAACACAAACTCGTCATAAAAGGCATCGGGCAACGCATTTTCCGGACCATTGGCCCGCCAACGGATTTCCAGAACGCCTTCGGTGTGTTGGGTGGATAGCGTCCAGCCGGGTTTGGGCATAGGTTGTGCGCCATTGAAGCCCGCCGGAATGGTGACCCGGATCTCGGTGGTCGGTGCGCCTTCGCAACCATGCCCCACCCGCAGGGTGGCGCGGTAGCCGGCGCCTGCCGCGGCAGCCGGGTCCTGCAGCATTACATGAGAAAAAGAGGCTCCAGCCCCCGAAAGCAGAGCACAGGCAGCTATTGTTTTTATAGCAATTGAAAAAATCATGATGGAGATGGATACGGATTTTGGAGCGCCAGTGGCGCGCAACTGCGCAACCATGCGCACGCTGCGTTTGCAGGTCAGGGAACCTGCGGCGAACTGGCGAAGAATGCGGCGCGGAGCCGGTTCAGATCAGTGCAGGGGGAGCGCGCGCGGCCAGCGTGGCATCGCTGCGAATGGCCAGGGGAGACTGTGCCAGGTTGGCCCCATGGGCCACAGGTGCCAGGGGCAGGGTCGCGAAATCGGCAACCACTGCGGGAGGCGCATTCAGCGCCAGGCACAACACGCAATCCAGCGTATGGTGTCCTGCGGCAACGCTGTCGTCACTGCCGGAATCCACCAGTTTGACGGCGCCAGAGGCCGAGCACACCAGCGTGCTGCTGTGTGGCTGCACCACCGGTGCGGCTATTGCAACCGCCATCGACAATGCAAACCACGCCAGCACGGAGCGGGCGACAAGTCTGGACTGCCGGAGGGCTTGCAAAAGCGTCATGGGCGGATTATCAGCGAATTTCTGAGTCCCTTCAAAGCTTGACCTCAGTCAAAGACTACCCTGCAGCGCCCGCGCATGATGGATACTTGTATTTCAATTTATTGACGGACTGCACCATGACCAAGCTCGACACCACTCCCTTCAAGGCCCAACTGCTGGCGCAACGCGCTTCCCTGCTGGGGCAGCTGGCAACACTGCGTGGCGGCGACGTGACACGTGCCGAGGCGTCCGCAGAGCACTTTTCGCGGCGCGAAGATTCGCAGGCCCAGACCACCACGGAGCGCGAACTGGAACTGACGCTGGATTCGCGTGAAACTGCGGAACTGGACGCGGTAGAGGCGGCCCTCAAGCGCGTCGAGGCCGGCACCTACGGCGAGTGCACCGACTGTGGAATCCACATTCCTGCAGCACGCCTGCAGGCCACACCCGAAGCCCCACGCTGCATCCACTGCCAGGAAAAGGCCGAAAAAGCCTGACCGGCAGTTGGCGGTGCGCGGGCTGGTATTCTGCGCACATGCGCAGTCTTTTCCATTTCGCCTTTAACGTCACTGACCTTGACACCGCACGCCGTTTCTATGGTGGCGTGCTGGGCTGCGCCGAAGGGCGCAGCACCGCAACCTGGGTGGACTTTGATTTTTTTGGCCACCAGCTTTCCTTGCATCTGGGTACGCCTTTTCCCACCGCCAATACCGGCCATGTAGGCGACCATCTGGTCCCCATGCCGCACTTTGGTCTGGTGCTGGCCCAGCCAGACTGGCAAACCCTGGCACAACGCCTCAAAGATGCGGGCACCGCCTTTGTGCTGGAGCCGCAACTGCGTTTTGCCGGCCAGCCCGGTGAGCAATGGATCCTATTTTTTCGCGACCCGTTTGGCAACCCGATTGAGATCAAGGGGTTTGCCTCACTGGACACGGTGTACGCCACATGATGAATTACACATTTCTGTCCGCCACCATTCTGCTGGTGCTGATTACCGATCCGATTGGCAACATCCCCATCTTTGCCAATGCGCTCAAACACGTATCGCCCCAGCGGCGCCCCTGGGTGATCCTGCGTGAAATTGCCATTGCATTCGGACTGCTGCTGACCTTCATGTTTGTGGGCGAGAGTTTTCTGCGGGTCATGAACCTGAGCGAGCTGGCGCTGCAGATTGGTGGTGGCGTAATCCTGTTTCTGATTGCGCTGCGCATGGTGTTTCCACCGCCAGCGCACCCGGACCAGGAGCAACTTCAGGAGCCGTTGATCGTGCCGCTGGCGGTGCCTGCCATTGCCGGCCCATCGGCCCTGGCTACGGTGTTGCTGCTGGTATCGCAGCAGCCTGATAAACGCATGGAATGGATTGGTGCACTGTGCGTCACCATGGCCATCAGCGCCATCGTATTGGTGTCGGCAGAGCGGGTTCAACGCATCATCGGCGACCGGCTGGTCACTGCCGTGGAACGGCTGATGGGACTGGTGCTGGTGTCGGTGGCGATTGAAATGATCTTGCGGGGTGTCAAGACTTTTGCGCTGCAAATCGCCCGCGGCTAAGTCAGTTCAGACTGCCAGCGCCCGCGCATGGTGGCGCAGGTGGTCTTCGATAAAAGTGCTGATGAAATAGTAGCCATGGTCGTAGCCCGCATGGCGGCGCAATTCCAGCGGTTGCCCCACCCTGGCACACGCGGCTTCCAGCAGGTGCGGATGCAGCTGAACCTCCAGAAACTTGTCAGCCAGCCCCTGGTCCACCAGAATGCCGCCGGGGTACGGCGCGCTGGTTTGCGCAGCCATCAGCGCACTCGCATCATGGGCCGCCCAAGTACTTTCGTCCTGCCCCAGATAGCCGGTGAATGCGTGTCTGCCCCAGGGGCATTGCGTTGGCGCGCAGATCGGTGCCAGCGCTGACAGCGACTTGAACATGCCAGGGTGTCGCAACGCCAACGTCAGTGCGCCGTGCCCACCCATGGAATGACCGGTGATGCCGAGCCGTTGGCCATCCAGCGGCAACTCCTGCACCATGCGCGGCAGCAGCTCGCGCAACAGATAACTCTCCATGCACCAGTGACCACTCCAGGGTGCCTGGGTGGCATCCAGATAAAAACCTGCGCCCACGCCAAACTCCCAATGGTCAGCCTCGCCCACAATACCAGCGCCGCGCGGGCTGGTGTCAGGTGTAATGAGCGCCAGCCCCAGCTCGGCCGCGACCCGCTGGGCTCCGGCCTTGAATGCAAAGGTTTCTTCGGTACAGGTCAAGCCGGCGAGGAACACCAGCGCCGGCACCGGGTCCATGCTGGCTTGCGGGGGCAGGTACACCCCGAAGCCCATGGGGAGTCCGACCTCTTCAGAAAAATGGCGGTAAAAGCGCTGCACGCCACCAAAACAGGCATGCTCACTTTGCAAGGTGAAATCCGTCGAGGTTGTCATCAATAAATCACCACACCACGAATCGATTCACCGCGCTTCATCAGATCAAAGCCCCTGTTGATGTCTTCCAGTGGCATGGTGTGGGTGATCAGGTCATCGATATTGATCTTGCCTTCCATGTACCAGTCGACAATTTTGGGCACATCGGTGCGGCCGCGCGCACCGCCAAAGGCGGAACCTTCCCACTTGCGGCCAGTGACCAGCTGAAATGGGCGGGTAGAAATTTCAGCACCGGCTTCGGCCACGCCAATGATGATGCTGCGGCCCCAACCCTTGTGCGTGCATTCGAGCGCCTGGCGCATCACTTGTGTATTGCCGATGCACTCAAAGCTGTAATCCGCACCACCGTCGGTGAGTTGAACAATCGCGTCGACGACCGTACCTCCAGCTGCTTGTACTTCCTTGGGGTTGATAAAGTGCGTCATACCGAACTTGCGCGCCATCTCCTGGCGTGCAGGGTTGATGTCGACACCAATGATCTTGTCGGCACCGACCATCTTGGCGCCCTGGATCACGTTCAGGCCAATGCCGCCCAGCCCGAACACCACCACATTGGCGCCAGCCTCCACCTTGGCGGTGAAGATCACCGCGCCAATGCCGGTGGTCACGCCGCAGCCGATGTAGCAGACCTTGTCGAACGGTGCGTCTTCCCGAATCTTGGCCAATGAAATTTCAGGCGCAACGGTGTAGTTGCTGAACGTGGACGTGCCCATGTAGTGAAAGATCGGCTCGCCGTTCAGGCTGAAACGGCTGGTGGCATCGGGCATCAGGCCCTTGCCCTGTGTGCCACGGATCAGCTGGCACAGGTTGGTCTTGCGACTCAGGCAAAACTTGCACTGGCGGCATTCGGGGGTGTAGAGCGGAATGACGTGGTCGCCCTTCTTGAGCGCGGTCACACCGGGACCCACGTCCACCACAATGCCCGCGCCCTCGTGGCCCAGGA
>Ga0116186_1005058_pt1 | contig 10530 bp, 7 predicted proteins | sample AD_JPNNA4_MetaG_FD_89806 | JGI IMG/M metagenome (GOLD analysis project Ga0116186, IMG submission 89806) | Active sludge microbial communities of municipal wastewater-treating anaerobic digesters from Japan - AD_JPNNA4_MetaG | ecosystem: Engineered > Bioreactor > Anaerobic > Digestate | place...
ACCCAATTTAAATAGGCATATCGTAAAAAATTTCTTATCGCTGTAACATCGACTTTACCACTTGAAAATTCATTATAAATATTTTCAAGATTTGCAATATAACATTTTACCTTGCTATATTTTGAGTTTTCTCTGAATTGTTTATATCTTTCCGCTTGAGCTATAAAATCTTTATCATTTGGAACAATTATTATCATTTCTGCCCCATCTGCATAACCATGAATGTTAGTATTTGTTAGTTTAGAAATACTAGCAGGTGATTTTAGACCATTTGTTCCGACTACATAAATATCATAAACAATACCCGAGTTAGCTTGTAAAAGAAACTTAATATTACCTGCGTTAATAGTTGGATTTGATAATAACTTTATGTTATTATGATCCTGAACATTGAAAACAAAAATATTACTATTTGAAAAACCAGATAAATTATATTCAATAACCCCATTTGTATCTGGTGTTGTGAATTTAATTTCATCGATGGTAGTTGAAAGAGAACGTTTATAAAAAACTTCAACCCAATCAAAACAACCCTTATCAGAAGTTGAGTTGGGCACATAAGTTACTTTTAAATTAATTTTGCCATCAATTATATTACTTGTGTCCTTAATAAACTCTGTAGTATCAGAAGTGCGCATAGTAATATAAGTTGATATAGGATAATAAACATATACATTACCAATAAGCTGATTATTCTGTTCAATTCTAAAATATGACTGATCATTAGAGGCTGCAGCACAAACAAATCTGTAAAGAATCTTCTCTTTATTCAATATTCCATCTAATTTAGGAGATATATAATTTGTTGAAGGGAAAGCAGATGATAAAGCGGTACCATACCATTGTCTACCTGATGAATTCACATTATATTTTTCTGGTTCAATATAACACTTGTCAGGTAAATTTTGTAAAACAATAGGATTATTAGATATAGCAGATGTAAAAGTAGTAACTCTCTTGCCTCTTTCAGAGCCTCCAAAAGTTAAAAAATAATAATTCGATGTTGTATAATGGTTTATAAAGTGTCTAAATTTTTTATTTTTTGCATCGTATACCCATTTATCAGGACCTTGAGCATAAAATAGAAAATAATCATTGTCATTAAACACGCCATCATCTTCACCAGAAGCATAAATCGCGCACTCAACAGGGTCAGTTGGTACATCAGACTCTTGAATCTCGGGTAATTCACCACCACCATTTCCATATATTTTAATTGTTCTCGGATCAACACCGGATAGACTAATTCCTGCATTTTTAAAGAAGTTTGCATCAAGCTTATATATGCCATCTTCTTTTATTTCAATTTTGTACCATGTTCCAGAACTAAAAACACTATTCTTAACAGCATTTATTTTTGTCTGAGATGGCTTATAATTCCACGATAAAGATTGTTCATAATTCAATATAATATTTCTTAATATATCTTGATTACCTAAAGAATTTATATTATTACTTGTACCTGAGATAATATTCCTTGATGTACCGAAATTAATTTTTAATCTAATATTTGTATATTTCTTTAATTCTCCTGTAACTGGATTGAATTGTATTGGATAAATTTTTAGTGTACCAATAATTTTATCCCTTGCAATGCCAATATTATCTAGTTCAAAAATATTTAATGGATAAAACTCGTTTTTTCTATAAGCATTCTCATTAATTATTAAATCACCATTAAAACCTATAGAGTCATCATAAGATTTAAAAGGGGTTTTCACAGGTTTATACTTTACATTTTTTATAATCTCAAAACTAGAAGAAATTATTTCTACATTATTTCCTTCGATTGAAGGGAATCCTAAACTTATATTTCTTGAATGTATATCAGGATATCCAATTTTATTAGTATATGACGGAAAAGAATTTTTAAAACCAAGATAATGAAATATTTCACTACTAGAATTTATTGTTATTAAGCTATCAAAAGATGGTATATATTCAATTATTAAATAATTGTTATTTGATTCAATAATTTTTATATCATTGTATCTATTTTGTGCAGAAAGAGAAAACAGAAAAACAAATAGTAATAATAATATGTTATTATATCTTTTCATACCAATTCCATTATTGTTCTTTTATAATAGTAAATATGAAGTACTAAATTAAAAAATTGAGCAACTGCCAGAGCTAAAGCTGCCCCAAATAATCCGATAAATGGTATCAAGATACAATTTAAAGCTATATTTATCAATGGTGAAATAATTGCAATATTTCTTACATATTCACCTTTTCTTTTTGCACCAAGAAAAGAATTTATGGGTTGAGTTAAACCTGTAAAGAATAATCCAAGAATTATTACAGGTATAATCATATTAATATCAAAATAATATGGTTCAAAAAATATTTTTACAATTGTTAGTGTAAATAAAATTAGTAACATAGATGAAAAAGCTAATAAAACAATATTAAGTTTGATAATATTATTATCAATTTTTTTGGCCTCAGTAAATTCTTTAAATGCCGAGACTGAAAGAGATTGAGATACTAATTTTAGCGGCGATGATATTCTTAAAGCAATTGAATAAGAACCGAGTAAATTAGTATTCATAAATAAAGTTATTAAAAATCTATCTAAATATTGAGATATATTACCTAAAATATTTCCAGAATATATCTTAATTCCATAGTTTTTAATTTCATCTTTTAATAATTGATAATGAATTTCACACTCTTTTAAGTTAGGTTTTAAATACAAGATAAGAGCAACAGACGAAATAATAATAGCAATACAAAACAGAATAAAAGACAATGAATAATTTAAACTTGAAATAAAAAGAATAATCATAATTAAATATAAAACTTTAGGCACTACTGTATAAACTGCTAAAGCAAATATTAAATTTGTGCCCCTACAAATCATTGGTATAAGAGCTTGAAATGGTAAAATAAAAACAAGGAATGAAATCACCTGTAATTCTTTTTCAATCTGAACATTAAATAAAGGATTTACAAAAAAACTCGAGATAAAAATTGTTATACTGAAAAATAAGCCAACTAATAAAGTGATTAGAAACAAGAGACCCATTAAACTTCTCTCTTCATCCTTATTTTTTATAAGAGCTAATAATCTCGAGCCAGAAGAAAAAATACCAAAATCAAAAAAAAGCAATATCCCAAAAGTTAAAGTATTTATAAATGAAAATAAACCAAAAGCCTCTTTCCCTAAAATCTTTGTGTTAAGAATATCCATAACAATTGATAATAGCATACTTATACTTTGTGCAATCAAAAGTATAATAGTTTGTTTGGTTAAATTCTTATTACTATAAAAGATTTTTTTTAGCATTAATTTACTTTTTTAAAATTACAACTTTTATAAATTTCTTTAAAAATTTAAAAAACTTAATAATAATTGAAAAATTAAATTCTTTATTTTTAAATATTTCTTTAAGCTTATTACTTATTGGTAGTTCATTTTTAATTCTGTATTTATAAAAAAAAGAGTTATAATTTTTACGATTCAAATCATTAGAAATTCTATTAAAATATTGAATAAATTTTTCTTTTTCTTCACCTTCAACTATATTTATTGATAAATCTTCATTATAATAAATAGGATTAATGGTAAAAGAATTAACACCTGAGTTATCAATCTGAAATTCAACGTACATTGTTTTTTTTGATTCTTCTGGTTGCAATTTCTTATTACCTTTATACCAAAAACTTTTAAATACAAAGTTACCCAAGCTATAAAAAATGTATTTCCCTTTATATAATTCATAACCCTGTATTACATGAGGATGATGTCCCAAAATTAAGTCCACACCATTATCAATTAAGTATTTTGCAAATCTTCTATCCTCTATTTTAGGATATGAATACATTTCAAATCCCCAATGAATGGAACAAATAAAAACATCACAGTTTTCTCTAGTTTTTTTAATTAAAGGTAAAAAGTAATTTGGTTCATTCGGTAAAGAGCCAGGCATATTAGTAGTTGCTGGTTTGTTATCATGAAAGGTAAAAGCAATCAAACCTAACTTTAAACCATTTATTTCAATTATATTTGGTTCTAAAATATCATAAATATTTTTACCCCAACCAAAATAATTAATTTTATTTTCTTTTAAAAAATCTACTGTAAACTCAACACATATAGGACCATAATCACCAATATGATTGTTCGATAATGAAACAAGATTAATTCCGTAATTTTTCAAAAACTTAAGCACTCCGAATTCTGAATACAAACCAAAATCTCCGTTAATTGGTTCATAACCAGCGTTAGTAATTGGTCCTTCAAGGTTGGCAAAACAAATATCAGCATTTTTAAAATTTTTGGATAAATCTAAATTATAATTTATTTTTTGAATAAACGATTTATCACTACCGATATTAATATCACCAACTGCAATAAGCTTTATCATAAAATTTAGTGTATTTTTAAGATAGATTTTTTAAAAACTCGTAATACACAATTAATAGAGTTCTTCTATTATCTTCAGTGGCTTTGTTAGTATTATAAATTCTACTAACCTCAACCTTTTTTAATTGTTTATCTTCATTTTTTTTCTGTGATTTTTCATATATTTTCATTATAACCTCAGATTTTTGGTAATACTTTTGAAATAACAAACCTTAATTTGCCAAGGGGGGTTCTTTCAATATTATCAACAAAAACATAGTTGATTTTAATCTCAGTTCCCAATCTTTTTCTTAATTCAACTTCTAATCGGTCAATATCTCTTGGAGAATAATTTTCACCTCTAACAATTTTAACTGTTATAAAATCAAGTTCTTCCTGAATAATTTGACTGAGTTCGATACCATTACTGTATTTAAAAGCTGCATCAAGCCTTCCAACCATCCTACCATCAGGTGTTATAACTATATCTTCACTTCTTCCTTCAATTGATTTTACTACAGGTAGCGATCTACCACAAGAGCATCTTTCATTTGATAAAACGGCAACATCCCTAGTATCATATCTAATAAGTGGCATAGCAAAATTAGTGAAACCGGTTCCAATGATCCTTCCGGGTTTTCCAACTTCCACAGATTTGTCATTTTCATCTACAAGTTCCATCCAACCAAATTCAGCACTTAAGTGTAAATTACCCTTTTCACATTCTCCTATTGATACAACGTTTTCAGCTTGTCCATAAATGTTTTGAATCCTACTACCCCAATATTCAAATATTTCTTTTCTGTTTTCATCAGTCAAACATTCTGCAGTTAAAGAAATTGATTTTACTTTTGGGGGCTTTATGTTATTCTTTTTCATAAATCTTGTTAAAATTGTGATTGCTGAAGGATAACCCTTTAATGCTATTGGTTTAAAATCACAAATTAATTCAGCATACTTTGGCAAAGTATCCTTTGACATATTAAAAGCTGAAAGAAAAAGCTTATTAAATGAATACCTATAAAACTTTTTATTTGAGAAAGTTGACCCAGTAATTATAACTACTCTGTCAGAGAATCTAATTCCCGCCCAGTCATTATATCTCCAATAAAATGCAAGCGCTTTATCAATTGAATCCTTGAATTTAACGATGTTAATTGACGTACCGGTTGAACCGCTGGTAAAATCGACAGTATATTTCTTCTTTTCAATCTCTCGTGAGGTAAGTTTTTGATAATTTTTTCTAACATCTTCTTTCCTCAAAATTGGTAAAAGATTTAACTCATCTAAAGATTTAATATCCTGTAAATCGAATTTACCATTCGTATACTCCTTATAATATGGAACATTATTAGAGGCATAAAGTAATATCTCTAATAATAATTTATTCACTAATTCTTTTAATTCATCAAAATTATAATATTGAGAATCCATTATACTCTTATAAAAAGATGAAAATTTAGCTCCTTTTATTAAAGGAAAAGGAACAAAATTATACAAAAATAAAAATAATCTTGTATTCATAAAAAATTATATATTTTTGATTTTAGATCGGGAAAGAGAAAGAAAAGAATCAGGAACTCATCCCAACCTGTCAAAGGTACAATAAAAGAACAAAACTTATTACATTAACAAAACCTTTAACTAAGTTGCGATAGAATTTCCCTCTATATAATTAAACTTACTTAAAATATAAATTTATTCTAAAAAAGTCAAGTGAAAAATCGTTTTTCAATATTTATTGTCGGAATAATAATTACATAACTAAAGCAAAATGAATTTATTCATTCAAAATTGAGGAGTATCTTAAATTTTTTAGCACTCCTTGAAATCCCTCTTTCGTTTTTTTATGGTCTATCTTTACCCATAATGATACTGTTGTTATTTCAAAACTATTAAAGCCACCTAAAGAAACGTTATAATTAGTTATGTCAATATTTATTAGCATCATTTAGAGTTTATTATTGAAACTTAAAAAATTGATAATTAAAATTTTACATGGTTAAAAAAATTATTTTATAGTTTTGGCTGCTTTTTGGAACTTTCTGGGTAATAAAGCAATTTGACTATTTATCCTTTTAGATTTTTCTTCAGGTCTTACATAAGAATATTTTCCATCTTTATTCATAATTCTTGCTTTTACGTTATCTTTTAAATAAAGTTCTAATATATCATGTATAATATGATCTTTTATTGAAGTATCTTCAATAGGAAAAAGTAATTCAACCCTTCTATCAAGATTTCTTTGCATTAAATCAGCACTACCGAGATAGACTTCTTCATCACCAACATTTCTAAAATAATAAATTCTAGAATGCTCTAAAAACCTTCCAACAATTGAAATCACAGTAATATTATCACTTACCCCGGTGATGCCTGGTCTTAAACAACAAATTCCTCTAACTATAAGTTTTATTCTTACACCAGCTTGAGATGCACGGTATAAAGCCTGTATCATTTCTGGATCAACAAGGGCATTCATTTTAAAAATTAATAAACCATTTCCATACTTACGATGAACTTCAATCTCTCTTTCAATTTTTTCTAATAAAAATTTTCTCATATTTGTTGGAGCAACAACAAGTTTGCGATATTTTTTTTGCCTCGAATATCCAGTTAGAAAGTTAAAGAGATCAGAAACATCTGCTCCAATATCTTCCCTACAAGTAAATAAACCAAAATCAGTATAAATTTTAGTTGTTATAGCATTATAATTACCAGTTCCAAGATGAACGTATCGTCTTAAACCATCATTCTCTTTTCTGACTATAAGAGTAGCCTTTGCATGAGTCTTCAAACCCATTAAGCCATAAACTACATGAACGCCAACTCTTTCTAAAGCTTTAGCCCAAATAATATTATTCTCTTCGTCAAACCTTGCTTTTAATTCAACCAGAACAGCTACTTGTTTACCATTTTCAGCGGCTTCAATCAAAGCTTGTACTATTGGTGAGTTTTTACCAACTCTATATAAAGTTTGCTTTATTGTAAGCACATTTGGATCATGGGCAGCCTTTCTAATAAAATCTACTACTGGATTAAATGAATCATAAGGATGGTGTAGTAAAATATCTTTTTTACGAATTATTGAAAAAATATCATCATTTTCTTCAAAAACCTGAGGTATTTGAGGATGAAAGCTTGAATCTTTTAAATGATGAAAAGGTAAATTATAAATAATCATCAAATCCTGCAACCCCAAGGGTCCATTTATTTCATAAACTTCATCTTCGGAAAGCTCCATATTCTCTAAAAGCGTATCTTTAACTTTTTTTGACATTCTACTTTCTACTTCGAGTCTTATGATTGAGCCAAAACGTAATTGTCTCAAACCCTCTTCAATTGTTTGTAATAAATCACTAGCTTCGTCCTCTTGAATTTCAACATCTGTATCTCTAGTTACCCTAAATAAATAAGACTCTATAATCTCCATTTCAGGGAAAAGCGAATTAAGATTATTTGAAATAATCTCATCAAGGAAAATATATTTAATTATTCCCTCTTTTTGGAATTCAATCTTACATTTCTCATTTATTGAATCCATTCTAATTAATCTTGGTAAAACATTTGGAATTTTTACTCTTGCAAAGTGTTCTTCTTCTTCAGGGCTCTTAATTATAACCGCTAAATTTAACGAAAGATTTGATATATAAGGGAAAGGATGACCAGGATCAAAAGCTAAAGGGGTTAAAACCGGGAAAATTTCTTTATAATAGTATTTTCTCAAATCTTCAACCATCTCTTCAGATAAATCTTTGTATGTCATTATATGAATTTTTTCTCTTTGTAGCTCAGGTAAAATTTCTTCTCTAAAACAACGCATCTGTTCTTCTACTAAACATCTGGAAAGTTTATGAATCTCAACTAATTGTTCTTCAGGTAATTTTCCATCAGGTGAAACTTCAAAAACTCGTGCAGCAATTTGATCATAAATACCTGCAACACGAATCATAAAAAATTCATCAAGATTAGAACTGAAGATACAAAGAAATTTTAATCTTTCCAGTAAAGGTGTTGTTTTATCTAGTGCTTCCTCAAGAACTCTGCGATTAAACTCTAACCAACTAATTTCACGATTAATATACAAAGAAGGATCTTTTAAGTTTATCTCGGAACCTTTTTTAATCATAAATTCTGCTTTTGCATTATACATAAAATTTAATTTATTAGTTTAAATTCATTTTCAATTCTTAATATTGGATATACACCGATATATTTATCATAATAAGGTAACTTTTGGTAGAAAAAGTTCAATCTTTTAAAAGGATTAGAAGCAAAAGATGAATCATTTTTTACTAAATTATCAAATTCTTTTCGTAATTCTTTATCATCATTATATAATTGCAAAGCATACTTTTCAAGAACATATCTTTCTGCATATTCTTTCTGCTCAAAAATCGCGTCCATAAATCCCCATGAAACAAATGATTCATTTGAAACAGGTTCAAGAAGATACATTATCACCTTAGCACTTTGTTGATTAATTGGTACAAAATATGAACCCTTTTTAATTAATGTATCATTAGAGAACATTTCAGATTTATAGCTAACAAAATGTCTACCTTCATAAGATTTTTCCTGCCATCTTGGTTCTGACAATCTATATCCTGTTACATTAAGCCTTTGATCTTTTTCAAAATTTAGAACTTTTACATTATGAAGCTTTAAGATCTCAACTAAAGATGACCACTGTTTTGGAATAATATATCCATAAGGTGGTTTAACAGAAATTATTGGATCAACAGAATTATAATAAGGAATTTCATGTTTTTCTAAAACAGAGGTATCATAATATCTTCTTGTTGTACCTGAAATAACACTTTTTTCAGTAATCATTTTAAAAGAATAAAATGTAAAAGGAATATAATTATTGTTATTTTTAAATGAAATTGGGAAAGATTGAATATTATAATAACATTTTTCCAACTCTTCGTCTGCTTTTTTATTTAATTCTTTTATAGTTTTATATTCCTTATTTAAAATTTCTAGAATTGCTTTACAAATCTGGTAAGTTGCATCAACTCTAGTTTTATAATTTTTATATGAATGTGTTTCAATTAAAAAACCCTGTCTATTTCTTATAGCAGTATAACCAGTAGAAAGTCTGGGAGGCATTATACCACTAGAGATTCCTTTTGTAATGTCAAATTCATCAATAAAACCGATGTATGGTATTAAAGGGTGGCCATTTTTTTCACAAGTTGAAAGAACATAGGGTAATAATTTTTCTTTAGTCCAACTTGCAATTTCTTTATTAATATTTTGATTTTTTTCGACTTCATACATTGCAGTGTAAGGCCAATCAGCACCATCAGACACATGGCAATCGACAAAAAAATCAGGCATCCAACTATTGAAAAGTTTTAACCAATATTTCATTTCTAGTGCATCTGCTTTTAAATAATCACGATTCAAATTTAAATTTAAAGCATTTACTCTCCACCCCATTTCTTTTGGGCCATTTTGATTAATTCTATTATAAGGGCTAATTCTTTCATGACCATCAACATTAAAAATTGGAATAATTAAAATATCAACATTATCTAATAAATTCTGATATTTTTTATAAATTACAATATCCCTTACCAATAAAAGCATAGCATCTTTGCCGTCAATTTCACCAGCATGAATACCACACTGAATCATAACCAAAGCTTTTTTACTTTTTTTCTGCAATTCTGGTGTAAAAGAACGACTCTTAGAAATTAATAATGCGGGTAAATCTCTATCTTCATAGCTTTTGCCAAAAGTAAAATATTTCACATAAGGAGAAGCTTTTTCAAGTTTTTTACAAAAATCAATTGTTAAATCATAATTAGGGGTTTCAAGATAATTACTTTTTTCATAGTATGTAAGCCAATTATCCTTGTTTTGAGAAAATAAAAGTACTGAAAAAGAAAATATAAATATTAAAAACAATAATTTCTTCATAAAAAACCTTAACTTTTTTGGGAAATATAATCTTAAAAATACAATTTTTAAATAATAAATCAAGTATATAATCCTTGACGTTAGTTATATATTTTCATAAAATTTAATTGTAAAAAAACAAAATTTTATTATAATATTGAAAAATTTTGTTTTTATGAATTCTATAAAAATAATACTTATTTATGAATTTAATCATTTGGGTTGAAAGTTAAACCTTCAATTATTATTATATATATTAAGATTATTAT
>Ga0116186_1005059_pt1 | contig 10528 bp, 10 predicted proteins | sample AD_JPNNA4_MetaG_FD_89806 | JGI IMG/M metagenome (GOLD analysis project Ga0116186, IMG submission 89806) | Active sludge microbial communities of municipal wastewater-treating anaerobic digesters from Japan - AD_JPNNA4_MetaG | ecosystem: Engineered > Bioreactor > Anaerobic > Digestate | place...
CTCCACCAGCATGGGCACCGCCGTCTATCCCGACGACGGGGAGGACATGGACACCCTCCTCAAAAACGCCGACATCGCCATGTACCGGGCCAAGGAACAGGGCCGGAACCGGATGGTGATGTTCGGACAGCAAGACCCGGGGAATATTTAACGAAATCAGGCCGGTTTATGGCCTACGAAGACCAGCAATCCGATCAGGACCGCGCCGACCGCCGCAAAGAGGACCGCGGCGGCGGCGATGTCTTTCGCCCTGCCGATCAGGGGGTGGCGATCCGGGCAGACGGCATCGGCGAGGTTCTCGATCGCCGTATTCATCCCCTCGGCAATCCAGACCGCCATGATGGCCGTGATCACCATTCCCCATTCCCAGCGCGCGAGGTCGTAAAAATAACCCGCCGCCGCTACGGCGACCGTGGCTACGGCATGGATGCGGGCATGGGGCTGTGACGCCACCAGGATCCGCGCCCCTTTCAGGGCGCAGGCAAAGCTCCTGATGCGCTGTCGCAGATAGGACATCTCGGCAACCCTCTCAGTAGCGGTAGGCAAGCATCACCCCACCGCCGTCACGGCTCACGCTGGGCAGGATGGCGACGGGGAGTTGCCGCTGGTGGTAGCGGAGAACGGCCGCGGCGGTAAAGTACCCGATGGCGGCACCGACAAAGGCATCCGTAGCCCAGTGTTCGTTGTCGTTCATCCGGGCCAGACCCACCAGGGAGGCCAGGGCATAAACGACGGGCGTCACGTAAGGATTATCCGCCTCGGCGGCCAGGACCTTGGCCATGGAGAAGGCCGTGCCCGTGTGCAAAGAGGGAAAGGAGAGGTTGTCGGTGGAAAAGAAACTGCTCGCTTCCCATTTGTTATATCGCTCTCCCGAATCGGGGCGGGGCCGGTGGGTGGCGAATTTCAGCGCCCCGGTGAAGGCCCCGGACAGGACGATGCTCTCCACCCCCAGCAGGCCGATCCTCCGAACCTTCTCACTCTGGCGGTGCTCCCCGTAGAGGTACACGAGCCCCATAGCCGGCACGGCCAAGAGGGGATTGCCGAGGGGGGTGAAGACCTTGGCCAGATCGTTGGTGGTGCTGTTCCGCTTGTCCTGAAACCACTCCTTGATGTCCTGATCGTAGGCGTACATCCCCACCGAGGCGGCGACAACGAAAGACGCGGCAAGCCAGTCCCGTCCCTCCCAGCGCAGCGGGGAGCTGAGGATCTTGCCCGTGTCGTAGAGATAGCCTTGCAGATACTCCCCATCCAGTTTCATCCCCCCGTCTTTGCCCGTCGCGGCCGGAGCGGCAGCGCCCGGGCCGGCGGGGGGGGATGAATCGGCATCCGGGCCGGCGGCCATCCCCGGGCGGGGAAGCAGGAGAGCAAGGCAAAGGCACATCCCCAGCAGGAAGATCGGCCAAGATCTTCTCCGCCCGGGGGATAAGCGGCGACGGAACAGCGTGTGTGTTATCTTCATGACCGCGCTGCTATTTCAGATACGCGGGCAGTTGCTTCAGATCCTTACCGGCAAAATTACAGGCCATCCCGCAGGCTCGGCAGGGGGTCTTGGCGGCCGGCAGGGGCGGTTCCCCCTTGATCTTCTGTTCGACGAACTTCAGGCACTTGTTGACCTTGGCATCGGGCCCCTCCACGGCGATGGTCACGCAGCCTTCCGCCCCGCCCCAGCCGCCGGAGGCGAAATGCACCGCATAGATATCGAAGAGGGTCTCGACGGCGTCGAGCTCCGTAAAGACCCGGCCGTCGGCCACGCAGGCCATGCCCACCCGGGCGCCGATGGATTTGCCCAGGCTCATTGTTCCCCCGAACTGCGCCGCCGCCTCCACGGAGGGGATCATCTTTTCCAGACCGATCGGGTAGATGATCTCCAGCCCCCGGGCCTTCATGGCCATGTAGAACTGACCCATCGTCCCGCCCGTGGGGCTGGCCATGCAGACGCCCACGTTGCCGTCGCCGTCGAGGGCGTTGCCTCCCTTCAGGAGGATGTCCCCGGGGCCGAGCTTGTCGAGGACCGCCCCGGGTTCCACAGCCAGCGGCTCGCCCTTGTGAAAGGTCACCGGCTGGGTCCGTTCCTCGGCGCCCAGGACGCACAGAACGCCTTTGATCACCTGCCCGGCCACATATCCCTCTTTCTTGACCTTTTTACCCAGCAACTCCTCGAGGATATAGGCGTTTGTCGAACCCCTCCCGACGAGGAGGTAGCCGTTCTGTTTGGCATGCTGAATCTCCGGGAGGGCCGCGACGCCCTTGCCGATGAGCCGTTTGGATTCCGCCGGGGTCAAGGTGAATAATGCCTGCATGTTTCCATCTCCTTTCTTGGTTGGCGATCCACGCCACCGCGGTGGCGCTTGGGCAAAGAGTAAATACGGTCAACTCGCTCGGCGAAGCAGTTTTCTCGCTGCCGAGATTTGGGACAGGCCTTGATTTTCTTAACCTATCGGGGGCTCTTTTGCAAATACAATTCAGATCTTTGCCGGCGGCGGCGGTTTTCCTTGACACGTCCTGCCGCCGTGTTTATATTCCTGCGGGAAAGAGAAAAATCATGAGGTGAGGTAGGGGAAATGAAGCGTATTCTGCTCTTTATTGCGACAAACATCGCCGTCGTTCTGGTGCTGAGCATCGTCCTGCATATCCTCGGCGTGGACAGGATCCTCGCTGCGGGCGGCGGGTTGAACATGACGAGCCTCCTGTTGTTTGCCGCCGTTTTCGGTTTCGGGGGTTCCCTGATCTCTCTGGCCATGTCCAAGTGGACGGCCAAGCGGCTTACCGACGCCCAGGTCATCGAATCACCCCGGAACGAGTTGGAAGCCTGGCTGCTCAACACCGTGAAAAGGCAGGCCATGGCGGCCGGGATCGGCATGCCGGAAGTGGCCGTATACGACGCCCCCGACGCCAACGCCTTCGCTACGGGCATGAACAAGGATTCGGCCCTGGTGGCGGTAAGCACGGGACTGCTGCGGATCATGCCCCGGGAGGAAGTGGAGGCGGTCCTGGGTCACGAAATCAGCCATGTGGCCAACGGTGACATGGTAACCCTCGCCCTGATCCAGGGGGTGGTGAATACCTTTGTCATCTTCTTCTCCCGCGTCGTCGGTCATTTCATCGACCGCGTCGTCTTCAAGACGGAAGAGGAACACGGCCCCGCCTTTTTCATCACCACCATCGTGGCCCAGTTGGTGTTCGGCGTTCTGGCCAGTATCATCGTCATGTGGTTCAGCCGTCAGCGGGAGTTCCGGGCCGACGCCGGCAGCGCGGCCCTGGAAGGGCGCGGGAAGATGATCGCCGCCCTCCGCCGTCTCCAGCGGACCGCCGAGCTGCCCCATCTACCCGAGCAGATGGCGGCCTTCGGTATTGCCGGGGGCCGGGGTTCCGGCTTCCGGAAGCTGTTCATGACCCACCCCCCCCTGGAGGAGCGTATCGCGGCCCTCGAAGCGGCGCCCTGAACGACGCCTGCTTTTCACGCCGTCCCGAAGCGGACCGGCAGGGTCATCCCGTGTTCCTCCCCCAGGGCACGGGCCAGATTCATGAAGGTGTCGGGCAGGGGGACTTCCCGATCCCGGATGAGGATGCCCAGGCTGTCCGCCCGGGTAAGCAGGGCGGGATTTTCAATGCCTTCCCTGCTGTCGCAGAGAAACTGGACCCGCAGGGCGTCCGAGAGGGGCCCCCGGAGTTCGGGATGGTCTTCCGCCAGGCGGCGCAGTTCCGTCGCGATGAGTTCTTTATGGACGATGCCGAACGTTCGGAACGGTTCTTCCGGGTTCGGCGTCCCGAAGAGCTCGTTGATCACGGCGCCGATGAGCTGATTGACGAAAAGCCGCTCCTGCCGGGGATAACGTGCCGCGAACTCCCCTTTCAGGGTCTTGAAAAGGACCATCTTGACAACGTGCACCCCGTCCCTCAAGATGGGGTGCAGCCGGGTTTCTTCTTTCACGGTGCCGACACCTCCCCCGGATTACGCATATCTTCACACGTGGAAGCGGAAGGAGATAATATCCCCGTCCTGCACGACGTATTCCTTGCCCTCCAGGCGCAGCTTCCCCGCCGCCTTGGCGGCGGCCAGGGTCCCGCCGCAGGCGATGAAGTCGTCGTAACTCACGACCTCCGCCTTGATGAAACCCCGCTCGAAATCTTTATGAATCGCCGCGGCGGCCCGGGGGGCCTTGACGCCCCGGGGAATCACCCAGGCCTTCACCTCGTCCTCCCCGACGGTGAAATAGGTGATCCGCCCCAGGAGGCGAAAGGCAGCCCGGATGATCCTCAGAAACGCCGGCTCGGACATGTGGAGCGATTCCAGGAATTCCTGCTGTTCCTCCCGGGACAGTCCCGCCATTTCCGCCTCCAGTTCGCCACAAAAGCCGATGACATGCTCGGCAAGCCCCGTCTCCTCCCGGAAGGCCGCCGTTGTTCCAAGACGGTCTTCGGAAAGGTTAAGCACCACCAGTTCCGGCCGGAGGCTCCAAAAGGAGAAACTGCGCAGGGCCCGGCGCTCGTCTTCGCTCAGGGGCAGCTCCCGCAGGGGGCGTCCCTGCTCCAACTGGTCCTGGAGGCGGGGCAGGAGCTCCATCTGGAGTAATTCCGGCGGCTTGAGGGCCTTCCGGGGTACCCGCCGGAGGCGCTCCCGGCGGTTTTCCACCACCTGGAGGTCGGAAAGGATCAGTTCGTCCTCCAGGTGGTGCCACCGGGAGACCATTTCCTGCAAGTCCGCGGCGGTGAAACCGTCCACCACATGGAGGAGCCCGTCGGCCCCGGCCAGGGTCTGACGCACCGCCTCCCAGGCCTTCTCCCCGTCGGCGTGGACATCCACGAAAGGGGCCTTCGCCGGCGAGATCTTGGCCGGTTGAAATATCGAGACCAGGCGGTCGAACCGTTCGTCGGGAACGGACGCCTGACCGCGGACGCAGTTTTCCCCATGGACATCCCGACTGCGGATACCCGTCATGATCTCGAAAAGAGAGCTCTTCCCGCTCTGGGGAAGGCCTAAGATACCCATTTCCATAACAATTCACCGTCTGCTCGACAAAATCGCCCCCGCCGGCAGCCCCTCCGTTTCCGGAAAGGCAATGCCGCCGCTCCCCCGCCTGCCGTCCGGGACGGCGCCCCATATCATCACCGTCCCGCCTTTTCAAGCAAAAAATCGCCCTGGTGCCCCGGATAGATTCGCTGCCGGCAGGGAATTCCCGAAACATCCTCCCCGGCAAGGCGGGCAGGGGAGCGGCTGTCGCTTATAAACCCTTCGTGCCGGGGCGGGACAGGATTTTCCGTCCCCCCCGCCGGGAGGCGGAGGAAAATAACTTTTGACGGTTTGGCCCCGTGCCTGTTTTAACCATTGAATCGGAACGGATTATATTGTAGAAGTTCTCAACGGATCAGGCTGTTTCCGCCACTGCAAATCCATCAGGAAAAGGAGATTCGCTCCATGGGGATGACCATCACGGAAAAGATTCTGGCGGCGCACACGGACCTCGAGGAGGTCCATCCGGGGATGCTGATCAACGCCCGGGTGGACATCGCCCTGGGACACGACGTCACGGCCCCCATCGCCATCGCGGAATTCAAAAAGTCCGGCGGGCGCAAGGTCTTTGACCGGGGCCGGGTCGTCCTCGTGGCCGACCATTTCACCCCCAACAAAGACATCAAATCCGCCCAGCAAGTCAAGATCATGAGGGATTTCGCCCGGGAGCACAAGCTCGCCCATTATTACGAAGGGGGGAAGGCGGGGGTCTGTCACGTCCTGCTCCCCGAGCAGGGGATCGTCCTCCCCGGCGACCTCATCATCGGCGCCGACAGCCACACCTGCACCTATGGCGCCCTGGGGGCCTTCGCGACGGGCGTGGGCAGCACGGATCTGGCGGCGGCCATGCTGACCGGGGAGCTGTGGTTCCGGGTTCCCGAGACGATCAAGATCGTCCTGACGGGTAAGCTCAACAAATGGGTTGGGGGGAAGGATCTGATCCTCGCTATCATCGGCCGGATCGGTGTGGACGGGGCCACCTACCAGGCCATGGAATTCACCGGCGAAACCGTGGGCGACCTGTCCATGGCGGACCGTTTCACCATGGCCAACATGGTCATCGAGGCGGGGGCCAAAAACGGCATCTTCGCCCCCGACGCCGTCACGGAGGAGTACGTCAAATACCGGGCGGAGCGGGATTATACCTTCTATTTCCCCAATCCCGACGCCCACTACGCCCGGGTACTGGAGATCGACGTTTCCCAAATCGAACCCCAGGTGGCCTTTCCCCATTTGCCTTCCCATGTCAAGGGGTTGAGCAGGGTCGGCTCCGTGAAGATCGACCAGGTCTTCATCGGCTCCTGCACCAACGGCCGCATGGAGGATCTGCGCCTGGCCGCCGGCATCCTGAAGGGCAGGGAAGTGGCGCCGTACGTGCGCCTCGTCGTCATCCCCACGACCCCGGAGATCTACCGCACCGCCCTGGCCGAGGGGCTCTTCGACATCTTCCTTGCCGCCGGGGCCGTCATCGGCCCGCCGACCTGCGGACCGTGCCTGGGGGGACACATGGGCATCCTCGCCGACGGCGAACGGGCCGTGGCCACCACCAACCGGAACTTTGTCGGCCGTATGGGACATCCGGGCAGCGAGGTCTATCTGGCCAACCCGGCGGTGGCGGCGGCTTCGGCCGTCCTGGGGCGGATCGCCGGGCCCGATGAAATCAAGGGGGCGCACAAGCTATGAAATATACAGGGAAAATTTGGAAGTTCGGCGATCACGTCAACACCGACCTGATCATCCCGGCCCGCTATATCAACAGTTCCGACCCGGACTATCTTGCCGCTCACTGCATGGAAGACGCCGACCCGGATTTTGCGAAGCAGGTGCGCCCCGGCGACATCATCGTGGCCGGGGATAACTTCGGCTGCGGCTCCTCCCGGGAACACGCCCCCATCGCCATCAAGGCGGCGGGAATCGCCGGCGTCGTCGCCCGGAGTTTTGCCCGGATCTTCTACCGCAGCGCCTTCAACATGGGGCTGCCGATCTTCGAGGCCCGGGACTTGTACGATCTCGTCCGCGACGGCGACATCATCGAGGTGGACGGCAATGCCGGCACGATCACTATTCCGGGGCAGGAACCACGGCAGCTCAAAATCGAGCCGATCCCCCCCTTCATGCAGGAGCTGATCGCCGCGGGGGGGCTGCTGGCATACCTGAAAAAGCGCCCGTGAAAAACGACATCCTGGAATAGAAACCCAACTTTCGTGATAAGGGAGGCCGGCAGGGGGATGAGGAGTTTTTAGATGGAGAAAAATAATAAAATCGCGGTATTTCCCGGTGACGGCATCGGGGTGGAGGTGGTCCGGGAGGCCGTGAAGGTCCTGGATGCCCTGGCGGAAAAGACCGGTGCCGGCTTCGCGCTGCAATACGGGCTCGTGGGCGGCGCGGCCTATGACGCCTGCGGCGACCCCTTTCCCCCGGAAAGCCTGGCGCTGGCCCGAAGCAGCGATGCCGTACTCCTGGGCGCCGTGGGGGGACCCAAATGGGAAGGCCTGGACTATCGCGTCCGCCCCGAGCGGGCCCTCCTGGGCCTGCGGGAAAAACTCGGCCTTTTCGCCAACCTGAGACCGGTCGCCGTCTTTCCCGAACTCCGGGCCGCCTCGCCCCTGAAGGCACGAATCGTCCGGGGGATCGACATCCTCATCATCCGGGAACTGACCGGGGATCTTTACTTCGGCAAGCCCCGGGGCGTCCGGGTGGTAAGGGGTCGCCGCGTCGGCGTCAACACCCTGGTGTATACGGAAGAGGAGATCCGCCGGATCGCCCGCGTGGCCTTCGCCGCCGCGCGGCATCGGCGCCGGAAGCTCCTCTCCGTGGACAAGGCCAACGTCCTGGAGAGCACCCAGCTCTGGCGGGACGTGGTGACGGAAGTGGGCCGCGATTACCCGGACGTGGCGCTGAGTCATATGTACGTGGACAACTGCGCCATGCAACTGGTGGCCAACCCCTCCCAGTTCGACGTCATCGTGACGACCAACATGTTCGGCGACATCCTCAGCGACGAGGCGGCGATGATCACCGGTTCCATCGGCATGCTCCCCTCGGCGAGCCTGGGGGAGAAGGGCGGCATGTACGAGCCGATCCACGGCTCCGCCCCGGACATCGCCGGCCGGGACCTCGCCAATCCCCTGGCCACCATCCTTTCCGTGGCCATGATGCTCCGCCATTCCCTGGGGATGCCCCGGGAGGCCGGGGCGGTGGAAGCGGCGGTCCGGCGGGTGCTCCGGGATGGTTACCGGACCCGGGACATCCACACCCCCGGGACGGTCCCGGTGGGCACGGCGGCCATGGGCGACGCGGTGGTGTCCCGGCTTGTCCTGAAGAAATAACCGTACCCGATGGAAAAGATCGCCGACGATTTATACATGCTCACCCTCCCCATGCCCTTTCGCCTGGGGCACGTCCACGCCTTCCTGTTGGTGGGTGACGACCGGATCACCATGTTCGACACCGGTCTCAACACCCCGGAGACCTTGCTGCATCTCGAAGGATCCCTGCGGGGCATCGGCCGGGAGATCGGCGATATAGAACGGATCATGATCTCCCATTACCACATCGATCACTGCGGCCTGGCCGGGCGGATCCAGGACGTCTCCGGGGCGGCGGTCTGCATGTCCGAGCGGAGCCGGCCCTTCATTCTCATGCGCAACGAGGAGGAGTATCGTTTCGTGGAGGAGATCAAGGCCTTCAGCAGAAGCCACGGATTACCGGAAAAGGCCGTTGATTACATCACCGGGCTGCTGCAGACCTTCAAAAAGGCCGGCAGCTCCTTCACGATCAATGAATTCATCACCGCGGAACAAGTGGAAATCCTTGGCGGAAAGGAGGTTTGCATCCTGCCCACCCCGGGGCACACCCACGACCACCTCTCCTTCTACTTTCCCGGTGAGCGCCTGCTGCTCTCCGGCGACCATGTCCTGCCGGAGATCACCCCCAATCTCAGTCCCAACATGTTTGCCCGGGACTTTCGCCCTTTGCAAAGCTTCCTCGCCTCGCTGTCCCGGGTCGAAGACCTCCCGGCCGCCATGGTTTATCCGGCCCATGGCCGGCCATTCACCGACCTCAGGGGCAGGATCGCCGCCATCCGCAGCCACCACGACATCCGGAAAGGCCTCACCCTGAAAGCGGTCCAGGGGGGGCCCAAGAACGCCTTCGCGGTGTCCCGGGACATCTTCGGTACCGAGCTGAACGAATTCGACCAGTTTCTCGCCCTCAACGAAACCTATGTCCATCTTCAGGAATTGACGCACGAAGGGTTGATCGGGGAACGTCGTGCAGACGGTGCGATCACCTATCATGCCTAAGGGCATGACGGCATCCCCGTAAACTTGACGCCCGGGATGATTTGGCTGAGGGGCGAGGACTCGAACCTCAATTTTCAGGGCCAGAACCTGGCGTCCTACCATTAGACGACCCCTCATGATTATATTCTCAACTCTCAGACCCCGGCGCCGGTTTTCGCAAATAAGGTGGAAAGGACATTCTTCCGGCGCACCATTCCCCCGTAAAAGAGAGCCGGGGCGGGCGTCATCAATAAAACCAACGCACAACCCACAAGCAACCACGCCGTGTCGCCGGCGTTGACCTGATGGATCACGAATTCTCCCCTCTCGGGATCGGCAGAGAACAACGAGAAGACACAGCAACTGTCGTGCCAGGATGACGATTGGAAAAAGCGCTAAACAATTCAAGGGGATGCCCTGGGATGTACTCCGGGGGGTGTAGACATATTTGTTTACAATAAGGCCATTGTTACAATAATGTGCTTTTCAATGCCGGCCGGTGTCCGCCTTCCCTGCCGTCGTCAAAAAGACGTACCTGACGCTCAGACAAAGCGGACAACTCATGTGCTACAAAAGCGGACAACTCTATTTGCTACTGACACGTGCCTTCCTATGGTCTTGACTTCTCGATGAGGAGAGATTAGACTACAATACAAAGCGGTTATAGAGGCCACGAGTCTTCGTCTCTCCGAGCGGAGAAAATGGGGGCGGGAACCATGATCAATGCAATCACCGGCAGCGGCTATCTGGAATATCTGGATATAATCAGGCAGCAGGTCGGGGAAGGCATGGCCGTCGGCGCGAAAGGGGCAACCGATGCCGCCGGGATATCGGGGCTGATTCGGGAAAGCACGGCCGCCATGGCCTCGGCCGGGGCCGGCACCCTGATTGCCAACCGGGACCTTTTGCTTGGCATGCTGGAAGCAGGCGCGGTGCTGGCGAGTCTCGCCCGGCAGATGAAGCTCGAAGATCTGAAAAAAGACATCATTTCCGTCATGCCGCCCCCGTCGGACCGGGTCTTCGCCACCGCGGATACGGACAAGGACGGTCATGTAAGTCGCGATGAGTTGGCGGCGGTCATCGGCGGTGACGGTGCCGACAAACTGTTCGGCATTATCGATACCGACGGCGACGAGCTGATCAGCCGCGGCGAAGACGCCGCCTTCCGGGAAGAGAGGCAGGCGGCGTTCCTGCGGCTGATTCCGGAAGGCACGGAGTTGGCGGCGGCGGTAAA
>Ga0116186_1005072_pt1 | contig 10510 bp, 8 predicted proteins | sample AD_JPNNA4_MetaG_FD_89806 | JGI IMG/M metagenome (GOLD analysis project Ga0116186, IMG submission 89806) | Active sludge microbial communities of municipal wastewater-treating anaerobic digesters from Japan - AD_JPNNA4_MetaG | ecosystem: Engineered > Bioreactor > Anaerobic > Digestate | place...
CTCACACCAGCCGAGATCTATTCTGAGCTTAACTTTTATCTGAAATTTTTTGAATCTACGAAAAATTACGGCTAAATAGTGACAGATGTGACACAGTCTGATTGCGAGGAGCCCAACCGTTCTTTGGTTGGACGACGTGGCAATCTAATTTAGTAATCTTTTTAAAAAATTAAAAATAAGATCCTCACGGCTTCGAAAGGCGAAGACTCAGATTGACGGCTGTGGGGTTAGTTAGAGATCTTCACATCCTCACCAAGCAAGGGTTCAAGATGACGACATTTTTTACTTTTTACAATATTATTGGACAGAATAATACTTCACATTTTTGTGTTTATAATTTTTAGTAATTCTTTAAAAAACATCTCATATCATAAATTAATGGAGATGAGTTAGCTATGGATCATGAGCATCACCATCCTTCTTCAATAGAATCGTCAAATAATAATAAATTAAGCCAATCATCCCCTTCTCATCACACTGGTTATAATCAGCATATTGGTCATAATGTGGAAATGTTCCGGCACAAATTTTGGTTATGTCTAATCATTTCCATCACGGTGCTTCTTTGGGATCCAATGATTCAGCAATGGTTTAAATATCAGTTACCTAGCTTCCCTGGTTCCAATTTCATCCCTGCAGTTTTTGGAACTATCGTTTTCATTTATGGTGGATGGATTTTCCTACAGGGAGCCTATCAAGAGCTTGTTCATAAAACTCCGGGTATGATGACCCTTATCTCGCTGGCAATTAATGTCGCGTTTTTTTACAGCATAGCAGTGATGTTGGGATTGAAAGGCCATACTCTCTGGTGGGAATTGGCAACACTGATCTCAATCATGCTCCTCGGGCATTGGATTGAGATGAGGTCAATATCTCAAGCTCAGGGAGCACTCCAGGAATTAGCCAAGCTATTACCGGATACAGCAATCCTTCTCACTGATGATGAATCGACCCAAGAGGTACTAGTTGAGCAATTGCAAGAAGGAGACTTAATTTTAATCCGCCCTGGAGCGAGCATTCCCGCCGACGGAATGGTGCAAAGTGGCAAGAGTTCGGTCAACGAGGCCATGATTACCGGCGAATCGAAACCGGTCGAAAAAAAGCAAGGCGAGAGGGTCCTCGCTGGTACGGTAAACGGTGAAGGTTCTCTCCGGGTGAAGATTGCCGGAATTGGTGACAAAACAGCCCTCGCCGGAATTATGCGGCTAGTTGAACAGGCGCAATCTTCACGTTCCCGCGCTCAGGCATTAGCTGATCGAGCAGCTTTCTATCTTACCTTGGTGGCTATTGGTTCAGGTTTGATCACCTTAATCGGCTGGCTATTATCTGGATCCACTCTTGATTTCGCTATAACTCGCGTGGTAACTGTATTGGTTATTGCTTGTCCCCACGCCTTGGGATTAGCTATCCCGTTGGTTATCGCTATTTCCACAACTCTGGGAGCTCGTAATGGCCTGTTGATCCGGGATCGCCGAGGATTAGAAGAAGCAAGAAATCTTGATGTTGTAGTATTCGACAAAACCGGTACTTTAACCATGGGTGAACATCGGGTAATTCAAACCGTGACCGACAAAAGTATAGACAACGAAGAAGCTCTGCGCCTAGCGGCAGCGGTCGAGAGAGATTCCGAACATCCCATAGCCAGAGCTCTTCAAAAAAGTGCCGAAGCAGTTGGAATTGAAATACCACCTTCCCAAAACTTCCGAGCCATCCCAGGACAGGGGGTACAAGCTCAAGTAGAAGGTCGTGAATTCCAGGTTGGAGGACCGTCTCTTTTAAAGAGTGAAAAATTTCCTATTCCCGAAGAATTCAATGATGCAGCTCATCGTTTCGGTGAATCTGGTCAAGCGGCAATTTACTTGGTCGAAGGTGAAAAAGTTCTTGCGGTATTTGCCATAGCCGATGCTATTCGTCCCGAATCGTACGAGGCTATTCGAAATCTACACCAATTGGGTATTCAATCAGCGATGCTGACCGGAGATTCCGAGGCGGTTGCCGAAACCGTGGCCAAGGAATTAGATATTAACTTAGTTTTTGCCCAAGTCCTCCCTGAAGACAAAGCCAAGAAAATCCAAGACTTGCAAAAACAAGGTAAACGAGTTGCCATGGTGGGAGATGGAGTAAACGATGCTCCTGCTCTGGCTACAGCTGATGTCAGCATTGCTATCGGTGCTGGAACTGACGTCGCTGTCGAAGCCGGTGATGTGGTGCTGGTCCGTTCTGATCCACGTGATATTCCCCGAATTATAAAACTTAGTAAAGCGACCTACCAGAAGATGATTCAAAATCTCTGGTGGGCAGCCGGTTATAATATTATCGCCCTCCCTCTTGCAGCAGGAGCTTTAGCCTGGGCAGGTATTATCCTGGCTCCAGCGGTTGGTGCAGTCCTTATGTCAGCGAGTACGGTCATGGTTTCTATTAACGCCCAACTTTTACGACGCGTTCAGCTTTAATATATTTACCCTCATTCATTCCATATAGAACCTAGAAAAAAGAATCTCGGTGTTTATCCATAATGGAATAATACCAATTGAATTTATGTTTTATATTATTAAAATATAATTACTAATGTTTAAATTCAGTCACGCACTAATGAGGAGAAATAATTCACGTTCGCAGTCCTCTCAGCAAAGGAACATTAAGCATAAAAGACTGAAAATCTGAAATATTAGGAAAAATTAAACTAAGTGGCTCTTTAATCATAATAATTAAAATTTATTTACATTGAAAAGAAAGAGGGTGAAAACAATGCGGAATTCAATTCTGTTGTTTTTACTCATATTTAGCTTTTTTGGGTTTATTCCTCAAGAAGTTTTTGCAAATGAGATTAGTAGTCCTGGCTGGGGCTGGTCGCACATGATGCCCTGGGGTTGGATGAATTGGGGGTGGGGTGGTATGATTGGAATAGGACTAATAGGTTTGATCGTGGTCCTAGCCCTTATTTATCTGGTATTTCAGAATACTCGTTTTTCGTCTGATTCTGGTCGGAGAACAAGTGATGATAGACCCTTGGAGATTCTTCAAAAACGCTATGCCAAGGGAGAATTGTCGCGTGATGAATACCAGAAGATGAAAGAGGACTTGAAAGAGTAAATAAAAACCTGACTCCTTACTGGGAGTCAGGTTTTTATTTACAAGATAAACTTTATTGTTTCTAGTCAAAACCAATTAGATTATAAGTTTGTCAGCTGCAAAGAATAATTTAATAGCTGAGTGCCAGACAATGATGATATTTTATTATTTTTTACGTGGTTGGTTTTTTTTATTGTTTTTTTTCATTATCCATTTTTGCTTTTTCCTCCAATTTTCATATTAAAATAAATACTGAAATACATTAATATGAAAATTTTTTTAATGAATATGCCCTATCTTTCTGGTAAAATTTACTTTAGCAATTAAACAATCACCAAAAAGAGAGAGGTGTCTTTTTGACTATCTTGAAAAACCTATCTATGGGCATGATAAATCAAACCCCTACAAAAGGTTTTCACCCTCATCCTGACCTTCTCCCATCAAGCGAGAAGAAACCCAAGAAGTCGCCCCTTCTGCCCCTCACCCCCTCGTCGTCTTTCGCCAATACTTCCCTTTCTTCCCCTATACCATAAACCAGGATCTGAGAAAAGGAATTTTCTATTGTTAAGCTATTGAGTTAAAATAATGAAAGGGAAGATCCCTAAACAAGAAAACAATTTTCAGTATAGTTTTTTTATGGTGTTTTTTCGATAAAGACAATTTTTCCATAGAGAATAATTAAGGCACTTTCGTACCACTGTTTACTATAGTCAATTTTGAAGAGTAAGGAGGAATCCAATGAGTAGAAGAAAAATTTTACTCACTGGTTTTTTGGTTGTGGCATCGGTAATTAATTTATTTATGATTCCTACAGGCTTTGCTCAACCAAAATTTACCTTAAATTCTGATATATACCTTGCTATTCCTCAATCACACTCGGTAAATATATCGATTGATCGTGGGCAGGATTCTACTTATTTCATTGATGATCCAATCATAATTCGCTATGGAGCAACAAAAACAGGTTATATTAATATTTTTGATTACACTCCCGGTGGAAGTGTTTTATTATTAGTGAGAAACCAGGAAATCATTGCTGGTTCAAATTTAATATTAAATAGCAAAGTAAAAGGGCCAACGGGTATTGATCGATTGATAATCCTTTTCACTCCAAAACCAGTTGGGGAAAATGAATTAAAAATATTCATCGAATCACCTCACCAGAGTAACCGGTATTTTCCGCTTTCAGCCGTAAACCGTATCCATTTCAAGGTTGCCGATCGGAATCCACGAGCTCCAAATATAACTCTTGAACCTTCTCAATTTATCATTGAGCCAGGTTCTTGTTATTCCATAACCGCCCAACTCAACTATCACAACGGCCAACCAGTTCAAAATAGTCCCGTAGATTGGTCAACCGACTATGGAACGTTGAATACCAAATCTAATCTAACAGATAATAACGGTAAAGCTACAGTCACTTACCAAGCTCCCGAATCAAACCAAATAAAAACCGCTGTCATAACTGCATTTTCACCTGGACATGCTGGAATACCCCCCATAAGTGTCAAAGCTGTGGTGAATATTGTATGTCGGACTCATTCAACTGAAATCATCGTTTGTCCTTCGAGTTTTTCAACTCAATCTGGTGATAAAATTCAATTTACCGCAACCTTACAAGACATCAGTGGTAATCCAATCTGTGACAGGACTCTTTATTGGTCCTCAAATGTCGGTGATTTGAACGAATCATCAGCAATAACCAATCTCTCTGGACAAGTTACGTTTTCTTTTTACACTCCTGAAGTTAATGAAGGAACTTCTGTTAATTTAACGGTAGAATTTCGGGGGGCAGAAGGCCTATGCCCATCAAAAATTACCCTTTTAGGAAATATAAAACCGGTTTCCTCAACCAATCCTTAAGCTTTTTTAACCAAAGAGAGATAAATATTAATGGTTGAACTGAAGAGATTGCCAGGTCGCTAGGTTCCTCGTCAAGACGGTTTTAGGTTCTTTCTCTGTTGACGGGAGAAGGTGAAAATAAGGGTGATTATATCTTCTCACCACTCGCTTCTCATTCTATTTTCGTGTTTGAATAACCAAATAAATTCTTAACCTACATTTTTTCCATTTCTTTTAGGCCTTATTCCTCATATATGATTTCAAAAAATAGTCTCTTAGGAACAAAAAATGGGAATTCTTTCCTATAGAAATATTATCTCATTTAGTTAATCTATATAATAAGGAGGGGGGAAGGGCAATGAAATTAGAAAATAAGGTTTTTAAAACTAAAGGGGAAGCCTTGTCAAATGCTATTGCAATGAATCTCATTGATTTTGAAGTGATTACAGATAGAGACAATACCGGAAAGATAGTTTATCGTATTGATCTTATTCAAAATGATTGCTCTATTAATAGCTATAACTTTGAATATTTATAAATCAATTTTCTAATCAATTTAAGAGATTTTTCATTCTTCGGTAAATTCATTAAGTCCTTAAGAACTGAGTTTTGCTATCTCTTCAACTTATTAGCCAAACTGAGACTTAAGGCCAACAAACTTACTTAAGGTTTCATTGTTGATAATAAGTCTGATATCTAAGAGTATTTTCTTGAAATTACATTAAATAAATTTATCAAAAAGAGCTATTCTAACCAATATTTTTATCACTATTACTTTCTTATTCCTTATTTTCTTAATAATTTACCCCAATAATTTCCTAAAAGAAATTTATTTTGGGGCACCTCAAGGTATTTTTACCACAATTAAAACATCCATACCCTTTATCCTATTCTGATAATTCGACTGTGGCCATGATAAATCAAGCCCTACAAAGCATTTTCACCCTTATTTCAACCATCTTCCATTTTTCTTTTTTTTCTCACCATGTGGGAGAGGCGTAAGTGAGGGGGCAACAATTTTAATCTCATCTGATGCTACTTAGTAGTATGAGCTTCCATAATATAAATACATGAATGGTTGAAAGTAATCAAACAGAAAAATGAGAAAGAATGAATTCAACAATTCCCCTCCTTGGAGGGGTGCCGCTTTGCGGCGGGGAGGGTGCCTTTCGGTTTTTAATGTTTATTCTGAAAAAAAGAGAAAGAAATATATATAAAAAGATGAGATCCTCACGGCTTCGAAAAGCGAAGCCTCAGGATGACGCCCCCCTCACCCACTAACTCCCCTCGGTTATTTTCACCCTCAGCTGGTACCGTTACACTGCATGAAGGACTATTCAATTAAAAAGTGAAAAATACTTAATAAAATCTCATAGTATTTTTTCTTTTGACGGGAGTAAAATAGGATGTAAGTATATTTAACAAAGGAGGGTGAAAAATTTGGGATCGATTTATAAACATTCCCGCTTGTTTGGATTCCTTTTGATTGCTTTTCTTTTCTTCAACTTCACCAATGAAGGGCTTGCTCAAAAACCAGCAAAAATTAGCCTTCCACCTTCAGGCTATTTATATCATGGTGTCTATCCCGGTCCTGAGGACTTAAGTGGAGAAGAAAATCTTATTACACTGAAAAGTTTGAAGCTTTACGAAACAGCGGTGAGGAAAAAAGCGGCGTGGGTATACTTTTCTCACGAATGGTCTCAAGGCGAGGATTTCCCCATTGATACTATTTCCTGGATTCAAGAACACGGATCGATTCCCTTTATACGACTCATGCTTCGTTATAAACCTCAACAAAATATCAAGGAAAGAGTTTATACCCTTGATAAAATAATTCAAGGGAACTTTGATGAAACTCTGCGCGCTTGGGCTATTGCTGCACATAACTATCACAATCCTTTGATAGTCGAATACGGAACTGAAGTAAATGGTGAATGGTTCCCTTGGAATGCCAGATGGTATGGAAAAAGGAAGGGAACTGAGAAATTTAAGCAAGCTTATCGACATATTATCGACGTTATGAGAGATGAGAATGCCAACAATATAACCTGGGTTTTCCACGTCAACAACTTAGACTTGCCTGATGAGGAATGGAATCGTTTGGAAAAATATTACCCTGGTAATGATTATATTGATTGGATTGGTGTAAGTATATATGGAGCTCAAACACCCCTGTCTGATGACTGGCCAATATTTCGAGAAGCATTGGACGCAGTCTATCCGCGATTGGTTGAACTTGCTCCAGATAAACCGATTGTAATTCTTGAATTTGCTATGACTTCTGGGCATCCCCATGGTAACCAAGCTCAATGGGCAAAAGATGCCTTGGAAAACCTTGGCCTGAATCGTTGGCCAGCAGTGATTGGTTTTTCCTGGTGGAATGAAGCCTGGGAAAATGATGATGACCCTAATCATAATACCAATATGCGAGTCCAAGAAAATGTTGAACTAAGCAAAATATTCCAAAAATATGTTGGTGAGAATGATCAGGTTTTAGATGAATTGATATTAGAACATCATTAAAAATTACTTTCCATCTCATTTTTTCAAAATATTTCTTTTTTTAATGATTTTTAAATGAATAAAATTTGGAAATTCATTTGGGCTTCAAAGAGTGAAATAATCATCAGTTTTTAGTGTTTAACCTAATAAAACCTAAAGTTAAGGAGTGATCGAAATGTTAAATAGAACAGCACAAGCAATCTGGGAAGGAAACCTTAAAAACGGACATGGAACCATGGAATTCGGAGGAGGCGCTTTTAAAGGAAACTATTCTTTTACCTCTCGTTTTGAAAATGGCAAAGGTACCAATCCAGAAGAACTGATTGCAGCTGCCCATTCCGGATGTTTCGCCATGGCGTTATCCCATATGTTGGCTGAAGCCGGGTATACTCCTGAACGGGTTGCAGCTACAGCCAAAGTGAGCCTTGAAAAAGTTGATGATGGTTTCAAAATCACTGCCAGCCACCTCGATTGTATTGCCAAAATTCCAGGAATTAGCCAGGAGAAATTCATGGCTATTGCAGAGGAAGCTAAAAAGGGATGCCCTGTGAGTGTTTTACTCTCTAATATTCAAATCACTCTGGATGCTCGTCTCGAAAACTAATTATTAAATTATGATATAGGGAATATTGACCTCCTTACCTTCTCTCGTCAAGTAACAAGGAAGAAAAGAGGACAGGTTGCTCCTCGCAACCGGCTAGAGATTATAATTTCTAAAATAGCTTGGATTGTCTCTCTTGCTTGACAAGAGAAGGTAAGGATGAAGGTATAATAGATACTGGTTCCAGTTTTTTTAGTTCAAGGATTTTGAAGGGAGAATAAATTTTGCGAACCGGAGTAGCTAATTTACCACTCCACTCAGGGAAAGCACCAGCTTGGTTATTTCAACGCATGGTAAAGCTTTCACGGGAAATCATCACTCTGATGGTATATGAATTCGGAACTCGTGAAACCTTAAAAAAATTTTCCGATCCTTATTGGTTTCAAGCCCTCGGATGTGTATTGGGCTTCGACTGGCACAGTTCAGGAGTCACAACTACTGTTTGCGGAGCCGTGAAAGAGGGACTACGAGGACTCCAATCGGAACTCAAATTAGTAGTAGCCGGAGGGAAAGGGGCTTCCTCACGCCGCTTTCTGTGCTAACCACCGGGGAAACATTCTCTTGAATATGGTTGCTGGCGATGCCGAGTCGAATCGTCATGCAGTTGCTCATCTTGCTAAGGAAAAACCGGAAAAGATTGAAGCTGAAGCAAAAAATATAGTTGAATGTAATTTGTCAAGTCGGCATCCAGTTACTCTTGGAGACCTTAATCCTCGTTACTTTCATAAAATTCTTCTTAAAACTTACGAACGCCAACCAAAAAACTTCCAAAGTTTATTGGAAATTGAAGGTGTTGGACCCAAAACTATTCGTGCTTTGGCGCTCATCGCCGAACTCCTCTATGGAGCTCCTATTAGTACCCGTGATCCAGCGCGTTATAGCTTTGCTCATGGAGGGAAAGATGGTTATCCTTATCCTGTCGATCGACCCAATTATGATCGTTCCATAGAAATAATGAAGCGAGCAGTTGAGCAATCTCGTTTGGGAAATCAAGAAATCACCAATGCCATCAAGCGTCTTCAGCGTTTTTATCAATTCTAAACAAATTAAGGTTCAATTTTCTTCACTCTCCTTTTTGGGACTTCTCGAAAATCATTTGGGTTTCAAAGCTTATCAAAACAATCTAAAAGTCCTATTAAAAACCTTCTCTTTACTTTATAAAATAGAGTAGATAATTATGCTGCATTTGTAGCACCAGATGAGGATGAAAATATAAACTCAAAAACCAATCTCCCTCTTTAGCAAAGGGGGTTAGGGGGATTTGATTTTATTGATAACCAATCGAATTCCAAACCATCTCCCTTTATTTAAAGGGAGAGGAATAAAAAAGATTGAACTCATGATATTGCCACATTGTGGCTTTTCACAATGACGAATTTATGATACTTCTCTCTTGACAGGAGAAGGCTAATACAAGGAAGTTTAAGCAATTTTCAGCACTCAACTCATTTAATTCTTTGAATCGAATCTTGCAATTACTCCGAAAAAAGCACCCAAACTTTTTTTCTGAGGTTATGTTCTAATGAAAAACAAGGGAATTTTGATTATTATCATGGCATTATCCCTCTTGACAACTCTATCCAGTTGTTCAGTCTACTATTTTGGATTTCCACCAAATACCGAAAATGTATCACCAGAAGTATTGGATTATGTCAAGGCACACTTTTACTATTGTGGTCAAATTACCCGATGGAATGATGGTTTCATTGATGTATACGATGAAACTAATTATAAAAGAATGCCGGAAATACTGAAGATTTGGAACGAAGCAATTGGAGGATCGACTATCTTTCGACTAAGCCATAATCCCAATAGTCCCATCCATATATTTAATCAAAATGGAGTGTTTTATGAAAGCGAAGAAGTCTGTGCATTAACCATTGATCAAAATTGCATCAACGGATGGCATCGTGATACCATAGTTATCATCAATTCTAATCCAAATTTGTTCTATAATAAGTTTAACATTTACTTGCATGAATTCGGTCATGTAATTGGTTTTGATAATCACACCATTGGTGACGATGATATCATGGGATATACCGCTACAACCTGTGTAATTCCAGAAATAATGGTAGCGGCAGTAAGATACGTATATGGGGCAAAAACCGATTTTAGTATGGAATTCAAAACCGCTAATCATTCAAACTCAGAGGTTATGGCTGCCAGTGGAACACCATAAAATTTCATTCAACTATTTTAGTTAAAATAACAAAGTACCATTTTTAATAATTAAAAATGATTAGTTTAGAAAAATTAACAAATTTTAATTTATTCTTTTTTCCCTACAAACCATTCAGTCATTCTTTTAATCGCTCCTCGATTATCTGGTGGTTTACTCTCTTTAAGGGTTTTGGCGGTTAATTTTACAATTAAACTTTGGCAGTCTTTTAGTTCAGCTTCTAAAGCTGCAATGCGGTCCTTCATTTCCTGGTACATTTTATCTTCCTGCGGTTTCGATTTTACAACTTCAGGGGCTTCAACTTTCTTCTC
>Ga0116186_1005078_pt1 | contig 10500 bp, 10 predicted proteins | sample AD_JPNNA4_MetaG_FD_89806 | JGI IMG/M metagenome (GOLD analysis project Ga0116186, IMG submission 89806) | Active sludge microbial communities of municipal wastewater-treating anaerobic digesters from Japan - AD_JPNNA4_MetaG | ecosystem: Engineered > Bioreactor > Anaerobic > Digestate | place...
GACAGGTTCTGCTTGCCCTGTTCGATTCGGGCGACCGCGCTCTGGCTCGTGCCGAGCAGGTCGGCGAGCTCGCTCTGGGTCAGCCCCTGGTGGCGGCGTGCGTCCCGGATGAGGGTGCCGATCCGGGTGAGGTACGTGTCTGACGTTGAGGTGACGGTCACTGGCCCATCGTAGATCATATGTGAGATATTGCCTGCACTGCTGACGTGGGATGTTCGGATGCCGGGCGGCCGCAGCGTCGAACCTCTGCTGCGGCCACCCGGCATGACGACGTCGGATCAGGCGGGGACGCTCGCCACCCCGGCCGGCAGCAGCCGCCGACCGAGCACCCGCTCGGAGACGCCCTCGCGGTCGAGCAACGGGCAGAGCCCGCCGTTCCAGAACTGGAACCCGGCGCCGGTGATCATCGCCAGGTCGATGTCCATCGGCGCGGCGACGACGCCCTCCGACAGCATGAGGCCGACCTCCGTGGCCAGCACCCCGAGGATGCGCTCACGGGCCTGCTCGGCGCTGAGCTCCACCGGGTTCTCCGGCTGCTCGGCCATCGCGAGCACCTCCGGGTCGGGCACCGGACGGCCACCCTCCATGAGGTAGTAGCCACGCTTGCCGGACTCGACGAGCCGTCGCAGGCTCGGCGAGACGTGGAACCGGTCACCGAACGCGCGGTGCAGGGTCTCGCTGTTGTGCAGAGCGATCGCCGGCCCGACGAGCCCGAGCAGCACGAACGGCGGCATCGGTGCCAGACCCGCGACGGCGCGGTCGGCCGTGGCCACCGGGGTGCCCTCGTCGACGATGCGGGAGAACTCGCCCATGAACGCGCCCAGCAGGCGGTTCACGACGAAGGATGCCGAGTCCTTCACCCGGATCGTCGTCTTGCCGAGCGCTCGCCCGGTGGCGAACGCCGTCGCCAGCGCGGACTCGTCGGTCGCCTCGCCGGGGATGATCTCGAGCAGGGGCATGACGGCCACCGGGTTGAAGAAGTGGAAGCCCACGACCCGACCCGGGTGCTCCAGCCCGCTCGCCATCTCGGTGATCGACAGCGAGGACGTGTTCGTCGCGAGCACGCACTCGGGGGAGACGACCGCCTCGACCTCGGCGAACACCTGCTGCTTGACCGCCATCTCCTCGAAGACCGCCTCGATGACGAAGTCGGCGTCGGCGAAGCCGTCCTTGGAGGTCGAGCCGGTGACCAGGCCCGTGAGGAAGGACGCCTTGTCCGGCGACACCCGCCTCTTGTCCTTCAGCGACGCGATCTCGGCGTGCACCCAGCCCACGCCCTTGGCGACGCGGTCCTCGTCGAGATCGGTCATGACGACCGGCACCCCGAGGCGGCGCGCGAAGAGCAGGGCGAGCTGGCTGGCCATGAGCCCGGCGCCGACGATGCCGACCTTGGTCACCGGGCGGGCGAGCGCCTTGTCCGGTGCACCGGCCGGGCGCTTGGCGCGCTTCTGCACGAGGTCGAAGGCGTAGAGCCCGGCGCGCAACTCATCACCCATGATGAGGTCACCGAGAGCGGCGTCCTCCGCGGCGAAGGCCTCCTCGCGAGTCGCCGTCCGCGTGGCGCGCACGAGCTCGACGGCCCGCATCGCACCTGGCGCCCGACCCGCGGTCTTGGCGAGGACTACCGAGCGGGCGCCATCGCACGCGGCATCCCACGCGCTCTCGTCACGGTCGACGTCACGACGCTGCACCGGCACGGCACCACTGACGACCCCGGCGGCCCACCGCAGCGAGTCCTCGATGAAGTCCGCCGGTTCGAGCAGCACGTCGGCGATGCCGAGGGCGGCCACCTCCTTGGCCTTCAGCATCCGGTTCTGCGACAACGGGTTCGCGACGATGACGGTGAGCGCGTCGGCCGGCCCGATGAGGTTGGGCAGCAGGTAACAGCCGCCCCAGCCCGGAACGAGCCCGAGGAAGGTCTCAGGGAGGGCGAACGCGGGCACGCCAGCGGACACCGTGCGGTAGTCGCAGGCCAGGGCGATCTCGACGCCCCCGCCCATGGCCGCGCCGTTGATGAACGCGAACGTGGGCACCGGCAGGTCCATGATCGAGGCGAACGCCGCGTGCCCGGCTCGAGCGATGCTCACGGCCTGCTCGCGGTCGGTCACGTAGGGCACGCCCGACAGGTCGGCCCCGACGGCGAAGATGAACGGCTTGCCGGTGATGCCGACAGCCTGGATCTCGCCGGCTGCCGCACGGGCCTTCAGCCCGTCGACGGTGGCCTGGAGCTCGGCGATCGACGCCGGGCCGAAGGTGTTCGGCCGGGTGTGGTCCAGGCCGTTGTCGAGCGTGATCAGGGCGAGGATGCCGGCGCCGCCGGGGAGGGCGACGTCCTGGACCGGGGTGTGGGTCACGACCTCGGTGGGCAGCTGCGGGGTGGGGGGTGCGGCGGGGGTGTCAACAACAGCGCTCACGTCAGTTCTCCTTGCCGTAGTCGGCGTGGTGCGGGTTCTCCCAGATGACACAGCCACCCATGCCGATCCCGATGCACATGGCCACCAGGCCGTAGCGCACCTGCGGGTTCTCCTCGAAGTGGTGGGCGAGCTGGGTCATCAGGCGAACACCCGACGACGCCAGCGGGTGGCCGATGGCGATGGCTCCACCCCAGGGGTTGACGCGCTCGTCGTCGTCGGCGATGCCGTAGTGGTCCAGGAAGGCGAGGACCTGCACGGCGAACGCCTCGTTGAGCTCGAAGAGCCCGATGTCCTCGATGGTCAGGCCAGCCTGGCGCAACGCCTTCTCGGCAGCGGGGATCGGGCCGATGCCCATGACCTCGGGCTCGACACCGACGAAGGCGTAGGAGACCAGGCGCATGCGCACCGGCAGCCCCAGTTCGGCGGCGGCGGCCTCGGAGGCGAGGATGCAGGCGGTCGCGCCGTCGTTGAGGCCGGCCGCGTTGCCGGCGGTGACGTTGCCGTGGGGGCGGAACGGGGTCTTCAGGCCCGCGAGCTCCTCCATGGTGGTGCCGGGACGGGGCGGCTCGTCGACGGTTGCCAGGCCCCAACCCTTCTCGACGTGGCGGGTGGCCACCGGCACGAGGTCGGGCTGCACCTTCCCGGCGGCGTAGGCCGCGGCGAGCTTGCGCTGGCTGTTGACGGCGTACGCGTCGCACCGCTCCTTGGTGAGGTGCGGGAAGCGGTCGTGCAGGTTCTCGGCGGTCTTGCCCATGACCAGGGCCGACTCGTCGACGATCCGCTCGCCGATGATCCGCGGGTTCGGGTCGATGCCCTCACCCATGGGGTGGCGGCCCATGTGCTCGACCCCACCGGCGATGGCGACGTCGACGGCCCCGAAACCGATCGAGGAGGCCACGTTCGTGACGGCGGTCATCGCACCGGCGCACATGCGGTCGACCGAGTAGCCCGGGGTGGTCTTGGGCAGGCCCGCGAGCAGGCCGGCCAGGCGACCCAGCGTCAACCCCTGGTCGCCGATCTGCGTGGTGGCGGCGATCGCGACCTCTTCGACCCGTTCCTTGGGCAGTTCGGGGTGGCGGCGCAGCAGTTCACGCATGCACTTGATGACGAGGTCGTCGGCGCGGGTCTGGGCGTAGATGCCCTTCTCGCCGGCTTTGCCGAACGGGGTGCGGACGCCGTCGACGAAGACGACTTCCTGGAGGGTACGGGGCACGGCGGTGGCCTCCTGGGTCACGGCGGACATGGTGCACCCGGATGCCGGGCGCGGCCCCGTCAGCGTACTAAGCGAGCGCTTAGTACGGGAGGGCTGGCGGGGTGAGAGACGTCACGCGGAGGTGACTTCTCGGCGATCCCGGGATCGCCGGCGTCCCTGAGGAGCATCGGCATCCGGCGTGGCGGGTCAGCCCGGGAACTGGGCGAACGCGGCCACGAGCATCGGGGCGACGATCTCGGCCTGCCAGGCCCGCACCCCCTGGTCGAGAAGGGCCCGGGTGAAGGCGGCCTCGTCCGGTTCGGACGGGGGCTGCCAGACCACGCGCCGCAACGGGTCGGGGGAGCAGACGTTCTCGACGGGGATGACCCGCTCCTCCGCGAACGCGGTGAGCGCTGCCCGGGTGGCACCGAGGCGATCGGCCGCCAACGGGTTCTTCTCCGCCCACACGCGCGGCGGTGGCGGGCCGTCAGAGGGCAGGGTGCGCGGCGGCAGGTCGTCCTCAGGGATCTCCATGGCTCGTCGCACCGCATCGACCCAGTGCCGGCCGTAGCGGGCGATGGCCCGGTGCCCGCGCGGCAGGTCAGCGGTGGTGGCGGGCACGGCCTTGGCGATCTCGACGAGCGCGGCATCGGGGAGCACCCGCCCGATCGAGGTGTCCCGCTCCCTGGCGATGTCGTCGCGGGTGTACCACAGCTCGCGGACGATGGCCACGGACCGCCGTGAACGCAGCGTGTTGATCCCCGACGTTCGCCGCCACGGGTCGACCCGCTCGGTGGGGGCCCACTGCAGCAGCGCGGCGAACTCCTGGCGTGCCCACTCGGCCTTGCCCTGCGCGGCGAGGTCGACCCCCATGAGGTTGCGTAGTTCGTCGAGCACCTCGACGTCGAGGGCGGCGTAGCGCAACCACGGCTCGGGCAGCGGCCGGGTCGACCAGTCGACGGCGGAGTGCTCCTTGGCCAGGCCCAGCCCGAGGTAGTGCTCGACCACGGCAGCCAGCCCGACGCGAGGCAGCCCGAGGATCCGCCCGGCCAGCTCGGTGTCGAAGAGCTGCACCGGTCGCAGCCCGACCTCGGCCAGGCAGGCAAGGTCCTGGGTGGCGGCGTGCAGGATCCACTCGGCAGCACCGATCGCCTCACCCAGGGGACTGAGGTCAGGGCAGCCCATCGGATCGATCAGCCAGGTGCCCGCACCCTCTCGACGCACCTGAACGAGGTAGGCGCGCTGCCCGTAGCGGTAGCCGGACGCGCGTTCGGCGTCGATGCCGACCGGCCCCTCACCGGCAGCGATGGCCTTCGCGGCCCGGGCGAGCTCGCGCTCGGTCTCGACGACGTGGGGCACACCACCGGACGGCTCGATGAGCGGCACCAGGGTGACGGGCGCGGCCTCGGGGACGCGGTGGTCGCTGGAACTTCGGTCGTGCTGGTCCCCTGGCGGGGGTGGCGTCGTGGTCTCGGTGATCATCGGTCCGTGGTGTCCGTCAGTGGTGTCTGTCGCTGGTGTCCGTCAGCGGCGGGGTCCGGGGAGGGCGACGACGCCCTCGGGAAGGGGCGGCAGACCCGCGATGGTGCACAGCAGGTCGGACCATGCCAGCAGGTGGTCTCCGACCTCCGGGCCGAGTGGGGTCCAGGACGCGCGCACCTCCATCTCGACACTCGCGGGGCGGTCGGCCAGGCCGGCGAAGCTCTGCGAGACGACCCGTGTCACCGTGCCCGCCTCGGCCGTGTACTCGACGCCACGGATCGCGAGCGCGTCGATGAGCCAGCTCCACCCCACCTCGCCGAGCACCGGGTCAGTCGCCAGCTCGGGTTCGAGCTCGGCCCGGGCAAAGGTCACTGCACGCCACTGCCCGCCCCACGGCTCGGGGGAGCTGGGGTCGTGCAGCAGCACGAACCGGCCGGAGGCGAGGTCGTCGTCGGTGTCACGAGGGTCGACGACATCAGCGGTGAGCGCGACGGCATACGGCGCGATGCGCTGGGGCGCCGGGACCTCGGTGAGTCGGATCTCGGGGCGCAAGCGCACCCGGTGGAGATCCTTGAGGGCGCGGGAGAACTCCGGGGACTCCCGACCGGAGACGCTGCGGCTGGACACGCCTGCAATGTATGCCGATCCGGCCCCGGCGCCCGTCAGGCACGCCGCGAGGAGACGGGCGACCACGAGCACGGGCAGGGCTATCGCGAGCACTGACCAGGGCGCGCGCGGCTACATTCGAGCGGTGCTCGCCCTCCTGGCCCTCGGGTCCTCCGTCGCGTGGGGGACCGCTGACTTCTTCGGCGGGCTCCTCAGCGGACGCCGCCCGGCCATCGCGGTGGTCGGCTGGTCGCAGGGGCTGGGGTTCCTCGTCATCAGCGCCGTCGTGCTCCTGCGTGGCGACGTGTCCTGGCAGGGCTGGCCCCTCTGGGCGCTCGCCGCCGGTCTTGCCGGGACGACCGGACTCGTCAGCTTCTACACGGCCCTGTCCACCGGGACCATGGGAGTCGTCGCGCCGATCGCCGCACTGGGCGTGATCGTCCCGGTTGCCCTGGGCGTCGCGTCCGGTGAGCAGCCATCCGCCTGGGCCTGGGTCGGAATGGTGGTGGCCATCGTCGGCGTCACCCTGGCCTCGGGGCCGGAGGTCAGCGGAGCGGTGTCCGCCAGGCCCGTGGTGCTGGCTGTGGTCGCGGCCTTCTGCTTCGGCCTGGCCCTGTTCTTCCTCGACCGGGGAGCGCGCGAGTCGACCCTCATGACGTTGTGGGGGATGCGGGCCACGTCGGTGACCGTGCTGATCGTCGTGGCGCTCTGCCTGCGCAGCGTCGGCGGGGTGCGGCGCGTGGAGCTGCCGGCGTTGCTGGCCGTCGGCTGCGGTGACCTGCTGGCCAACGCCCTGTTCGCCGTGGCGTCCTCGCGCGGTGAGGTCAGCGTCGCCGCCGTGCTCGGCTCGCTCTACCCCGTCGTCACCGCGGTGCTCGCGTGGGCCGTGGTCAAGGAACGGCTGCGACCCATCCAGGTGCTCGGGTCCGCGATGGCCGTGGCGGGTGCCGTCGTCATCGCGCTCTGACCAGGGTGGGAGAATCACTGATCGTGACTGCCGACTCCCGCACCGCCGACGACCGACGTCCCGATTCCCGCACCGCTGACCAGAGCAGCGACAGCCGCCCCGCCGCCGACCCCAAGGACTCGGTTCTCGTTCGGGCCGCGCGGGGGCAGTCCGTCCCGAACGCGCCGGTGTGGTTCATGCGACAGGCCGGGCGCTCGCTCCCCGAGTACCGCGAGGTGCGGCGCGGCGTCGGCATGCTCGAGTCGTGCCGGCGGCCCGACCTCGTCACCGAGATCACCCTCCAGCCGGTGCGCCGCCACGGCGTGGATGCCGCGATCTTCTTCTCCGACATCGTCGTCCCCCTCTCCGCGATCGGTGTCGACCTCGACATCGTCGCCGGGGTCGGGCCGGTCATCGCCCAGCCGATCCGCACGCGGGCCGACCTCGCCCAGCTGCGCGACCTCACCCCCGAGGACATCCCGGACATCGCCGAGTCCGTGCGCCTGTTGACCGCTGAGCTCGGTGGCACCCCCCTCATCGGCTTCGCCGGGGCGCCGTTCACCCTCGCGTCCTACCTCGTCGAGGGCGGCCCGTCGAAGAACCACGAGCACACCAAGGCGCTCATGCACGGTGACCCGCAGCTCTGGCACGACCTGTGTGCCCAGCTCGCGCAGATCTCCGGCACGTTCCTTCGCGTGCAGGCGCTGGCCGGAGCCTCGGTCGTGCAGCTGTTCGACTCGTGGGCCGGGGTCCTCAGCAAAGCCGACTACACGGCATCCGTCATGCCGCACTCGGCGAAGGCCCTCGCCGCGGTGGCCGACCTCGACGTGCCGCGCATCCACTTCGGTGTCGGCACCGGTGAGCTGCTGCCGCTCATGGGCGAGGCCGGCGCCGACGTCGTCGGTGTCGACTACCGCGTCTCGCTCACCGACGCCATCGAGCGGCTCGGCGGGCGCTACGCGGTGCAGGGCAACCTCGACCCGGCCCTGCTCTTCGCCCCGTGGGAGCCCCTCGAGCGACGCGTGCGCACGATCGTCGAGGAGGGGCGCGCGGCACCCGGGCACATCGTCAACCTCGGCCACGGCGTGCTGCCCGACACCGACCCCGACGTGCTCACCCGCGTCGTCGAGCTCGTGCACGAGGTCTCCGCGCGGTGAGCAGCACCCCGCACCTGCGGGGCCGCGGTGTGCGTCTGGAGCCGCTCTCGACCGCCCACGCCGCACCGATGGAGCACGTTCTCGCGGATGCCGGCCTGTACGAGTTCATCGGCGGCTCGCCGCCGTCGCGGGCTGACCTCGAGGCGCGGTACGCCCGTCAGGTGGCCGGTCCGCGCGGTGCCGTGTTCGCCTGGCACACGTGGATCATCCGGCTGGTCGACGGCGACGAACCCGTCGGCTACGTGCAGGCCACCGTCAACGGTGACGACTCGGTCGCCGAGCTCGCCTGGGTCGTCGGGATGCCGTGGCAGGGCCGGGGGATCGCCTCGGATGCCGCGTCGGCCGTCGTGGAGTTCGTCGACGCCTGCGGGGTCGAGCGGGTGATCGCGCACGTGCACCCTGGCCACGTGGCGTCGCAGCGGGTCGCGGCCCGCCTGGGACTGGTGCCGACGCCGCGCATCGTCGACGGTGAGGTCGAGTGGGAGGCGCGCTCCGCAACCAGGGGTCGTTGACCGGATCGGGCGGTCGCACCCATGGTGATGCGGTTCTTGCCGCGCGTGGGTCAGCGCGACAGGGCGGCCTTCACGACCGAGGGGTCGGGGTTGGTGTGGGGGATGCCGTCGATCACCACCGTGGGCACCGTCTCGTTCCCGTGGTTGATGCCTGCGACGAAGGCACGACCCGCGTCGTCCTCCCAGATGTTGACCCAGCGGGCCCGGTCGCGCCGGGAACGGACCGCCAGGCGCAGGCGCGCCGTGAACGGACAGCCCGGTCGCCAGTAGATCGCAACACCGTTCGCGGCGTGAGCGAGCGCCTGCTCGTGTGGGGTCGAGGTCGGGTGCCCGGCGGCGAGATCCAGAAGTCCCATGCAGACAGGGTACGAACGGGTGGTGACCGTGGGCGATCACTGGTGGTGAGTTCCCACCCCACCCTCGCGATGGCGCGCGACGGGCACCTGTCCTGCACGCTCGCCGCCGCTGAGCGGGACAATCTTCCCGGACATCACACCTAGTCGAGGATGACGTCCCGGCCTTCGTCCCGCAGACGGGCGAGGTTGTCGAGCATGGTGGCCAGCGCCTGGGGCGGGTGAGCGTGCCAGTCGTCGAGTTCCGCGATCACCCGCAGGGCGGACCGTGTCCGGTACGACTGCGTGGGGTTGCCCGGGAAACGCTTGTCGGTGACGTTGGGGTCGTCCTCGAAGGGGCCCAATGGCTCGACGACGTAGATGTGGCCTCCATCGTCCAGACCCGCGAGGGCCGCGGCCAGCTGGGCGCCCCACGCCGCCGTGGACTCCAGCGTCGTGAAGTAGATGTTGTTGGAGACCCGACCGTCCTGGAAGTTGGAGGTGTGGCCCGCGACCAGGTCGACCCCGGGCTCGAGCGTGGCCTTGGTGCCGTGCAGGAACGGACCGCTCACCTGATCACACGTGTCGTAGGTGACGGGTGTGCGGTCGCTGGCTGCATGGTCCATGCGGTGCTCCGTTCAGCTCGCGGCGGGTGGCTGGGTCGGGGCCTGAGTGGCTCCGGCCGAACCGGCGGCAGCGGCGGCAGCGGGAACGAGGCCAGCGGCCGGCGCGGCGGCGGCGGAAACGGGGTCGGCGCCGGGTGCGCGGCGCCGGCGCAGCCACAGCACGACCGGCGCGGTGACAAGCATCCCCGCCACCGCGAACGGCAGCAACGCGCCGAGCACGGTGAGCAGCACGGTCACCGAACCGGTGAAGGCCCGCCACCCCGCTGCCAGCCCGGCGAGGAACCCGGTGTCGTCCACGGCATCCGCGAGCACCTGCTCATCGGTGCTGAGGCGCACATCGATCGGTGCCAGCGCCACCGAGTCCTCGAGGTTCGCCAGCTGCGACTGAAGGGCCTCGAGGTCGGCCTGCCGGCGCGAGAGCTCGGCCTCCAGGGTCACGATCTCGCCGAGCTTGGTGGCCTGGGCCATGAGGGCCCGCACCCGCTCGACGCTGGCCTGCATCGTCTTCAGTCGCGACTGCGTGTCGACGACCTGGGCGGTGACGTCCTCGGTCGAGGTGTTGCGGGAGTGGACCTTGCCGATCGCGGCCACCTTGTCGAGCGTCGCATCGAGCTGGTCCGTCGGCACCGAGATCGTGATGCTGCTGAAGCCGCCCGTCGCTGCGATGTCCGACTCGCTCGCCACCGACTCGGCCAGGACGAGCCCCTGGGCAGCGCTCGCGATCGCGCGCACCTTGGTCGCTGCGGCATCGACGTCCTTGACGGTGACCGAGATGTCGGCACGGCGGGCGAGCTTGCGGTCGGCCACGCTCGCGGCGACGTCGGTCGAATCCACGGCTGCGGGCGCTGGTGCGGCGCCGCCGACCGTGTCCTGCTGCGCCTGTTCCTCGGTCACCCCTGCGGCGCTGCTCCCCTCGGAACCCTTTGACGTCAGGTCCGCCCCCGAACCGGCCGCCGGGGCCGCTTCCGAGCCCGCCACGGCGGAGTCGGCTGAATCGCCGGCGCCGCACCCGCCGAGGGCAACCACGGCGAGGGCGAGGACGGCTGCCGTTGCTCGGAACCGGCCAGCAGGTCGGGGCGAGCGAGTCGGGTGGACAGTACGGGCTGGGGATCGCATGGTGACTCCTTCGTCAGGGATCTCGCCGTGACTGCGTGTCGCGGCACCTTGTCGTGAGGCGCTGGCCACGCCGCTCAGGTTCCCGGTTGCGAGTCTCGATCAGGTCACGACTGCGAC
>Ga0116186_1005082_pt1 | contig 10495 bp, 10 predicted proteins | sample AD_JPNNA4_MetaG_FD_89806 | JGI IMG/M metagenome (GOLD analysis project Ga0116186, IMG submission 89806) | Active sludge microbial communities of municipal wastewater-treating anaerobic digesters from Japan - AD_JPNNA4_MetaG | ecosystem: Engineered > Bioreactor > Anaerobic > Digestate | place...
CACATGGCCTCCTTCCAAGAGCTCGATTTTACCTATGAGATACTTGGTATTGCTCAGGACTTAGGGCTTGACTCGTACTCTACACCTCAGGTAATCGCCTTTGCCCTTGAACTTTTGGAAGCAGGAATTCTTAAACAAAGTGACTTTCCTGGAATGCCAGCAGACGTGAGAGGAAGGTTCTACTATCTCATTGACAAAATAGCCCACAGGGAAGGTATTGGAGATATTCTGGCCCATGGGACATCAGGGGCAGCAGCTATAATCGGTAATGGAGCCGAGGCATTCGACCACAATACAATCAAAAAATTCGAGCAGTTGCCTATTAAGCTCGGTAAGTTAAACCCGGCATATTTCCTTATGATAGCCACTGGTGAGGATATGGCTATAACTCAGATAGAAGGTTCCTTCCCACAGGACCCAATTACGGACCCGGAGTTGAGGGAAGAGTTTATTAGAAAGTGGGTGGCGGTTCCAGATAAAAAATTTATAGAGTGGTTCAGGCAATGGGAAAAACGTGATGAATTGCCGGATGATGCCATGTGCGCTATTACTGATTGGAATGAATGTATGCATTATCTGGATGATTCCCTGGGATTTTGCGGATTTGTATCCTCATTCCGCGGTCAGTTTGGCGGTACCACAGGGTATCACGTCTGGAACATGCCTGAGGTTATCACCCATGCGACAGGGATGGAGTTCGACAAAGACAGGTTATGGGAATGCTTCATGAGAAACCGAAACCTGATCAGAGCGCTCAATGCGAGACTGGGCCTGAGACGATACATGGAAAGACCACCTGAAGACCATTGGGCTGTAAGGAATGAAGAGTACGAACAGCAGCTTCTCACGAAGTACTATGATTTTAAGGGTTGGACCTTCGATGGGATTCCCACCAAAGAGACCCTTGAGAAATTGGGCCTGGGTTACGTAGCGGAAGACCTCATTAAGAGAGGTGTTCTTACTGGCGAAGAAGTCACTGCCCTTAATGATCCGAGGGCAAACAAAGACAAGGAATGAGAGAAGGGAGCGTCATCGTGGACAACATTGAAAAAAAAACAAGAATAATCAAAGAGATAAAGGTTGATACAAAAAAATGCGCGGGCTGCAGGGCGTGTGAGATGGCTTGCTCTGCCTTCCACGCAGTTCCAAGGTTCAGCTCAGTCAATACAGCACGTTCCCGGATAATGGTTGTTATGGATGAAGTAAATGATGTGTTTGTACCCATACGAGCCGGAGACTATGCACAAGCAGAATGCAACGGGAGAAATAAATATGTGATTGACGGAAAGGAATACGCTGAATGTACTTTCTGTCCGGCATCATGCCCATCGAGGGATGCCTTCAAAGAGCCTGATTCAGGGTTGCCGCTCAAGTGTGACATGTGTGAAAGTGACCCACCACTGGAAAAGCCGATGTGTGTTGAGGCCTGTACCTTCGGTGCGCTTACCTATGTAGAGAGGGAAGAAGTGATACCTCTAGTCTCTGTTGAAGAAAGTCAGGAGAAACGTGGTGAGATGAAAATCGGACTGGAAATGTTGATCAAGAAGTACGGATTCAGGAATGTAGCTGATACCGTTGCCCGGATGGGAAGGAAGAATTAATACGAGGATAAAACGTGGAAACCCTAGCACCCTTCAAAGAAGTAATCGATGAGGTAATTGAGAAAGGTGGAGATGCAGTCAAGTACTGCTACCAGTGCGGCAAGTGTGATACGGTCTGCCCCTGGAACAATGTGAGACAGTTCAGCGTGCGCAAGCTTATCCGTGAGGCCACCTTTGGATTGAGTGAGATTGAGAAGGAAGATATCTGGCGCTGTACTACCTGCGGCAGATGCCCCCAGCGGTGCCCCCGGGATGTAAAGCAGATCGATGACTTTATTGCCCTGCGCAGGATGGCTACCGGATACGGGGTCTTCCCCACTGCAGTCAAGTCCTACCGTACCGTAAGCTCAGGGTTAAATGCCCAGGGTAACCCCTTCAATGAAGACAGGAAGACCCGGGCAGCCTGGGCAGAAGGGCTCAATGTGAAGCCCTTCAAGGAGGGGATGGATATCCTGTACTTCCCCTGCTGCTACTGCAGCTATGACCCCAGGTTAAAGAAGGTTGCCCAGGCCACCGTGAAGATTCTCCAGAAAGCAAAGGTGGACTTCGGTATCTTAGGAGAAAAGGAGAACTGCTGTGGCGAGAGTATCCGCAAGACAGGCAATGAGGATCTCTTCAAGAAGCTGGCCCGGGAAAACATCAAGACCTTTATCGAGCACGGTGTAAAGAAGATCCTCGTGTCCTCCCCCCACTGCTACCATACCTTCAAGAACGAGTACCCTGAGTTCAGGGTGAATTTCGAGGTGGTCCATATCTCCCAGTACCTCCCCGGGCTGATCAGCCAGGGCAGGCTTGCCCTGTCAGGGGAGTACGGGAAGAAGATCGTCTACCACGACCCCTGCTACCTGGGCCGCCATAACAGCATCTATGATGACCCCAGAAGCATCCTTGCTGCAGTACCCGGTCTTGAACTCTCCGAGCTTCCCGAGACAAAAGCTGACAGCCTCTGCTGCGGCATGGGAGGAGGCAGGATATGGGCAGAGACAGAGAAGCATGAGCGGTTCTCCAACATACGGGTAGAACAGGCCCTTGCCTGTGGTGCACAGGAGCTCGTCACTGCCTGCCCCTACTGCATCACTGCCCTTGAGGACAGCAGGCTCGTTCTGAACCATGCTGATGATATCGAGGTCAAAGATATCACAGAGATAATACAGGAACTGATTTAGAGAAGGAAAGAAACCTTATATACGAGGTGAGCGAAGTGGAAAACGTAGTGTCAATACGAGAAAACATTCAACAACTCTGCAAAAACACAGGAGGCGGTAACTTTGGAGACGTCATGGTTGTGGGTGGAGGCATAAGCGGGATCCAGGCCTCCCTTGATCTTGCCGCAGCCGGCTTCAAGGTCTACCTGGTGGAAAAAGCCCCGAGCATCGGCGGCCATATGGCCCAGCTCGACAAGACCTTTCCCACCAATGACTGCTCCATGTGAATACTCGCACCCAAGCTGGTCGAGGTCGGCCGGCATCCCAACATAGAAGTCCTCACCCTTACCGAGGTGAAGGGCGTGGAAGGGCAGGCAGGAAACTTTACAGTCACCCTGATTAAGAAACCCCGGTATATCCTGGAAGATAAGTGCACAGGGTGTACCACCTGTGTCGAGTATTGCCCTGCGAAATACCCTGACCAATACAATCAGGACATATCGCTCAACAAAGCGGTCCACATCTACTTCCCCCAGGCAATCCCCCTGGTCGCCTATATTGATGAGAGCTGCCTCTACTTAAAGGAAGAGAAATGCCGCATCTGTGAAGCAGTGTGCAAGCAAAACGCCATAGACCTAAAGCAGGAACCGGAAAAGGTGGAGATTAATGTAGGCGCCATCATCCTGTCTCCTGGCATCGAGCCCTTTGACCCGAAGGTGAGAGAGGAATACCGCTATGGAGAGTTCATCAACGTAATAACCAGCATGGACTTTGAGCGGCTTCTCGGCTCCACCGGACCCTACGCAGGAGAGATACTGCGTGCCTCTGACCTGAAGCATCCCCACAAGCTTGCCTGGATCCAGTGCGTTGGGAGCAGGCAGGTTATTGAAGGCGGCCACAGCTATTGCTCTGCTGTGTGCTGCACCTACTCGCAAAAACAGGCAATCCTGACAAAAGACCACGATGCAGACGCAGAGTGTACCATATTCCATAATGATGTCCGCTCCTATGGAAAGGATTTTGAGCGCTACTACCAGAGAACAGAGGGCTTACCCGGAGTCCGGTTCATCAGAAGCTACACATCCATCGTACGGGAAGATCCGGTAACCAAGAATGTGACGGTGCGGTACTCCACCCCGGACGAGGGTGTGAAGGAAGAAGAGTTCGACATGGTGGTCCTGTCCGTTGGGCTGGCACCGCCTGTGGGTGTGAAGGACCTTGCCCGGCAATTCGGCATCGAGCTTAATCACCACGATTTCTGCAAGCTTGACCCGTTCAACCCCATGGAAACATCACGGCCGGGCATCTTCGTAAGCGGCGGCCTGCAAGGCCCCATCGATATCCCTGAATCAGTCTTTGGCGCATCAGCTGCCGGTTCACAGATCGGCGAGCTCCTTAGCTACCGTCGCGGGAACCTCTCCCGGGAACGGGTGTACCCTGAGGAACGGGATGTCTCCCAGGAGGAACCGCGGATCGGTGTCTTTGTGTGCCACTGCGGCGCCAATATCGGCAGGATTGTCAATGTCCCTGAAACTGTTGAGTATTGTAAAACCCTGCCCAATGTGGTCTATGCACAGGAACAGCTCTTCTCCTGTGCCACGAACTCAGCCCAGGAAATAACAGACATGATCAAGGAAAAAGGGCTCAACCGCGTGGTTGTAGCTGCCTGTTCACCCAGAACCCTTGAACCCCTCTTCCGCGACACCGTGCGTGAAGCAGGTATTAACCAGTATTACTACGAGATGGCAAACATCAGGGAGCACAACTCCTGGGTCCATCAGAAAGAAAAAGAAGAAGCAACTGACAAGGCAAAGGACCTGATCCGCATGTCAGTTGCCCGGGCTGCCAGGCTTGAGCCGCTGCAGGAATTCGACCTGGATGTGAACAAGGCTGCCCTTATCGTCGGCGGGGGCGTTGCAGGCATGAACTGCGCCCTGTCCATAGCAAACCAGGGACACGTTGTCCACCTGGTGGAAAAAGAAAAGGAGCTCGGGGGAATGGCCAGGAAGATCCATTCCACCCTGGAAGGCCTCGATGTCCAGGCATATCTGCGCGACCTCACGCAAAAGGTGTACAAGCACCCCCTGGTCCATGTCTACCATGATGCCACAATCACAGATGCTACCGGCTATGTTGGCAATTTTGTGACTACCGTAAAGTCTGAAACAGGCATCACCGAGATAAAACACGGTGCAGCTGTTCTTGCCATTGGCGCAGATCTCTATACACCTACAGAATACCTCTACGGACAGGATGAAAGGGTCCTGACCCATCTCGAGCTGGAGGAAAAGATCACTGCAGGGGATGAGAAGGTCCTCAGCGCCCAGAGCCTCGTCATGATCCAGTGCGTAGGGTGCAGGAACGAGGAGAGGAACTACTGCAGCCGTATCTGCTGCAGCGAGTCTGTGAAAAATGCCCTCCTCCTCAAGGAGAAAAACCCTGACATGGATATCTACATCCTCTTCCGGGATATACGGACCTACGGGTTCAAAGAGGATTACTACCGTGAAGCAGCAGACAAAGGGGTACGGTTTATCCGGTATGAGCCGGAGGATCCTCCCCAGGTGGAACCGGGAAAGGCTGAAGACGGCAGGGCTGTTCTCAAGGTTACTGCCACAGACTACATCCTCAATAAGAAATTGGAGCTCGATGCTGATATCCTTGCCCTGGCTGCAGCTGTTATCCCGTCAGCAGCCACCAAAGAAGTGGCCAACCAGTTCAAGGTGACCCTGAGCCCTGACAGCTTCTTCAAGGAAGCCCATGTGAAGCTGCGGCCTGTGGAGTTTGCTGCAGACGGTGTCTATCTGTGCGGCCTGGCCCACTATCCCAAGTTCTTGCAGGAGACCATCAGCCAGGCATACGGAGCTGCAGGCCGTGTCATGACGCTCCTCTCAAACGATATCGTCGTTGCTTCAGGCTCGGTATGCCAGGTGGTTGAGAGCAAGTGCATGGGGTGCGGGGCATGTGTCGATGCCTGTACCTATGCTGCCCTGTCCCTCAAAGATACAAAGCAGGGCAAGAAGGTAGAGGTGAACCCTGTTCTTTGCAAAGGATGCGGCCTGTGCAACTCAAAGTGTCCCACAGGGGCAATCTCCTTAAAACACTATACTGATGAGGAAATCATGAGTGAAATTGAAGCGATGGTACCTGATGAGGAGATCATCGAACAGATTGATGCAGCTGCGGGAAAATAAGAAAGAGGAGGTTGGAGACGAATGAGTGCAGAGAAATTTAAACCGAAAGTACTCGGGTTTGCATGCAACTGGTGAGCATACGGAGCTGCTGACCTGGCTGGAGTTTCCAGACTACAACATACAACTGAAATGAGAATAATCCGCGTCATGTGCTCCGGAAGGGTGGACATGAGCTTTGTGCTTAGGGCCTTCCAGAAAGGCATTGACGGTGTTTTCATCGGCGCATGCCATTTAAACGAATGCAACTACATCGCCCACGGCAATTACCACGCACTGAACATGGTCCTCCTTTTTAAGCGGATCATGGAACACATAGGGCTCAACCCTGACAGGCTCCGGATCCAGTTCATGTCCGGTGCTGAGGCAAACATCTTTGTCGATTCGACCAACGATTTTGTCAAAACCATAAAAAAGATTGGCCCCCTCGGGGTAAGTGAAGGACTGGATCAAGATACCCTCGCTGCCAGGCTTGCAGATGTGGGCAAGCTCATCCCCTATATCAAAGTCACCATGCGGGATAAGCTTGCAGCCCGTGCTGAAGGACCCTACGATGCTGTCTTCACCAAAGAAGAGGTGGACAAGCTCTTTGCCGAGGTTATTGCCTACTGGATTGACCCTGAAAAATGCCAGGCCTGCACCACCTGTTTCCGCAGATGTCCTGCAGAGGCAATCATAAGCGCCAAGGGCCAAATCCACATCATCGACCAGGACAAGTGCATAAAATGCGGGACCTGCTTTGAGGTATGTCCTCCGAAATTCCGTGCAGTGACAAAGCTCGTTGGTGTGCCTGCACCGCCTCCCCTGCCTGAAGATCAACGGGGTGTGGTAAGAAAGGCTAAAGAGAAAGAGGTAGCCTGAGGGGAAAGAAAACTAAAATGGGATCAAAGAGATCTAGTTCCGCCAGCCTGTATATTATGCATAACAAAAATCTGACTGTATCTGTAGAAGAAGCCTTAGAAATTGTTTTAAGATCTGTCAACCCACTCAGCTTCGAAAATATTCCTCTCATGCGAGCATTCAACCGGATATTATATGAAGATGTTGTATCGGATAGAATGATGCCTCCTGTAGCTGATTCGGCTATGGATGGTTATGCAATAATCGCTGATGACACACGAGGCGCATCTCTCAATCGTCCGGTGAAACTGCATGTGGTAGGAGAGATAAGGGCAGGCAGTTCCAGTACGGGGCATCAAGTCTCAAAAGGAACAGCAATAAGAATAATGACTGGTGCTCCCATTCCGCAAGGTGCTGATTCTGTAGTCCGCTTTGAAGATACAGAAGAAGAGAGTGGTTATATAAAATTGTTCTGTGAAACAGAAAAATATGAGAATTACAGGGAAGCAGGAGAACACATAAGGGAAGGGGAGCATATCCTGTCAAAAGGAAAACGGTTGAATTCGGCAGATGTAGGCATTCTTGCATCGCTCCACCGCAATGCAGTAAAAGTATATAAACGGCCCACCGTATCAGTTATATCAACGGGTGATGAATTAGCTGATACAGGCGAGGAAATTCAAATCCATCAGATAAGAAACAGCAATGCTTACACCATATGCTCAGAGGTGACAAAATATGGTGGCCATGCACGCTACCTGGGGATTGCTAAAGATTCACTGGGTGAAATGAGGAAAATATTTGCTAATGCCTTGAAATCAGACGTTATAATATCTACGGGAGGGGTTTCGGCTGGAAAGTATGATCTTGTCAAAGAGGTTTGTTCTGATCTGAATATTGAAATACACTTTGACCGAGTCAACATCAAACCTGGCAGGCCATGTGTTTTTGGAACAAAAGGCGATAAAATGGTTTTTGGTCTGCCTGGAAATCCTGTTCCTGCCCTCACATCATTTATTCAATTTGTCAGGCCTGCATTACTCAGGTTAATGGGTGCGACCAAGATAAGAAAACCGATTGTTAACGCATCCCTTGAGCAGGATATCACTTCGGGGAAGATTCACCATTTAGTAAGGGGCCGCTATACTATTAAAAATAATGAATTTTATGTTTCAAAAACATCACATCAGAAACCATCCATGCTTCGTTCAATGAGCGATGCAAATTGTCTGATAATTATTCCGGAAACTGTTACAAAGGTAATGGCAGGGGATAGGGTAGCTATTCAATTGATTGACCATGATGAGATATAGCAACGATGGTTTCACAGGTACTCGAGGCATGAGATTCATGGAATATATCGATATCTGGAAAAAATATTTGCCCAAGGTTAGCATTATTTTAACAAAGTGAGAGCTTTTTTTGAATTGTTTCCAGGATATGGGCTACAAAAAAACAATTTGACAGATTAATAACATGACAGCAGAACAGAAGAATGTTTATCAGCATATAAGCCTGCTTATTTCTGAAGAAGTGGAACGTCTTATGAATGATAGAGGCATCCTTAAGGAGGATGTACAGAGGACAATCCATCATGCCGAGACTATTGGAGAAAAATTTATCAATCCTACCACCGGGCGCTTTCTCGCATCTTTTCGGCCGGATAGAGTCACATATTGGGTAGAATACAGTGTTGTTGGAGAAGATTATCACGTGCACACCACCTATTCACACCGGATGGAGCTAAAGAGAAAAGGCAAACCATGACGGAGTTGAACAAGACAGGAAGTGATAAAGGGTGGATCTGCCATGGATGCGAAAGCCCTTTGGAGGTTCAAACGGTTAGACTTGAGTATAGGGGGAATATATTTGCTGTTCATCTTCCCGTATGTCCCCTTTGCGGAATGATACTGATCGATGAAGAACTGGCTACAGGGGAGATGGCTGAGGGAGAACAAATCGTTGAGGATAAGTAAATCGTAAGCCCGTTCGATGCGGTTTTATTCTGAGTATCTTCTTTCCTTTTCACTATAAATACAGGTATGTTGATTGAATTCATGCACTTTTATTAAATCCATGACAACGGAGATTACATACTATGGACAACATATTTCTGCAAACAATGAAATTGTACGCAAAAGGCTTCTGTTGTTCCCAAATCATTGTTATGATGGCAATGGAAGCAGAAGGTAAAAAAAATCCTGACCTGGTCAGGTCCCTGGGTGGGCTCTGTTTTGGAGTTAACTGGAGCGGCGAAGTTTGCGGCGCCTTGTCTGGGGGTGCTTGTCTGATTTCTCTTTATTCAGGAAAGGGCAGTGAGGGAGAAACACAGGATAACCGTTGCACAACTATGATTGGTGACCTCGTGGAATGGTTTACCTTGGCAGCCCACGAGGAGTATGGAGGGACCAGGTGCCATGAGATTCTGGAGAAGTACCCCGACCGCAGTATGTGCGGCCTTATTGTCTCCGAAACGTACAAGAAGTGCATGGATATCCTTGCAGATCATGGGTTACAGCCTGCCTGCCATAATAGGTGAATAACAATGAAAAAAAACCAGACACAAATATGATGGGACGCCTCTATTGCAAGGGAACAGGCACAGGGGTTGCCAGAAAAGAAAGCTGTCCTGGTCTGGAGGTTTTTCTCTATGATGCCACCACTCAAAGTTTCACCATATCAGTCATACCATTTCAGAACCCAGAGAGCCTTAATCTTGAACAGCCCAGGAGATACTATATATCAGACCCAACATATGATGGCAGGCTTGTTTTTCTGTCCACACTTTGATTGGCAGGATAGGGTAGAACCCACATTGCTCCTGGCATGAATCAAGATGACCATGATCTCCTTAACACCATTAGAGGTTTGGATTAGAAATAAGATCCAGATAGGTCTGTCAACACCGGATAGATCTTTTCAGGACGCCCTAAACAATTATCACCTTCAGCGCCTGAAGAATGTAATCAATTATGCCCGTCAAAAATCACAATTTTATGCTCGCCATTTGGCGCTTGTACCTGAGGAGCCGCTGAATACCCTCGCAGACATGAGTCAACTTCCATTTACGATGCCGTCCGACCTTTCAGATAACCCCTGGCGTTTTTTAACTGTCCATCAGGAGGATATAACCAGAATTGTTACCCTCCGCACTTCAGGGAGTACCGGGAAGCCAAAGCGCATTTTCTTTACACAGGAAGACCTTGAACTCACTATCGACTTTTTTGCTATCGGTATGTCAACCTTTGTTAAACCAGGTCAAAGAGTGCTGATTCTATTACCGGGAGATCAACCGGACAGTGTGGGTGAATTGCTGGCAAGGGGGCTCAAACGGATAAAGGTTGATAGTTTTGCCCATGGACCGGTACGAGACATAAAAACTGTGATAGATAAAATTGTTAGTCTTGAGATCGACTCTCTCGTGGGAATCCCCACCCAGGTCCTTGCCCTTGCAAGGAGCAGGGAAGGGGCTGTTTTGAAAAAAGGAATGATCAAAAACGTTCTTTTAAGCACTGATTATGTTCCCCAATCAATCATTAAAAGCCTCGAAGAAATCTGGGGTTGCTCAGTATTCAATCATTATGGAATGACCGAGATGGGCCTTGGGGGAGGCGTTGAGTGTGATGCTCATAATGGGTACCACCTGCGTGAAGCAGATCTTTATTTTGAGGTGATTAACCCTGAGACAGGAGAGATCATTGATGATGGATCATCAGGG
>Ga0116186_1005129_pt1 | contig 10431 bp, 10 predicted proteins | sample AD_JPNNA4_MetaG_FD_89806 | JGI IMG/M metagenome (GOLD analysis project Ga0116186, IMG submission 89806) | Active sludge microbial communities of municipal wastewater-treating anaerobic digesters from Japan - AD_JPNNA4_MetaG | ecosystem: Engineered > Bioreactor > Anaerobic > Digestate | place...
ACTCTATTGCGTCTTATTTCCAATATTGGAGGTGTTGGCGTTATAAAGTTGCGTCTTATTTCCATAAGCAAATGTAAAACAAATTTTACAAATTATCAAACGGTGCTTTAATATTTTTTTTAATTTTTTAAATAAATGTATTAAAGTTATTTTTTTCAATACATCATGGCTGATGTTTACAGATTTCGTTGGCCATACAAAATGGATATTTTTATACGTATATTGGGGTTTAGGGGGAAAAAAATCGGATGCTACCAAGTATGGAAATATAAAAGGCTGCCCTTTCGAGCAGCCTTTATTTTTATATCATATCTGACGTTTATTATTCGATTGTAAGTTTCTTAGTGAAAGTATTTTGGTTGGATGTGTATTGAATAATATAAACACCTTTATTCAGGTTATTTACATTTATTACTTGTTGATTTTGATTAACAATACCATTATAAACAACTTTACCGGTTAGGTCAGTTATAGTAACATTACCATTACCATTTGATAATAATACAACAAAATCGCTAGTCGGATTAGGATAAACACTGATTTTATTTCCGCTTAGTTCTTCTATTCCTAAAATACTCGACATATCAACTTTAGCCACTTGAGTTACTTCTTGTGAAGCATCGTGTTGTATAAAGGCAACAAATTCGCAATTATTTTTTACATAACCGGTTGTATTGAAGTTAATCGTAACTGTTTGTGTTGCCGATTGTGAAAAATCAACGTCGGTGCCAGCAGCATCGGGATACATTTTACGACAAACAAAGTCAACTTCGGTTTGGTTTCCCCAATTAACAGCAATGTTAGATTCTGTCAATGCAGTGTGAAGTTTTAAACCAGTTGTAAGGTAAGAATATAGTTCTTCAATGGTAATAGTTGCCGTGTAATTATCAAGGCTGGTTTCAACAATATTAATATTTAGATTTTGCAATCCGGGTATGCTAATGCGTTCGTTGTACATATTCAAATAATCAGGATAAAGGCTTACGGTTGCATTACCGCCTTCCATACGAAGTTTACCATCGGCCATCATGGTAGGGAAAGCTTCAATAGTGTAATAACCAATGCGTTGGTTTGCATCTGTATTTTCGTATGCATCACCACTATGATATTCAATAGCAACGGCTTCTTTGTGGTTAACTTCAATTAAATCGCGCAATCCCATGGCTGCTCCCGGACAATATTGACACCAAGTACCTGTACCACCTTCAAATAAAACTTTGTTTCTTGTAACACCACCGGCAATGGTAACTGTAGCTGTATTTGAAGAGTGTGAATAACCTGTAATTCCATAAAATGCACGGACTTTATAATTATATGTATTGGGCCACGGACCTAAATCGGTATAAGAAGTGTTGCTTGTATTGGTAATAATAGCCCCGTTTCTCATTAATGAATAACTTGTAGGAGCCGGGGTGGGAGCTGTCCATGAAACATCTACGTCAGCACCATTGATAACGGCAGTTAAATTAAGAGGTTCATTAGGAGCAGTAACTTGTTCATAAAGTAAATCGTCAACGTAATAACCTTTTGTAGAACCACCTGTGTTAGGTGTAGGAGAACTTGTTCCATCCCATGCGTAAAAATTAATAGCATCGAGTTTTAATGTAGTTCCGGTTCCAAAACTTCCTTTGCTCCACTGGTAGCTGACTAATTCGTTCCCATCAATAAAACATGTTGCAAAATCATCATCGAGGTCAACAATCATTTTTACACTGTGCCAATTACCACGGCTAAAGGTAGTTCCGGCAGCTGTAGCAGCACCGGCATCTACATAAATAGAGTCGTTGTAAATATATGCTTGGAAGCCCCATTGACTATTAGAACCCGAAAAGGCTTGTAATAAGTTGAAGTAACCAATATGAGATGCGGGTACTAACATTTGCCAGCTTAATTCGTAGCGACCGGTTGTTTTTCCACCACATTTAAAAACTTGGTCGTTTGACCCGGCTATGTATATAGAATTGGAAGGGCTAACAGATTGAGCATTTGAAATGATGCCATCTTCTGTTCCTCCGGGAGCATTTGACCATGTAGTCCACCATGTAGAACCAATGGTTTGAGCTACTTTTGCATTATTGGCATACGAATCGAAATTGTCGGAATACAGTACTTGTGCATTCAGACTTAAGCAACTAAAAACGAAAGCTGCTAAAGTTAATTAGATGTTTTTCATGTTAAATAATTTTTGGTTTAACGTAGCTTCAAAGATATAAATAAATCGATTTAGAAAAAATTAGATTATATTTTTTTTAAAAAAGTTGATATGTTTTGATATATTCGTTCTTCAATGTTGTTAATGTCTGCTTTTTCAAATTTTTTACCTGTGATATTTTCGTAGAGTTCTATATATCTTTCAGAAATTTGAGCTACAAATTCTTCTGTCATTTCCGGAATTGTTTGTCCTTGCTCGCCTTTAAATCCATTTTCCATCAGCCACTCACGAACAAATTCTTTTGAAAGTTGTCGTTGAGGAAGGTTTTGTTTAAATCGTTCTTCGTAACCATCGGCATAGAAATATCTTGATGAATCGGGGGTATGGATTTCGTCTATTAAATATATTTTACCATCTCTTTTCCCGAACTCGTATTTAGTGTCAACAAGAATAAGACCTTGTTTTTTAGCTATTTCGCTTCCTCTTTTAAACAATTCAAGCGATATGTTTTCTAATTGAACATAATCTTCTTCGCTTACTAAACCTTGTTTTATAATTTCATCGCGGGAAATATTTTCGTCGTGTCCAATATTAGCTTTAGTTGTTGGGGTTAAAATGGGGTGTTCAAATTGCTGATGTTCTTTCATTCCATCTGGAATGGGCACTCCACAAATAGAACGTGCTCCGTTTTTGTATTCTCTCCAACTGGACCCGGTTAAATATCCCCGAACAATCATTTCGATAGGGAAAGGTTCGCAGTAATAACCTATGGTAACATTTGGATCGGGTGTGTCAATCTTCCAGTTTGGTACAATGTCTTTTGTTTCGTCTAAAAACATGGAGGCAATTTGATTCAATACTTGCCCTTTAAAAGGAATTCCTTTAGGTAAAACAACGTCAAATGCCGAAATACGGTCACTGACAATCATTACAAGAATATCATTGTTGATTGTATAAACGTCTCTTACTTTTCCTTTATAAAAGGATGTTTGTCCATTAAATTGAAAATTGGTAGATGTTACTGCATTCATATTTATTTTTTATTTTGAAATTGTTCGTAAGCTTTTACAATGTCTTTCACCAGTTTGTGGCGGACAATATCTAATTCGTTAAATTCGATAATTCCTATTCCTTCAATGTCTTTTAAAATTTGAGTCGCAATATACAAGCCCGATTGTTGTTTATGGTTAAGGTCAATTTGAGTAATGTCGCCTGTGATAATGAATTTTGCGTTTTTACCCATACGTGTCAAAAACATTTTTAATTGCAATGTAGTGGCGTTTTGGGCTTCATCTAAAATAACAAAAGCTTGGTCTAATGTGCGTCCACGCATATAGGCAAGGGGTGCTATTTCAATGATTCCGTCTTCAATATATTCTTCTAACTTTTTTCGTGGAATCATATCTAACAACGCATCGTATAGAGGTTGCAAATATGGGTCGAGTTTATCTTTCAAATTACCGGGCAGGTATCCTAAATTTTCGCCGGCTTCTACTGCCGGTCGGCTTAAAATGATTCGCCGTATTTCTCTGTTTTTAAGTGCTTTAACTGCTAATGCTATGGCTGTGTATGTTTTACCGCTTCCGGCCGGGCCCGTTACGATTACTAAATCGTTTTGAGATGAGATTTCTACTAATTTTTTTTGATTGGGCGTGTAGGCTTTTATGGCTTTCCCTTCGTTGTTGTGAATAATTGTTATATCTGGCATTTTTGAATAGGATGTATGTTCGTTGAAAAAATGAATGATTTTTTGTTCGGAAAGTTCATTAGACGGATGAAATAGATCAATAAGTTCATTTATTTTTTTATGTGCGGTTTCAACATCTTGTTCTTCGCCCATAATTTTTATTTCGTTTCCTCGTGCTACAATTTTTATTTTTGGTAAGAGTTGTTGTATTAAGTGCAGGTTCTTGTGCTTTGTACCAAAAAAATGGATGGGTTTTTCGGTTTCAAGTACAATTATTTTTTCTATCATGAATATTTTCTTTAATTTTGAGACAAAGAAAATTACTTTTTTGCACGATTAAAAAAATGATATTATTTATTTATTAACAATGCCGATAGTAGTGTTTATATGCGATTGGAAAAATGACGATTATTATCGTGCAATGGTTGATGGAATGCTGTATTCCGTCAATCCGGATTTAAAAGTAACTTATGCTACTACGCATATCGATTTTAATGATATTTTTCAGGCTGCGTTAATTCTGAGATTAGCATTGTACACCTATCCGGATAATACGTTTTTTATTGTGAGCGTTAAAACAGTTGTCAATCAAAATGAGGGGTATATATATGCCAACATTAACAATAAACATGTGTTTTGCGCTAACAATGGGATTCTCGGTTTTATTGATGCTCAGAGCATTCAAAAGATATATCAGTTGCCGTACGAAGATTCTACGTTTCCCGAAAAAGATATTTTTGTTCCTGCCATCGAATACTTATTAAATAATAATGGAATGGAAAATTGGGGCACTGAGATACGTGATGTTAACAAAGCAAAGAAGTTTTATCCCGATTTTTCAAATAATATCATCACCGGAATGGTGATTTATATCGATTCATACGGTAATGCCATTACAAACATCTCTAAATCGTTCTTTAATAAATGCAAAGCCGATAAAAACTTTGTTATTTACCCCAATACAAAGCATGAGCGCATTACTAAAATATCAACTTCTTATACCGATTTAGAAGGTCAAGATTTTTTCGCTGTTTTTAATTCTTTAGACCTTTTAGAAATTGGTGTTTTCGAAGGAAATATTAGTCAACTTTATCATATTAAATTAAGAACCAATATAACAATAGAAATAGTATGATTTTACGAGTGGTAAAAATGAAAGTTGAAAGCAAAAAATTAGAAGCTTTTGATTTGTTTATGAGCAACTTGCACGACGAGAAATTGAAATTACCCGGATGTTTGCATTTTGATTATTTTCACGAAAAGAAAAATAAAAATGTTTACTATACTTACACCATTTGGGAAAACGAAAAGTTTTTGAAGCAATACAAAAAAACAGACTTATTTAAAGAAGTCGTGTCAACACTTAAAAGCTTGTGTTTAGAAGAACCTCAGGCATGGACGATAGAAAATGTTTTTAATTACGAAAACAATGATGAAGAATAAAAGAGAAGAAACATTAAAACATTTTAACCATTTGTTGGATATAATGGACGAGTTGCGTCAAAAATGTCCATGGGATAAAAAACAAACACTCGAAAGCCTACGAAAATTGACTATTGAAGAAGTGTACGAAATGGCACAGGCCATAGATGAGCATAATCTACATGATTTAAAAGGAGAGTTGGGCGATTTAATGCTTCATATTGTTTTTTATGCTAAAATTGGCGAAGAGTTGCAAGCATTTGATATGGCAAGAGTATTAGAATCCATCAACAAAAAACTGATTCAACGACATCCGCATATATACGGAGATGTAAAAGTAAACGATGAGGAAGATGTTAAAAAGAATTGGGAAGATATAAAGCTGAAAAACGGCCGAAAAAGAGTGCTGGAAGGAGTACCAAAAGCTTTGCCGGCAATTGTTAAGGCTTTTCGCATTCAGGAAAAAGTTAGGGGAGTGGGGTTCGATTGGGATAAACGTGAACAAGTTTGGGATAAAGTAGAAGAAGAACTGGGTGAATTAAAAACTGAAGCTATGGCTTCGAATAACAAGGAAAAGATTGAAGCTGAACTGGGCGACTTGCTTTTCTCCATTATTAATGCAGCACGCCTCTACGACATAGATCCCGAAAAGGCATTGGAACATACCAATAAGAAATTTATTAAACGATTCAATTATTTAGAAGACCATACTTTATTGAAAGGAAAATCATTGCACGATATGACCTTAGACGAAATGAACGAAATTTGGGAAGAAGCCAAGAAGTATGATGAATATAATTACTAAATAGAGATTTAACTTTAACATTGTTCATTATTTTATAAACATTAATCTATATATGACATAAGTCATTGTTTGCATTATTTTATATTTTGAGCTTTGTTGTGAATATTTATGGTGAACCGGTTAAAGTACTATTCAATAAAAACAATGTTAAACTAAAAAAAAATCAATTTTTGTAATTTTGGCAAACGGAATTATGAAGACAGCTTGCAAAAAAGAAGAAAATAAATTAAATCATTTAGGGTCAGATATTTATTTAAATGGTAAAGTAGGAGATTTGTATGAGAATTCTATTAATGGAAATAAAGTTTTCTTTATAAAGGAATTTACCAAAGCAAATCAAAGGCCTATACTATTGTTTATGTTAGAAAGGGAAGTGATTCAAAGAGTTAAATAATATAAATTATAAACACAGAAAAGAGTTGAAATTTTTCAACTCTTTTCTGTGCAATATTAAATGTTTATGAAAATGAAATTTATTTTTTATATCTTATCGTTACTTTATCTATTTATTTCATGTAATTCAATAGAATATCAAAAACAAATGCTTTTTTTGGATAAATTTACAACTTATGACTCTTTAATTTTTCCAATTCCTGAAACAGTTCATACAAACTTAAATACACATGTTGTAGGATTTAAAACAAATGATACCTTATGTGTAGTTAATTTTTCCTCAGGGAAGCATGACCCTCATTTATACATTTATCATATAAAACAAAAAAAATTAATAAAAAGTATAGAATTTCCTTTTAATGAAAACATTAAAGATTTTATTCTCCAAGATAGATACCTCTATATTCTTGTCAATAATTATATCGAGAATCGTTCATTTTTATATTTATATGACTTAAAAAGCTTTTCCGTTATAGATAGTTGTCTTTTGTTTGAAAATAAATATAAGGGATACATTTATGTAAACTCATTATTTATCGATAAAAATGTAAAAAATCGTATATACTTTTCTTTGAGAGCCTTCAAGAATCCGGAAGTAAAATTCCCATTAATAGGCTATTATAATTTAGAAAAAAAAGAAATTCGTTATTTAGATTTATGGTATCCATTTGTAAAAGACCCCAATAACGATTTATATTTTAATAATACGCCGTTTGTAGTTAATAGCAAGATCTTTATTGCTTACACTTCTACTCCTTATTTATCGCAATTTGAAAATGACCAATTAAATACAGTAAAAACAACGTCTAAAATATTAGATTTACACATGAACGATAAACAAGACGATATTGTTATTCATAATTTTGAATATATACCCGATGTAAATGTAATTACCATAAATCGAAAGGAATACTTTTTGCGAGAGCTCATTCCAGATGAAAATTTATATGGTACAAATGTTTCAATTCTTTCTATATTTGATAAAAATCTTAATTGTAATGGTGAACAAGTTTTAGAATTCTTTAGGGATAGAGAAAGTTTTTTACAAAAAGTTTTCACAAAAAAATATAACGACACTTCTAATATTTCTTGTTATGTATATAATAATGTATTTAAAATTAAAATTGGCATTTTTTCTGTAATAAATAAACCAACAACTCACTATTTTAAATCACTAGATTCATTAAAACAAAGTTTGCAACTAAAAAATAATGAAACTTGTAACTATACTTCAACAGCAGCAGATACATTAAACATCTCTGATCGTTTTTGCTCTCTTGTAAAGTATCTTCAACAAAAAGATTCTGCTTTAATAAAAGAAAACCTAATTGTTGTTTCTTTAAATGCATGTCCAACATGTGTAAAAGATTTTTTAGATTGGTATTGTAATAAATTTAACTTATTTTCAAGCCAAAATTGTCTCTTAATTACATATAATTCAGAAGTAGATCTAGAAAAAATCAAAGATATTTCACTTAAATATAACGAGTTTTATAAGAAAATGTATAAAATTGAAAGAAAAAATTTATTGCCTTACATTAAGATGAATGAACCTTTTATTTATTTAAAGCAAATACATAATTGTAATGCTGTTAAAAAACGTAGCTATAAAACAGATGAAATAGAAACCTTTAAGGATGAAATTAAAAATTCATTAAAAAAACAAATTATATTTATTGAATAAAAAATGTTAAACTAAAAAAATAAAAACTAATTTTTGTAATTTTGGCAAACAGAATTATGAAGACAGCTTGCAAAAAAGAAGAAGTGAAAAAAGAAGAAGTGAAAAAAGAGATGAATGCAGATGCATTAAAAGGACTCGTTTTAATTTCAAATCATTATTGTATAAATGGTTTTGAAGGGAAGTTATTTAAAGACAGCAAAGGAACTCAAATATTATTCCCTGAAGTTACGCCAAAAGCGGTTCAATATACAGGAGTATATGAACATATTGTAGAACATGATGAACTTGGAAGAGAAACTGGAAATTATTATACTTGTAATACTCATCCTACAAGAAATTGTGCATGGGTAAATAGAAATGGTAATCTTACCTTAGTTGTAAAACCTGGAACAATAACGAATTAACATGATGAATATTAATATAAATAGCAAAGGGGCAATTTGGTTGTCCCTTTATTTTAGCTTTTTGATGATGGTTCTAAGTAGTTGTAATACAAAGAAGGCTTATGAAATACCAGAAAAAGTTTTAAATACTGATTCGATTTATTTTCATACACAATCTAACTATTCTATGACTGTATCATCAAAATATTTTTCTTATAAAGATACAATGTTTTTAGCTATCTTATGGCGAAATAGTTTTTATTGCGATAGTGTTATAAGGATATACGATATTAAAAATGATAAAGTTGCATATAAAATTAATTTGCCTTATGGTAACTTACGTGGAATTATTAATCCAATTTTTATTCATGTATATAATTTAGATAGTATTTTGGTTGTATTCGATGGTAATTTTATTGGATATGATACGAGTATTGTAATGATAAATAAATCTGGCAAAATAATAAAAAATTATAATGTTGAAAATAAATATTTTAAAACAAGTAAGAATCTTGAACCGGATACCCCATTATATATTTATGCCTACACATCGCATATTTTTTATTTTGATAAAATTTGTTTTTCGTTAAGACGTTATACGAATAATAATGAAACATTATTACCGGTTGTAGGATATTATGATTTAAAAAAAGAAAACGTTGTTGTATGTGAACAATTGAAACTTAAAGCAGATGTTTATTATACAACTTTTATAGATTCTAACTTAATTTGTATTAGCCCTAAAAATAGTTCTAAAGTATATTTATGGAACATAAAGACTAATTTTGTTTATAGTAAAGAAATGAAATCAAAATTAATAGATAGTTTAAAATTGGCTAAAAATATTCCATTTTTTGATAGTGAAAAAGAGCTATATAAATATTTAGATGTAATAAATTTTAAAGAGAAGAAAATATTTGTTCGAACATTAGCGCTTCCTAATAATGTTTTTGGAAGTAATTTTGCCATTCAACTATTATATGATTATAAATTCAATTATTTGGGTGAAATAATTCTAAATCGGAAAAATTCTTATTTATCGATAAATAATCCCCTTATCTCAGATGAAAGAAATAAAATAAAATATTATGCATCATTATCAGAAGATGAAACAAAAATAAAGTTAGTTAAAAAAGAATATATTTTCAAAAATTGGGATATTTTAAAAGCTCAAAAAGATATAAACGATAGTTTGTTGCAGTATATTAAATACAAAAAAGAACAATTCAAATGTTTAATTAATTTTAAAAAGACAAATAAATACGAAAAAGATAAACTATTTCAGTATATAAAAAATAAATTACAAATTAAAGAAAACACTTTTGCTATTGTATGTATTAGACTTGACGGATGTTTTCATTGTAATGAATTTATTTATGATTTTTTTTCAAAAAACTTGATGTTTTTGAATCAAACAAATACGTATATTTTACTTTATAACCCATATTCAGCAAATAATAATTTATTATATAAAAATTTTGAGTCATTAAAGACAAACCATTTAATAAAAGAAAATGTTGTATATCCGGTAATACATCCTTTTTCAGAAAATAATCCTCGATTAATTTTAGTAAAAGACAACAAAATCATTTCTGATACCATATACATGCCCGATAAGCAAGTTGTATTAATTGAAAGTTTGTTGAAATTTCAAGGGTTTGATTTAGAAATAAAATAAAACTTTGAACAAAATAACACTTTTCGATGCTGTCGAAGATGAAAACTCTCGTTTTATAAAAGGATTGTTTTATTTTAAGAAAAAATAAAAGTTAGCTTATAAAAGTTTTAAACCGCTTAAATATTATAAATATAACACGCCCTCGTTTCCTACATTAAATATTAAATCAATAATGCTCAAATCACCTACAAACGGATAGCGGTCGCTAAATGCTTGGATGTATGGTG
>Ga0116186_1005131_pt1 | contig 10429 bp, 8 predicted proteins | sample AD_JPNNA4_MetaG_FD_89806 | JGI IMG/M metagenome (GOLD analysis project Ga0116186, IMG submission 89806) | Active sludge microbial communities of municipal wastewater-treating anaerobic digesters from Japan - AD_JPNNA4_MetaG | ecosystem: Engineered > Bioreactor > Anaerobic > Digestate | place...
AACATCGGCACGATTATGGGCGGCACGGTCGTCAACCGCGTGCCCCACCAGGCGTCGGCCGGCGTGGAGATGCGCGCCTACGATCCTGTCGTGTTCGAGGAGGGCGTTGGCCGCGTGCTGGCCCTCAACGAGGCCTGCACGGTGCGCAGCGCCTACGACGGCTACCCCTGCAAGGTCACCATCGACATTGAGGGGCGCTGGCAGCCCTGGCCGCCCAACGCCGGCACGATGGCCCTGTTCGAGGTCTGGTCGGCGGCGGCGGCCGAGCTGGGTCTGGGCACGGTCAGCCTGCAATCGCGCGGCGGCCTGAGCGACGGCAACTGGCTGTGGGACAGCCTGCCAACCATCGACGGGTTGGGGCCGGAGGGGTACAACGCCCACTCCTCGCAGCGCAGCGACGACGGCAGCAAGGATCAGGAGTACGTGCTGGCCTCATCGTTCGTGCCCAAGGCGGTGCTCGACGCCGCGGCTATTGTCCGCCTACTCGGCGCGGCCTGACGCGCCGCCCAACCCGGAGGAGCCTGTGGACTGGGAGCCTGTCCTCGCTGAGTGTATTGCCTTCGCCCAACGCCTGATCCGCACGCCCAGCATGCCTGGCCAGGAGGCGGCGTTGGCCGCGCTGGTGGCCGAGGAGCTACGCCAGCTGGGCTATGACGAGGTCTGGGGCGACGCGGCCGGCAACGTCTACGGCCGCCTGCACGGCGTGGACCGCTCCCTGCCCGCGCTGGTGTTGAACACCCACCTCGACCACGTCGATCCTGGTGACCTGTCGCTGTGGTCGGTGCCCCCCTTCGCCGCCGAGATCGACGGCGACCGTCTCATCGGCCGGGGGTCGTGCGACATCAAGGGGCCGCTGGCGGTGCAGGTCTATGCCGGCGCGGCCCTGCGGCGGGCAGGCCAACGCCCACGGCGCGATGTCGTCTTCTGCGGTGTCGTCGAGGAGGAGGTCGGCGGCGCGGGGGCCATCTATTGGGCTGAGCACCTGGACTACCCGGTCGAACTCGTCGTCCTGGGCGAGCCGTCGAGCAATACGCTGGCGCTGGGCCACCGCGGCATCCTCCAGCTATGGCTGACCTTCCACGGCCGCTCCGTCCACGCCAGCGCCCCGGAGCGCGGCCTGAACCCCAACTACGCCCTGGCGGCCTTCCTGGGCGGGCTGGAGGCAGCCGTGGCCGCGCTGCCGGCCCATCCCATCCTGGGGCCGACCTCCGTCGCCCCGACCATCCTCCAGGTCGATACGACCAGCGGCAACGTCACCCCGGCCTGGGCGCGCGTGCTGCTCGACTTCCGCACGGCCACGGAGAGCGTCGATACTCTGGCCGCGCTCATCGACCGGCTGGCGGCTGGCGCGCCCCACACGCTGGCCTACGCCGAGGGACTGGAGCCAATGGCCGGCAGCAGCGCGCCCCTGGCCGGCTTCTACACGCCGCCCGACAGCCCGTTGGTGGCGCGGACGGCAGCGGCCATTGCCGCGGGCATGGGCCGGCCGCCGGAGTTGACCCGCTACCGCTTCGCCACCGACGGCCGCCACTTCGCCCCCCATGGCCTGGCCGTCGTCGGCTACGCCCCCGGCGAAGAGCACATGGCCCACACAGCCGGCGAAAGCATCTCGCTCAACCAAATGGCCGAGAGCCTGCGTGGCTACGTCGCCCTGCTACGTGACTTCTAGCCCCGGCCGCGCCTCTTGACGCCGCGCCCCCCATCGTCTACGCTATCGACATGCCCCAGATCGACTCACTCGACCGCGGCGGGTCGCAACAGCGCGACAGTCTTAGCCACCAGGCCATCGAAGACTACGTGAAGACTATCTACGCCCTGGCGCAGGAAGAAAGCCCGGTCTCAACCTCGCGCGTGGCCGCCGCGCGCATGGTCAAGCCCGCCTCAGCCACGAGCATGATCCAGCGTCTGGCCCGGCTCAACCTGGTCAACTATGAGAAGCACTACGGCGTCACCCTGACGGCCGCCGGCGAGAAGCTGGCCTTGGAGGTCATTCGCCACCACCGGCTGCTGGAACTGTACCTGATGGAGGCGCTGGGCTTCCGCTGGGACGAGGTTCACGAGCAGGCCGACATCCTGGAGCACGTCATCAGCGAGAAGCTAGAGGAGCGCATCGCCGCGGCGCTGAACCACCCCACCTTTGATCCCCACGGCGAACCCATCCCCGCGCTGGACGGCACGATGCCCGTGGTCGATACGACGGCGCTGTCGGACGTGCCCGCCGGCGCGCGGGCGCGCATCTCGCGCGTCCCCGACGACGCCAATAGTGAGCTGCTGCGCTATCTGGCCGGGCTGGGCCTCGTACCCGGAGCAGAGGTGCTGGTGGCCGAGGTCGCGCCCTTCCTGGGGCCGCTGACGGTGGAGATCGACGGCATGCGGCACGCGATCGGGCGGAATCTGGCGGATATAGTGTTGGTGGAGAAGTAGACAGTAGGTCAGTGGGGCAATGCCCGGCCAAGAGGGACGACCGGCAACAGACCGGGGACGACGGCCAGAGAGCCTGCTCCGCGGGCCGTCGGTAGTCTGTCGTCTATCAGCCGGCCCCCTAAACAAAACGTTTCACCCCGATAGATATGGGTGAAACGTTAATCCACTACAAATGGGATGAGCGATGAGTTCGCCCCGCCATGCCGTGAATGCTCTTTTGTGTGAACCTGCTCACGCAGGTGGGAATTGTGTCTCGAGGTCCTCTGCCTGGCCTTGCGGCTACTACATCCCCTCTTTCGTATCCTAATTCCCAAAGAAAACTAAGTGGCTCAACGCCAGATACACTCTCGTACACAGCAGGGTGTGCACATACTAGCATAGTCCTACAAAGCAGGCAATAGGACTTTCGGTCATGTTATGGCCCCCTCAGGCGGCCGAGGGCCGCGGCCAGATCGGGCGGAATCTTATGGCGGGCCGTGGGGTTGCGCCAGAGTACTGGCGCGCCGGCGGCCGGCCGGACGATGCCACTCAGGCGCTGATACTGCCCCAGAAAGTCGGCCGCGTCCCTGTAGCCGCGCCGGGCGAAGTAGTCGTCGTCTTTGCGCTCGGCCAACTGCCGCACGGTCGCCACGGCGTGGGTCAGGTCATCGGCATCAATTTCCCCTTCGGCACTTAGCCAGAGCACATTGATGATGCTGGGCGGCATCTGGCTGGCCTTGTCCACCAGCACGGCGATGAGCTTAGCCGTGCGCGCGCCGGCGTCAGCCGTGTCCAGTTCGCCGTTGCGGATGCGGCGAACTTCGACGTTGAAGGGCATGTGGCCCTTGAAGGTGACGGTGAAATCGGGGCCGCGCGTCCGGGCGGCGGCGTACTTCTCGTATTCAAGGCTGAAGCGATCCTCGCGCAACAGCAGCGCCGCCGTGACCAACTCGGCGCGCACGTCCCGCAGGCCGCCCTCATCGCGGGCATGGCGCAGCTTGGCGCGAATCTTGCCGCGGTAAACGTCGGCAAAGGCCGCAAACCGCCGCGACCCCCTCACCCACCCGGCAAACTCGGCTCGCAGCGCCAGATGCTGCCCACCAAAGATGCCCTCAACGAGTTCGTCGGCCGTTAGCACTGTTGATTACTGACCGCGGCCCACCAATCACTGACCCGCTGGTTCCGACCACTAGCTTAGCAACCGCACCCGCCCCGGCAACACCCGATAGCGCACGACCTCGGCCGCTTCGGCGAAGATTTCGCCGTCGCTGTGCAGCGGCGTGCCCGGCCGGCTGGTGAGGTCGATGGCCGTCACGCGGCGGAAAGTGACGGCTGGATGCTGGATATGCTGGCCACGCATCAGCTTCAACAGGATACTGATCACCTGTCCCTTCGATACCTGCGGCGCGAAGACCATATCCAGCAGGCCGTCATCCAGCAGCGCGCCGGGGGCCATCATGAAGCCGCCCGTGCGAGCACTGTTGCAGACCGATAACAGGTAGGCCGGCCCCTCATAGCCGCCACCGTCCCAGGCCAGCGACATTTGCCACGGCTTTAACTTGGCCAGCGCCCGTAGCAGGGCAACGATGTAGCGCACCTCGCCCGACAGCCGCTTCATCTTGATGTTTTCCAACGTCACCATCGGTTCCATCGCCGCGGCGCTGTTGTTGATGAAAAAGCGTTCGTTTACCTGCCCGGCGTCGATCAGCCGCGTCTGTCCCCTGGCGATGACGGCCACGCTCTCGGCCGGCACCGACGGCAGCCCGGCCATCAGGTTGAAATCGTTGGCCGTGCCCAGCGGCACGATGCCGAATGGCTTGGTCGGCCCGTCGCCGGCGGCGCGCAGCAGGCCGTTGATGACCTCGTTAATCGTCCCGTCACCTCCGGCGGCGACGACGGCATCATAGCCACCGCGGGCCGCTGCCTCGGCCAGAGCGTCGCCGTGGCGCGGGGCGTTGGTCGTCACCAGGTCACAATCGACGCCGGCGGCGCGGAAGGCCTCGGCTGTGGCCCCTGCCTGCGCCCCGGCCCGCCAGCGGTTGGCATAGGGGTTGAGGATGACTTTGACGCGCATGGATCAACCTCCTTCCGCATGGGCCGGCGCGTCCAGGGCCGCCCGCATGACGCCGGGGGTGTTGGTGATGATGCCGTGGACGCCCAGGCCGGTCAGCCGCCGCCCCTCGGCCACGTCGTTGACCGTCCAGGCGTGGACGCGCAGCCCCTTCCGTCGCGCCCAGGCCATGAGCGCCTCATCAACAAGTTGATAGTCGGGATGGTCGGCCGCCGTTCGCAACACGCGGTGGAAGACGCGCGTCGCCCGGCGTTCGCGCAACAGGGCCACGGGCACGGCCGCCGGCAAATGCCGCCGCGCCGACCGGACGGCGAACGGGCTGAAAGACGACACCAGCACGCAGTCGGCCACCCGGTGGGCGACGACACAGCGAGCGACCGCCTCGGCCAGCCCACCGTCGTCCAGCCCCAGCGCCTTTAGCTCGACGTTGTAGAGTGTGCGCCGGCCGAGCAGCGCGAACAGGTCGTCCAGCGCCGGCACGGGGTGGTCGTTGTCTATGGTCAGCTGGCGCAGTTCGACCAGGGTCATGTCCTCGACCCGGCCGACGCCATCACAGGTGCGGTCAACGGTGGCGTCGTGCATGATGATCGGCGCGCCGTCGGCCGACAGCTGCACGTCCAGTTCAACGCCGTCGGCGTTCTGCTCCAGCGCCAGGGCAAAGGCGGCCAGGGTGTTCTCCGGCGCGTCGGCACAGGCGCCCCGATGGCCGATGATGAGCGGGCGGTCGGCGGTCAGCCAGGACATGAGAATGAGGAATGAGGAATTACGAATGAGGAATTAAGAATGAAGAGCCAATGGCCCGGCGGTTTTTCATCCCTAATTCCTCATTCGTAATTCCTAATTGATTAGATGGTATGAACCTTGATGAGGTTGGTCTGGCCAGATTTGCCGAAGGGCACGCCGCCGGTGATGACCACGCGCTGCCCCGGTGCCAGCCCCGACTGGCGCACGGCCTGAATGGTTTGCTGCAACATCGCGTCAGTGTCCTCGAAGTCGGGCACCAGCAGCGTCTCCACACCCCACACCAGCGCCAGCCGCCGTTGTGTGTAGGCCGATGGAGAGACGGCCAGAATGGGGCTGCGCGGACGGAAGCGAGCCACTTGCTGCGCCGTCCAGCCGCTGAGCGTGGTGCTGACGATGGCCGCCGCACCGATCTCCTCGGCGATGGTGCAACTGGCGTCGCTAATGGCCTCAGTGGTGTCGCCCTCAAAGTGGGGCACAAGATGACTGCGCCGCCATTGGTCATAGGGGAAGGCGCGCTCCATGATCTCGGCGATCTGCTTCATCATCAGCACTGACTCAACCGGGTACTTGCCCGTGGCCGTCTCGCCGGAGAGCATAACCGCGTCGGTGCCGTCGAGGATGGCGTTGGCCACGTCGCTGGCCTCGGCCCGCGTCGGCCGGGGATGCTCGACCATGGATTGCAGCATCTGCGTGGCCGTGATGACCGGCTTGCCGGCATCGTTGCAGGCGGCAATGATGCGCTTTTGTAGCAGCGGCAGCTCCTGGGGCGGCATTTCGATGCCCAGGTCACCGCGGGCGACCATCATACCGTCGGCCGCGTCGCGAATGGCCATTAGATTCTCGATGGCTTCGCTCTTCTCGATCTTGGCGATGATGGGAATCTGCCGCGGCCGGTTCTTCATCAGCGCGCGCAACTCTTCCACATCATAGGCCGTGCGCACAAAGGACAGGGCGATATAGTCAAAGTCCAGGTCGCAGATGAGTTCTAGATCTTCGCGGTCCTTGTCCGACAGGCAGGAAATGGGCAGTTCGGTGCCGGGGGCGTTGACGCCCTTGCGCGACTCTAGTAGCCCGGCCACAGTGACAATGACGCGCAGCGTATCGCCGCGCTTCTCGGCCACAGTAAATTCGACTTCGCCGTCGCCGATGACCAGGCGGCTGCCCGGCTGCACAGCGGCGATCAGGTCGGGGTGCGGCAGGTGGATCATGGCCGGTTGGCCGGGGTGGGGCGTCAGCACGATCTCGTCGCCCGGCGAGAGCATCATACCGCCGGCCTTGACGTGGCCCAGGCGCAGCTTCGGCCCCTGCAAGTCGCCCAGGATGGCCAGTGGCTTGCCCTCGTCGCGCGCCACCTCGCGCAGCATCTCAACTGTCTTGATGTGGGCGGCGTGGTCGCCGTGAGAGAAGTTGACGCGAGCGACGGTCATGCCCGCAGCCAGCATCCGGCGAATGGTCTCGCTGTGGGCCGAACCCGGCCCGATCGTTGCCACGATTTTCGTGCGCGCCATGCTTTCGTTCCGGGCGGTTTAGGGGGCTGGTTCGAGGGTGATACGGATCTCGTCGTTGTCGAGCCGTCGCGCCAGGATGCGGATGGTGTCGCTCGTAGCGAAGTTCTCTTCCAACCATTCGTGGACCGGCTGCCCCAGAACCAGGCGGGCCTGGTCGTCGGGTTGCAACCGCCAGACGCTACTGTGCTTGTCTTGCCGCCCGCCAAAGACCACGGTCACTTCGCGCGTCTCGGAGCGGCTGCTGGCAGCGAAAAAGGGCCAGTGGGCCGGCGTCAGGTTGATGAAGCCTCGCCGGATGTGGAGCGGCTTCAGGTCAGCGACGTAGCTGAAACTATCGGCCAGGGCCTTGATGCTGCCGGTGATCGTCGGCTCGCCGGCCGGGGTCTCCTCCGTCGGCTCGACACGCGGCGCACGGGCCTTAGACGTGTGGGCGGCGCGTGCCTTTTTCGCCTTGCGGCCGGTGAAGAGGCGCAGGCTGGGCACAACGGCGACCACCAGATCGCGGGCGATGTCCAGCACCGCCAGCCCCATCGCCGCGACGCGCTCCGACGGCAGCCGCAGGCTCAGGTAGACGGGCGTCACCCACTTGTCCTCTTCGTTGAGGTAGGCAGTACGCTCAAAGATCTCTCGCGCCTGGGCTTCGGTCAGGTTGTTGACACTGTCCTTATACAGGTCGAGGTGATGGGCGCGCTCGCCCGCCTCGGCGTCGATCTGCATCTGCTGCACGCGCAGCGTCCACGATGGGTCTAGCTGGGTGAGCACATGGTAGGTGGCGGCGGGGTCCTTGTTGATGGCCGCCAACCCCTTCGACAGTACGTTTTGGCCAACGATGCCCAGCTGCACTTCCAGGCTCATGGGGCGGGCGTTGAAGGCGATGAACGCCTCCTTGTCATACGTATCGCCGGTGGCCAGGTAGACGTTCTGGTTCTCCGCGCTCAGTCCATAGGTGGCGAAATCGTCGCGGATGTCGGCCGGCAGGCGCAAATAGAGCGCCTCGATGAACAGCTGCATCTGCGACAGGGCATACTTCAGGGCGTTTTCTTCGCCAGCCCAGCCAAAGGCTGAAAAGACGGGCATGGTCAGGCCGGTAAAATCTTTAGATAGTTGCATAGCATAACTCTGGTGAACAACTGCGCCGGGCCGGTGGGTACACAAAGCGTGTGGGGAATTACGGCGATCGTCAGGGATTGATCCTAGCCCAGGTGGGCCAAATGTCAAGCTTACTTGATGCGATAGCCGCTGTCCTCATTGATGAATAGCCAGGCCACGATCGCGCCGATCTCGATGGTCTCCGGTAGATAGGTCTTCATGGTCACCGACGACGTGCCGCGCGTGTGGAGCATGTGCTTGGTGCGTTGCATGCGCTCGAAGCGGTCGTGCCAGAGGCGGAAGTTGCCCGGCCGCAAGTCTACCCAGCCCTTGGTCGCCCAGGCATCGACGTGGGCCGGGGTGGCGTCGATCTCGTGGTAGATGCTCTCCGGAATGTTCAGGCGCGGCCCGCGGATCAGGCAGTCGCCACCGGGCGTCAGGATGGGCACGCCGATGGAGGTGATGGTCGTGCGCAGGATGTCGTCGCGGCGCAGATAGTCGAACAGCGTCTGGGCGATCTCCTCCGGCGCGGCGGCCAGGACAGCGCTGAGCGTGCCATAGTTGAGCTTCAGCAAGTGAGCCTCATAGAGCAGCTTCGACAACTGCGGCGGGCCGAGCTGGCCCAGGGCAACGCTGTGGCTGCCCGTCTCTTCCTCAATGCGCGCCAGTTTCTCCAGCGCCGCCTGGCGCAGCACCCCGGCGCGGTAGCTGGGCGTCAGCACGCTGCTGTCGATGCCGGCGATCACGTCGTAACCGGTGTTGCTGCCCAATATCTCCAGCACTGCCTGCTCGGCGATCTCCTCCGGGGTGATAAACTCCATTTGGTCGGTGTGGGTAATCGTCTCGAATTCGCCGCGGGCGAAGAAACCGTTCTCGCCGGTGTCGACGCCGGCCATGTGCAGCTTGTCCAGGCGCTCATACTGGGTCTCGTCGCCGCGCAGCAGCAGGCGCTGGCCCAGGGGTTGCTCCACACTCTGGTAGCGCATTTGTGGCCGCCCGCGCAGCTTGACCGTCTTGTAGGCCACACGCCGGTAGCCAATCATCGCTGCCGGCTTTAGCTCCTTCACCAGTGGCCCGTCGGGCGTGCGCGCCATCAGGAACATCAGCCCGGTGTGGGCGAAGGCGACGGCCGTCTTGCTCATCAGCTTAAAGCTGGGCCGATCCTCGCTATGGGTATAGGGGATGTTCAGGCCCATGCCGCCCGTGCCCGTCGTGCCGACCTTTAGATAGAGGCGCGTGCCGACCTCCGTCATCGCCCGGTGAATGAGCTGGACATGGCGAATGAGCTGCGGCAATGACTGGGAGATGATCAGCGAACTGACGTTGACTTCCACGTCGCGGCCGAGGCCGGCCAGGGCGGTCAGGTCCTGGTGGTCAACGGCCTGGTTGAGCTGCTCCAGCAGGTCATGGACGCGCTTGCTCTGGCTGTCGCTGTCCTGGTAGCTAATGGCCGTGGCGGTGTTGATGCAATCGACGATGACATTGGGCCGGTAGCGGCGGATGAGCTGGACAAGCCCGGAGCGGGCATAGGCGTCGTCCAGCCCGCCATAGAGGTCCTGATAGAGGCTGTCGCGGCGGCTGCGCGTGCCGATCAGCCGGCGGCGGTTGTCTTCCATGAACTCGTCGCGCACGAAAACATCGCCCCACGCGCCGACGAAATCGACGTTGCAGAACTCGCGCCGGGCGTCGTGGAGAAACTCGCGCACTTCGCCGCGGTAGAGGCTGGCGACGATGATGCGCTCCGGCTCCAACTCGCGGGCGATCTCGCGGACGATCTGCGCGCCGACAAGGCCGGCGCCACCGAGAACTAGGATGATCCGGTCGGAATGCATCTGACCCATACCTCCTCACGAAACAGGCCGCGGCCCACGCCGGGCGCGGCTACTCGTCACACGATTCGGATTGGCGCAAGGTGCGCCAACTGACAACTAGGCGGACATCACCATGCTCGGCCGTCGGCCACGCAAACGCCCGCTGGCCCCCATCACAATAGCCGCGGAACTGCTTCAGCCGCATCGCCTCCAGCAGCACCTCGCGATCCTGCGGAACGACATCCAGTACGGCGTCGGAGCAGAAGACGATCAGTTTGCGCCGCGGCCGGGTGGTGGCCACGTTGAAGCGGTGGCTGCTGAGCAGAAATTCGGCCTCGGCCTCGGCGTAAGCTTCGTCGGCCACACCGTAGGAGACAACGACCACCTCGCGTTCCTGCCCCTGCAGCTTGTCAACTGTATCTACCAGCGGCATCGGCCGGGCGTCTGTGCCGAAGCCGCGCCGGGCCAGCGCGTCGCGGATCGCGCTGTTCTGTGCCCGGTGGGGAGAAAGGATGGCGAAGCCATCGTTGGCAAACCAGGCGGCGTCGCCCGCCGTCCCATCGCCCGGCCGGACCAGGATGCCGGCCAGCCGGGCGGCCACGCTGGCGACCAGCTCGGCCTCCAGCGGGTTGCGGGCGGTGTAGCTGACTGGCGCGGCGTAGCTGCACAGCACCACCGCCCGGTCGGGGTGGAGCATGAAGTCAACGGGATCGTCGCTGTTGGCGTCCAGGGGCGGGCGCGTCTCAATGAGGATGCCGGGCTGCTGTGAGATATAGCTGCCGTTATAGAGCGTCTCGCTGGGG
>Ga0116186_1005134_pt1 | contig 10425 bp, 14 predicted proteins | sample AD_JPNNA4_MetaG_FD_89806 | JGI IMG/M metagenome (GOLD analysis project Ga0116186, IMG submission 89806) | Active sludge microbial communities of municipal wastewater-treating anaerobic digesters from Japan - AD_JPNNA4_MetaG | ecosystem: Engineered > Bioreactor > Anaerobic > Digestate | place...
GAAGAAGTTTCACCCACGTCGATCCGTTCGAGGATACTGAAAGGTGCCGCCAGTCCAGGCGGAAGCCCGCCGCCGTGACGTTTCACCCACGTCGATCCGTTCGAGGATACTGAAAGGGCGCAGGCAGTTGCGGAACCTCGTTGCTCAACGTTTCGTTTCACCCACGTCGATCCGTTCGAGGATACTGAAAGTTGATGGTGACGACGGTAGCATCTGTGGCATCTGAGTTTCACCCACGTCGATCCGTTCGAGGATACTGAAAGGAGCACGATGGCTCCGGCGCCGGTGCGCGTCACGAGTTTCACCCACGTCGATCCGTTCGAGGATACTGAAAGGAAAGCGCGCCGGAATTGACGACCCGCGCAACATGTGGTTTCACCCACGTCGATCCGTTCGAGGATACTGAAAGGAATGCCGTCAATATAGGTCTGAATATGCCCGGCGTTGTTTCACCCACGTCGATCCGTTCGAGGATACTGAAAGGCGGGTGCTTTTTTTGTGCTCATTGCCGCTCCACCAGCCAGTTTCACCCACGTCGATCCGTTCGAGGATACTGAAAGTGCGGTACAGCGCATGGTCATGCTCTTGCCATTGCGTGCGTTTCACCCACGTCGATCCGTTCGAGGATACTGAAAGTGGCCTGGCTACTCAACAACGCACAACGAATCACAGCAGTTTCACCCACGTCGATCCGTTCGAGGATACTGAAAGCCTGCGCCAGGCAATCCACGAACACCACGTCAAACGTTTCACCCACGTCGATCCGTTCGAGGATACTGAAAGTACCCAGGATTGCTCTGAAGAGTCCGACATCCTGTCGTTTCACCCACGTCGATCCGTTCGAGGATACTGAAAGTTCACCCTCTTCAATTCCACCGGTACCACCAGTAATGTTTCACCCACGTCGATCCGTTCGAGGATACTGAAAGATCCAAATAATCCTGTCGTCATGTCTCTCCCTTCAGTTTGGTTTCACCCACGTCGATCCGTTCGAGGATACTGAAAGAACAAGTACCTCAATTTCATGAAACTTTTGTTTGTCATGAGTTTCACCCACGTCGATCCGTTCGAGGATACTGAAAGCGTCGCACTTCCGCACAGAACACCATCCCGCCGACGTCGTTTCACCCACGTCGATCCGTTCGAGGATACTGAAAGCCGATCTCAAACGTTGAGCCGATAGCGGTAACGAGGTTTCACCCACGTCGATCCGTTCGAGGATACTGAAAGCTGGCATTCAGTAATCCCACCCATGCGTTTCTGATTGGTTTCACCCACGTCGATCCGTTCGAGGATACTGAAAGTGCGTCCCACGCAGTTTCCCCGAGAAAGATGTATTGTTTCACCCACGTCGATCCGTTCGAGGATACTGAAAGATTCGTGGGGGCGCTCCGGCGCGCCAACACCATCATGGTTTCACCCACGTCGATCCGTTCGAGGATACTGAAAGTGGGTTCCCTCGGACTACATGTTTGCCTGGGACGCGGGTTTCACCCACGTCGATCCGTTCGAGGATACTGAAAGATGACGGTGCGTGCGACGGCTGCAACCCGTTTGGCAGTTTCACCCACGTCGATCCGTTCGAGGATACTAAAAGTGTCGCCGGTGGCCGTTTATCGAACTCCCCTGAGTAGCGTTTCACCCACGTCGATCCGTTCGAGGATACTGAAAGTGGTTGGAGCGCCTGGATAGAGCCTATCCCGACGCGTTTCACCCACGTCGATCCGTTCGAGGATACTGAAAGACGGCGATGTCATCCCAATACGTGACGCCGCCGATTGTTTCACCCACGTCGATCCGTTCGAGGATACTGAAAGTACTCTGCGGCGCTGGCATTCCGCGTCGCCAACAGATTTGTTTCACCCACGTCGATCCGTTCGAGGATACTGAAAGATCTGCAACGCCTGCCCTACCCGACCGACAAAGCGGTTTCACCCACGTCGATCCGTTCGAGGATACTGAAAGAAATCGAGATTATCAAGCATTTCAGATCACCCTAACGTTTCACCCACGTCGATCCGTTCGAGGATACTGAAAGCAAAACACGCGGTTGAAACTGTACCACGACAATGGCGTTTCACCCACGTCGATCCGTTCGAGGATACTGAAAGCGGCTTGAGATGGTCTAATAACGTCGCGCGATATTGTTTCACCCACGTCGATCCGTTCGAGGATACTGAAAGAATGGGGAGGTGTGGCAAGGGACACTCGGGAACTTGTTTCACCCACGTCGATCCGTTCGAGGATACTGAAAGGCCATTGTGCTCTCCGTACACCGTGCGACAGCCAGTTTCACCCACGTCGATCCGTTCGAGGATACTGAAAGGGGCATAGGCGTTTCAAGTGCCGACGCTCGAATCAGTTTCACCCACGTCGATCCGTTCGAGGATACTGAAAGAGGCGGCTGCACTCGCGTGAGCGGGCGCGTGAAGGGAGTTTCACCCACGTCGATCCGTTCGAGGATACTGAAAGGGCAATCCGCGCATCAGCATCGTCTACCCGTGGTTGATGTTTCACCCACGTCGATCCGTTCGAGGATACTGAAAGTGCTGACGGCTCACGCGCGCCAGCTCGGGATAGTATATGTTTCACCCACGTCGATCCGTTCGAGGATACTGAAAGTGGCTACGTAGCGAAGTACGTCGCCAAGGCAGACAAGTTTCACCCACGTCGATCCGTTCGAGGATACTGAAAGTTCTTGCTTCTTTTGTGATTAGGATGGTTATGTAAAGTTTCACCCACGTCGATCCGTTCGAGGATACTGAAAGGAATGCACGCCACTTTCACGCCACCCGCACGCCTCAAGTTTCACCCACGTCGATCCGTTCGAGGATACTGAAAGAGATTCAAGACGTTGACATTCATTACCTGGGAGACGGTCGTTTCACCCACGTCGATCCGTTCGAGGATACTGAAAGGTAACGGTCTGATGCCCCTTTCTCCAGAGCATCTTGGTTTCACCCACGTCGATCCGTTCGAGGATACTGAAAGATGGCATCATTCAGCGGGTCGCCGTTCAGCGGTGGGATGTTTCACCCACGTCGATCCGTTCGAGGATACTGAAAGATCCTGTTCTTTGTTGGCGTAGGTGCTGCTCACCAGTTGTTTCACCCACGTCGATCCGTTCGAGGATACTGAAAGGGGCAACGATGTGATTCATCCGGGCGCGTTTCAGAAGTTTCACCCACGTCGATCCGTTCGAGGATACTGAAAGTAGATCGCGTTCAATTGCTTGCCTTGCGCCAGAATCGTTTCACCCACGTCGATCCGTTCGAGGATACTGAAAGTCACAGCCAACTGCCAGCAAAACGCCACCCCACGAAGTTTCACCCACGTCGATCCGTTCGAGGATACTGAAAGCTTCCCCCCTGCGCGTGGTGGTCGTGTCAGGCCTGGGGTTTCACCCACGTCGATCCGTTCGAGGATACTGAAAGCGCTAACTGCTTCCTGCGGCCCAAACGTTTTCGCATTTGTTTCACCCACGTCGATCCGTTCGAGGATACTGAAAGACAACAGAGACGGCCCAGGAAAAAGGAACACGATACGTTTCACCCACGTCGATCCGTTCGAGGATACTGAAAGTCCTGATTACGAATGACGCAAGAACGGCGACAAAAATGTTTCACCCACGTCGATCCGTTCGAGGATACTGAAAGCGTAGTAGTGCCGCGCTGTGAGCCAACGCGCCATGGTTTCACCCACGTCGATCCGTTCGAGGATACTGAAAGGCACAACCGGCGGGACTGTTGCGCCGGATGCATGTCGTTTCACCCACGTCGATCCGTTCGAGGATACTGAAAGCGAGCAGCGCCACGCGGACTGGGCCTTCCCAGTCCTCAAGTTTCACCCACGTCGATCCGTTCGAGGATACTGAAAGGTGTGCACGATGGCTCGTGGTGGGCTTACGAGCCAGAGTTTCACCCACGTCGATCCGTTCGAGGATACTGAAAGTACCACAAAACCCTTCGAGTCTACAGAGAACAAAACGTTTCACCCACGTCGATCCGTTCGAGGATACTGAAAGATGGTAGGTTGCAAACCCTTCCGCGCCAGGTAGTTGGTGTTTCACCCACGTCGATCCGTTCGAGGATACTGAAAGGAATCAACGCCTCGAACACCGGCGCGAACTGTTTGCGCGTTTCACCCACGTCGATCCGTTCGAGGATACTGAAAGAGCGGTATTCTGGCTTGCGCGCCTCCGCGAATAGCGTTTCACCCACGTCGATCCGTTCGAGGATACTGAAAGTCGAAGCCGCAACACAACGAGGTGCTGCGGCACCTGGTTTCACCCACGTCGATCCGTTCGAGGATACTGAAAGGTTGTTGACACTCAAGTTCAATGCACGCGAGTTCTGGTTTCACCCACGTCGATCCGTTCGAGGATACTGAAAGATCGCCACGCGCCCATTTGTTAGCGAGCGTATTGAGTTTCACCCACGTCGATCCGTTCGAGGATACTGAAAGCTATTTCGCGGCTGGCCGTTAACCGACCTGATTCGAGTTTCACCCACGTCGATCCGTTCGAGGATACTGAAAGACACTGCGACGTGGGTTCCGCCTGAGGATGGAGTTGTTTCACCCACGTCGATCCGTTCGAGGATACTGAAAGGTTGGTGGTGATAAAAATGTATAGGTTTCCGAGCGTCGTTTCACCCACGTCGATCCGTTCGAGGATACTGAAAGTAATTATTCTCCCTGGTGTGACTTGGGATGTGGGCAGGTTTCACCCACGTCGATCCGTTCGAGGATACTGAAAGGATTATTTTGTATGCCATTATGAGTCTGAGGGTCGCGTTTCACCCACGTCGATCCGTTCGAGGATACTGAAAGGGCGTCACCACCGGCTTGCGTCAGCTGCGTGATGGACTTGTTTCACCCACGTCGATCCGTTCGAGGATACTGAAAGCACAGATTCGCGTGATACAGGTCTGCGCGGGTTAGGGTTTCACCCACGTCGATCCGTTCGAGGATACTGAAAGTTCTCGGGCCGAGGGTCGAGACGAGCGAATCTCTCAAGGTTTCACCCACGTCGATCCGTTCGAGGATACTGAAAGCAACGTAAGCAACAGCGCGTCCAGGCGCTCAACTTGTTTCACCCACGTCGATCCGTTCGAGGATACTGAAAGGGCTACGGGCATCCCGCAGCGCGTCAACCGTCTCAGTTTCACCCACGTCGATCCGTTCGAGGATACTGAAAGGGTAGCGCAGCCACTCGGAGCGCCAGACCTCAAAGGTTTCACCCACGTCGATCCGTTCGAGGATACTGAAAGAAGTCTACCGCCCCGGCGGCACGCTCTTCCCGGAAGCGTTTCACCCACGTCGATCCGTTCGAGGATACTGAAAGTTCCTGGTCATTGTTTATATACGGCCAGGTAAATTCGTTTCACCCACGTCGATCCGTTCGAGGATACTGAAAGTCTTCTCAGACGGTTGCGTCGTTGCGGACGAAGCCTGGGTTTCACCCACGTCGATCCGTTCGAGGATACTGAAAGAGCGGGTACGCCCTTATGTCGAGCGCGGCGAAATCAGTTTCACCCACGTCGATCCGTTCGAGGATACTGAAAGAGCGGGTACGCCCTTATGTCGAGCGCGGCGAAATCAGTTTCACCCACGTCGATCCGTTCGAGGATACTGAAAGGTCTGGTCCAGGACGGGAACCTGCATAACGCGGGCGGTTTCACCCACGTCGATCCGTTCGAGGATACTGAAAGTCGCTGCAGGGGTGCATGTCGCTGAGCGTCGTCCACAGTTTCACCCACGTCGATCCGTTCGAGGATACTGAAAGCCAGCACCTAGGGCTGAGTCCGAGCGCGCACTTATGTTTCACCCACGTCGATCCGTTCGAGGATACTGAAAGGTCATCGGCGTCTTCCGTAAAGAGCGAGAATCCCCGTGTTTCACCCACGTCGATCCGTTCGAGGATACTGAAAGGTCCTATGCCGTTTCCGACCCCGACTCCTACCGCGAGGTTTCACCCACGTCGATCCGTTCGAGGATACTGAAAGTGCTTCGGGCGGGCCTTGGACTGAAAAGTTACGTGAGTTTCACCCACGTCGATCCGTTCGAGGATACTGAAAGTAGATGCCATTCATCCGGCGCTGCACCCGCGGAAAAGTTTCACCCACGTCGATCCGTTCGAGGATACTGAAAGGGATATCCCGCAATTCAATCAGTGGATGATGCTCAAAGTTTCACCCACGTCGATCCGTTCGAGGATACTGAAAGTGACCAGCGCCGCATCATAGAGCGCCCGCGCCTCAGTTTCACCCACGTCGATCCGTTCGAGGATACTGAAAGTCCCGGGAATTCGAGCGGGGATAACAGACACAACGCGTTTCACCCACGTCGATCCGTTCGAGGATACTGAAAGAACTTGTGGGTCGGGGTCCTACCCCTCTCGCTATTATCGTTTCACCCACGTCGATCCGTTCGAGGATACTGAAAGTGCGTCTTTCGTGATTCGTATGGTGATGTAATCTATGTTTCACCCACGTCGATCCGTTCGAGGATACTGAAAGTTCGCTGGTTTGTCGGCTGGCTCACTGGTTCTTAGGCGAGTTTCACCCACGTCGATCCGTTCGAGGATACTGAAAGCTATATGTTATGGGTTATAGTGGCCTTTACAAAATCGTTTCACCCACGTCGATCCGTTCGAGGATACTGAAAGATGCGCTTCCAGGATGGCTGGCTGGGCCGTCTTACTAAAGTTTCACCCACGTCGATCCGTTCGAGGATACTGAAAGTAGGCCAGCCAATCTTGGTTGGTCATCACAGCGAAAAGAGTTTCACCCACGTCGATCCGTTCGAGGATACTGAAAGGCTTCAGCCGGTTAGGCGCACGAAAGCCTCATAGAAGTTTCACCCACGTCGATCCGTTCGAGGATACTGAAAGTTGGAATTCACGCCACGCTGACAAAACTTACTGAAGTTGGTTTCACCCACGTCGATCCGTTCGAGGATACTGAAAGTGGCATAGGGATACCAAAACATCAGCCACAAGAAGTTTCACCCACGTCGATCCGTTCGAGGATACTGAAAGTCAATCAGCGACTTTCCCACATCTGCCAGGCTAAAAGTTTCACCCACGTCGATCCGTTCGAGGATACTGAAAGCTGGCCTGGATGGCCGGTACGCCTGGTCTTAACGAGTTTCACCCACGTCGATCCGTTCGAGGATACTGAAAGGCAAATCAAGCACCCCGTTCGCCACACCTAGCAACAAGTTTCACCCACGTCGATCCGTTCGAGGATACTGAAAGTCGAAGAGGCTAAGCGCCTCCTCGAGGAGGCCCAGAGTTTCACCCACGTCGATCCGTTCGAGGATACTGAAAGCTCATAGCCTTCATAGCCTTCGTAGTCATCAATGTCGTTTCACCCACGTCGATCCGTTCGAGGATACTGAAAGATCTGCGCCGCTACCAGATGGCGGCATTGTTATGTAGTTTCACCCACGTCGATCCGTTCGAGGATACTGAAAGCACTGGAGCGGGTTGTGTTGATGATTATCAGGCTCTGGTTTCACCCACGTCGATCCGTTCGAGGATACTGAAAGAGGTATCAAGGGAGAATCATCACCAGGCACAAGATAGTCGTTTCACCCACGTCGATCCGTTCGAGGATACTGAAAGCCCCGCGCAAAATTGTTTTGGCCCTATCCACGGGAAAAGTTTCACCCACGTCGATCCGTTCGAGGATACTGAAAGAGCATAGAGCCGGATTTCGTACTCTGCGCTCATGGAAGTTTCACCCACGTCGATCCGTTCGAGGATACTGAAAGCTGGCAATCAGGACAGACTAGAATCATGGTATTACTCGTTTCACCCACGTCGATCCGTTCGAGGATACTGAAAGTTTACATGGCCCACGCCATACGGGGATAATATAAGGTTGTTTCACCCACGTCGATCCGTTCGAGGATACTGAAAGTTCATGAATTCTGGTTCGGTAATGTCGAATGGGATTCGTTTCACCCACGTCGATCCGTTCGAGGATACTGAAAGGCGTCCTCGATGCCTTGCATGGCCGCCGGGGCGCTGGCACGTTTCACCCACGTCGATCCGTTCGAGGATACTGAAAGAGTATGTGGCACCATTGGGTCCCTCGACCACGTATTGGGTTTCACCCACGTCGATCCGTTCGAGGATACTGAAAGTCGCCGGCAATCCCATCATCGCTGTCTCCATCACAAGTTTCACCCACGTCGATCCGTTCGAGGATACTGAAAGCTGGCACATTGAGGTAATGAAACACGAGCGCCTGGACGTTTCACCCACGTCGATCCGTTCGAGGATACTGAAAGAAAATGGGGTCATTTTCATTTCGGGGGAGGTTGATAGTTTCACCCACGTCGATCCGTTCGAGGATACTGAAAGATCGCCAGGTCAATGCCGGACTTGAGGTCGGTCAGCGAGTTTCACCCACGTCGATCCGTTCGAGGATACTGAAAGTTTTGGTTCATAGATAATTGTCATTCCGTGCCTCCTGCGAGTTTCACCCACGTCGATCCGTTCGAGGATACTGAAAGCTCATTGGCGGGTGGGCTGAGCAGTATGCCGGTGACGTTTCACCCACGTCGATCCGTTCGAGGATACTGAAAGGTGCTGCTAACGGGAACGATGGATTTGTTAATGATGGTTTCACCCACGTCGATCCGTTCGAGGATACTGAAAGGGAAGCGCGGGCTGCGAAGCACGACCTTGACGTGTTGTTTCACCCACGTCGATCCGTTCGAGGATACTGAAAGTTTGCCCTCCGCATTCGCATTTTACGATTGCATACTCGTTTCACCCACGTCGATCCGTTCGAGGATACTGAAAGATGCCTGTCTGAGGGATGCTCACTATGGAGCTGAAGTTTCACCCACGTCGATCCGTTCGAGGATACTGAAAGTTTTGCGCGCGCAAGGATGAAGCAGAACAGTATATTGGAGTTTCACCCACGTCGATCCGTTCGAGGATACTGAAAGCAGCGTGAGCAACAGCGCGTCCAGGCGCTCAACTTCGTTTCACCCACGTCGATCCGTTCGAGGATACTGAAAGTAGAAACTGTGAGAACAAAACAATTCGCCCCAAGATCAAGTTTCACCCACGTCGATCCGTTCGAGGATACTGAAAGGATACTGGCCCTTCCGATATGGAAAGCCAGCCAGAATAGTTTCACCCACGTCGATCCGTTCGAGGATACTGAAAGGCCTGCCATTGCTTAGCACGTGCTTCACTTGGCATGTTTCACCCACGTCGATCCGTTCGAGGATACTGAAAGACTCCAACTCCGACTCTGGGTCAGCCTCGCGTGCAGTGTTTCACCCACGTCGATCCGTTCGAGGATACTGAAAGTACCGAGATTTTGCAAAGTGATGTTTATGCAGCCAAGAGTTTCACCCACGTCGATCCGTTCGAGGATACTGAAAGGGCATCATCCACGATATTATATGCATATATCCCTATAGTTTCACCCACGTCGATCCGTTCGAGGATACTGAAAGCCGACCGCCCCCAGGCCGCCTCCTAGCCACCCCGGCGTTTCACCCACGTCGATCCGTTCGAGGATACTGAAAGCTTGACTGCGCCGGCAGCCCCGGTTGCAGTCGCTAACGTTTCACCCACGTCGATCCGTTCGAGGATACTGAAAGCCAAGGGGTTTTTTCACTCTTTTTCATGTTCCTCCGTTTCACCCACGTCGATCCGTTCGAGGATACTGAAAGTTGACTTCGCGCGTCCCTTCACCCGCGTCGAGGCGTTTCACCCACGTCGATCCGTTCGAGGATACTGAAAGCATTATGCAATGCGGTGCCACCACCGGCCCTTGAAATCGTTTCACCCACGTCGATCCGTTCGAGGATACTGAAAGACTACGGCGATATTAGTCATGTGTGCTACTCCTAATGTTTCACCCACGTCGATCCGTTCGAGGATACTGAAAGCTTGCCGCCCCCGCTCCCCCCTGCACCCCCCTCAGTTTCACCCACGTCGATCCGTTCGAGGATACTGAAAGTGAAACACAACTCCTTACAGATTTGCTTGAGGCAGTTTCACCCACGTCGATCCGTTCGAGGATACTGAAAGGTAGGCGCGTGGGGTTGCAAAGTCTCTTCATTTTTGTGTTTCACCCACGTCGATCCGTTCGAGGATACTGAAAGTTCTGGCGTGGCCCAAGCGGTGTGCGGTTTTTCAATTCGTTTCACCCACGTCGATCCGTTCGAGGATACTGAAAGTTACCGGCGGGACAGCAACGTGGGCCGGGCAAGACGTTTCACCCACGTCGATCCGTTCGAGGATACTGAAAGACTCTTTTCGAATGAACCTCACTCACCATTCGCGTAATCGGCTGGTCAAAAGCTGAATTTCCTGGTAAGCTCGGGGAATGGACACCAAACTAACCATTACTACCGAGCGAATTGACGACTTTGTACTGTTGATCGAGATGA
>Ga0116186_1005135_pt1 | contig 10424 bp, 13 predicted proteins | sample AD_JPNNA4_MetaG_FD_89806 | JGI IMG/M metagenome (GOLD analysis project Ga0116186, IMG submission 89806) | Active sludge microbial communities of municipal wastewater-treating anaerobic digesters from Japan - AD_JPNNA4_MetaG | ecosystem: Engineered > Bioreactor > Anaerobic > Digestate | place...
AGCGCCTCGTATGTTTGCCATCATGGTTATTAAAGCCAAAAGGACTGATACAGGAATTTGAGTAAAAAAGACAAATCTTTGTATAAATAAACCAAAATAAGAAGGGGAGTGAGAGAAGACATGCGCCTAAACAACTAAAAAAGTATGTTCACGCGGAGATACCTCCTCACTTCCTTCTTACTCTTAAAAGTCTGAACAGAATCTAAGGCATTCCACATGGGAAATAGCTTGAATAGGTCACGAGAGAAGACGGCAGAAGAGTAAATCTTATTTTCTAAAAACAAATACAATGAAGGAATTACTCAAACAAAGTCTTGGCATTGATTGCGCTATGGACGAACATGTGGCAAGTTTTTCGGTTATGACAGGAGAATTTGAAATAGTTCATCGAGCTACATTAACATTTAAAAACACGAAAAGTGGATTTGAAAAGTTAAACAAGTGGATACAACACCAGCATCCAATTCAATCGCTTGTTATTGTTATGGAAGCTACGGGAGTATATCATGAACAATTAGCTTGTTTTTTAACAGATCGGAATTATTATGTAAGTGTTATTTTGCCCAATAAGGCGAAGTATTTTGCAAAGACGTTGGACTTAAAAACGGTGAATGACAAAATAGCTTCACAAAGTCTAGCTATTATGGGTTTAGAAAAAAAACTAAGTAAATGGGAAAAGCCCTCTGAGCTACTAAATAAAATACGTCAACTGACCCGTGAAAGGGACCAAATTGTAAATGAGAGAACACAGATTAAGTGTCAATTGCATGCAGAAAAAAGTGGAGCCTGGGCAAATGCTTCAAGCATAAAGAGAATGAATCAGAGAATCAAAATCTTAGATAAGCAGGAGGCAGAAATCAAGAATGAAATAGCGGAGCTTGTAAAAAAAGATGCGGAGTTAGTTCGTAAGATAAAGCTCGTTAGTACCATAAAAGGAGTAGGGCTATTAACTGCAGCGACAGTTATTGCAGAAACAAATGGATTTAGAACGGTTAGGAATAAGAAACAATTAGTTAGTTATGCCGGCTTGGATGTAATGCAGCATACTTCAGGGATATCCATTAATAAGAAATCGAAAATCTCTAAACATGGGAATAAATATTTGCGGAAATGCCTACATCTGCCGGCCTTATCGGCGATTAAGTCTAGTAAAAACCAAAAGGAATTATTTGTTCGATTAGTAAGTAGACATGGAATAAAAATGAAAGCTGCGGTAGCAGTTCAAAGAAAGCTCCTCGTGTTGATATATACAATCTGGAAAACCGAAACACCTTATGACCCTAATTACGAAGTAAAGAAGTCTAGAAATGAATTAGGGCAACCCCGAAGAGCTACCCTAAAGGAACTAGCTTAAAGCTGTTCTGATAAATCAAAGATAATAAAAACAGCACATTTGGTTTGGAATTTAACACAGAATCTCTGCGTGAACCAAAAACCAGCGCTTAGCTATCAATATTTGCATGCCCCTTATGGTCATCGTGAATATCTTTTCTCCAAAGTCATACCTAGAGTTCGTATTTTCGCAGTAATGGATGCCCCTGCTTTAAGTTTATCGGCCCTCGCCAAGCACATTTCTAATGTATTTAGGAAGGAGTTTTCTTTTGAGCGCTATTGGGTTACGGCAGAGATCATCGGAATGAAAATCAGCAAAGGACATTGTTATCTGCAATTGGTAGAGAAGGATGAACGTGGTGTAATGCCAAAAGCTGAGTTCAGAGCCATGATCTGGTCGAGTATGTTTGATGTACTCCACCGTCGCTTTATGATTGAAACAGGAACGCGTTTACAAGAGCAGGTGCAAATTTTATGCAAAGTTGAGGTTCAGTTTCATGAACGCTATGGACTTAGTTTGATTGTGCACGATTTAGATCCTTCTTATACACTCGGTAAATTGGAGATGGAACGTCGTCAAACAATTGACCGATTACGTAAGGAGGGAGTGTATGATTTAAATAAACAAAAGCATCTTCCTGAAGCAATACAAACCATTGCTGTTATTTCGGCAGAAGATTCTCGAGGGTATGAAGATTTTTATACCCGACTCACACAAAACGATTACGGGTATCATTTTAATGTGAAATTATTTCCTTCGTTGTTGCAAGGCGATATGGCAGCAGGCGATATAATTTCAAAATTGGTATCTATCAAACAAGATCGTTTGTATGAACATTTTGATGCGGTAATTATTGTTAGAGGAGGTGGAGCTGCATCTAGTTTAGGATGTTTCAACGATTACCAACTGGCAAGTGCTATTGCACAATATCCCCTTCCTGTTATTACCGGCATCGGACATACTGCCGATGTTAGTGTTGTTGATGAGGTGGCAAATTTGAATTTGATAACACCTACCGAAGTGGCAAATTTTCTAGTTTCGCGATTGTTACATTACGACGGAGCCGTTAGTGAATTGTACGATGGTATCTCTGCCTATGTAAACATGATTTTAGAAAATGAAGAGGATACAATTAATTCAGCAGTAAAAAGATTGAATGCTGTAGCTTCTGTATTTTTGTCGGAGGAAAACGCTTCCTTACAAATTCAAAGTTCAGCAATACGAATGTTGGTGCAAGAAAAAGTAATTACTGAAAAGAACTTCTTTAGTCAGTCGAAACAATTTCTACAACAACAATTGCGTCATCAAATGATAACAGAAAGTGAATCATTATCAAATGCTATTCGTGAGTTGAAAAGAAGTGCTACGCAACAAATCGAAAATGATACAATGCAGATTGAGTATTCCCAAAAACGATTGCAAATCCTCGATCCAATCAATATTCTCAAACGTGGATTTAGTTATACCTTACATAAAGGAAAAGTAATTACCGATGCCGCTACGATAAAATCGGGAGAAGAAATCGAAACAGTATTAGCAAAAGGATCAATAAAAAGTAAAACATTATAGTATGGCAGAGAAATTCAGTTACGATAAAGCAAAAGCAGAACTCGAAAATATTCTGGAAGAATTAGAAGCAGGCGAAGCCGGTGTTGATCATTTAACTAAGTTGGTGAAACGCGCCAGTGAGTTAATTAAACAGTGTAAAGATAAATTGAAAAATACCGACGCAGAGATTAAGTCGATTCTCGACAATATGGAGGACTAATTTTCGTTTAAAAAATTCAGAAGATGAAAAACACATTTATAGTTTTATTAGTTATTGCAGCCATGGCATCGTGTAAGCCAAAAGAAAAATTGCCTTTCGGAAGAAATCCGGGTATTGAAGATCGCCATTGGGTATTAAAAGAAATGGAAGGGAAGCCCGTAACATTTGCTGCAGCTCAAAAGGAAGTGTCTATCGAATTCGAAAACGATAACAACTTCACGCTGGAAGCAGGATGTAATACTGTTAATGGCATGTATACTTCGCAAGACAACATGATTTTCATTCATCAAATGGCATCTACTAAAATGGCATGCCCGGAATTAGATCGTGAAACTACAATTCTAAATCTACTGCAAAAGACGAATCATTTTAAATTGAAACAATCAAAAGTTAGCGGAGTCGTTCAAGAACAATTAATGCTTATGGGTGGAGATACTTTATTGATGAAGTTCGAAAAGGGAGTTAAAGAATAAATACAATAACTAAAATAAAAAAGGGAAGCTGAATAATTCAACTTCCCTTTTTTTGTTTTAGGATAAATTTATTTTACTTCATCGTAATTAAACAACCAATTAATTCCGAATTGATCGGTGATCATTCCGAAGTATGCACCCCAAAAAGTATCTTGAAGTGGCATTAAAATACTTCCGTTTGCTTTTAAATTGTTAAAAAAACGGTCGGCTTGTTCTCTTGAAGTACAGTTTATGGAAAGTGAAACACTATTTCCGAAAGTGATTGTTTGTCCGGGCATAGTATCAGAAGCCATAATTGTAATATTCTCTAAAGTTAGAATACTATGCATCACATGGTCTTTTGATGTTTCAGGAACTTCCATAGGCGAATCGCCCATGTCCATTATTTCAAGATTTGCATTGAGAGCCTCTTTGTAAAAAGTCATTGCTGCTCTACAATTGCCATTAAAATTGAGGTAGGGTATAACAGATGTTTGCATGGGACAAAGATAATTATGTTTTGAACCGTTTATCGTAAACATGTTATTTCTTCCTGTTAAAAGACAAAAAAGCATTTCTATTCAATACAAAGAGTAGCTTGTGTACTTAGGTTCGAAAAAAATAGCCACTTTTGTACCCTTGTAATGAAAACACCGACAAAATTTCTTTTTTCAAAACACTTTTTAATTCCTGTTTTAACCGGAATGGTCTTGCTGTTTTCTTCATTTTATCCCGATCCGGCAGAGTCAAAGTTAAAAGCAGATGTTTACAAAGGGTTTACAGCCATTTACAATTTTCAGTTTCAAAAAGCGGATTCAATTATCACAGTAGTGAAGCGAGAGAATCCCAATAACGCCGGGAGCTACTTGATGTCGGCTAATTATTATTGGTGGAAAATAATCTCGGGAGATGATTCAAAGGAAAATCGTTCTGAATATCTGAAAAGTCTCGATCAAGCTAAATCGATTGTTGGGAAAAGAAAGTCTACCTTATCTGACGAAGATAATTACTGCCTCATTAGTATTTATGCTTATAGAGCTCGTTTCGAGGCGATGAATAAGAATTATATTCAGGCATTGTCGAGTATCAACAATTGTGTGGCATCTATCAAGCAGTCGTTTAATAAAGAGGATCGTTATGAGCCTTTCTATCTTACTACCGGATTGTATAATTATATGATAGCACAGGTAAATCATAAGCATCCAATTCTTTATCCATACACTGTTTTCCTGCCGGATGGGGATAAGAAAAAGGGCCTTGCCATGCTTCAAAAAACGGCGGCTTCTACCGATCCATTGCTAAGTACCGAAGCCATGTATTTTTTGATGAAAATTAACCTGGAGGAAGAGAGTGACTATACAAATGCAGTGTACTACGGACAGCGACTTGCCAATGGATTCCCGGCAAATTTGCTTTACCGATTCTATTATTTGAAGTCTCTTTTAGCTGCCGGAAATAAGGAAGAAGCGCTTCGACAATACAAGATCATTTCAACTTTTTCGTCTTCTAACGACGAATTGGATACCCACCAGCGGGTATATTTCGTGGGTCTTTCTAAGCAATGCTTGAAAGAAGCAGGCGTAACTCATTGATAAACAGCGAACAACCCCCTTTTTTTATGGTGAAAAAAAATTAAGTGATTGTATCTAAAATAAAAAGAAACATCTTGTTTTTAACCGTCAATAGTTTTTATATTTGTCAAACTTAACATTAATCGTATGAAAAAAATTACTTTACCATTAGCTATTGCTTGCGTAGTTCTTTTAAGTTCTTGCAACACTCGTCTTATCGACTTTACAGTTATCTCTTCTAAAAACGTAACTTTACGTCTATCTGAAGACGGAAAAGGTCCTCGTACAGAAGGAAAAGAAATGAAAATGTGTGGTCAACCGCAATTGAAAGAAGCAGTTGATAGAGCTATCGAAAACGCTGGTCCAGGTTATGATGCCTTGATCGACGGTGTTGTTTCTTCAAGAAATGAATTCTTCCGTATGGGATGGGTTGTAAAAGGAACTCCTATCAAAACAACTAAATTAAAAGGAAACCAATAATTTCCCTTTTAACTGAAATAAAAAAGTCCCGATGCAAATCGGGACTTTTTTATTTTAATCAATTTTATAAATCCAACTGCCTTGCATTACAATGCGTATATCCGCCGGCACTGTCAGTAGTATAATACCACGTTTTCTTTCCCGCCTTCGTCACGCGAATAGTTCCCTTAATCCACTTTGTATTGTCAGAGTTATTATTCGGCAGCCAATTCGTTTTAATCGGAATCACTAATTCTTGTTTGAAGTTATCTACCATTACGGCATCTAACATCACGTCGGTAAATGTTACCGTTACTTTTCCTGTACAAGTAGCTAAAACTAATTTACTCGCTCGCTCAGCTAATAACTGCAACTTTTTCTGTGTTTTTTCATCGTCTAAATTTAACTTCGATGTAAACACATAGCTTAAATCTGTTTTATCAGCTTCCGCAAAAGTTTCAGTACTCCCATTAGGATAGGTAATCTTCAATACTTCATTCTTACTAATAGAGTAAGAAGGCCCATCGGGGAACTCAAACTTTTTGTATTTGATATCCGCATCGCGAATCTCTATTACCTTAACCTTTAGGGTGCTGCTGTCAGTCTTTAATATCAAATCCTGACAATTTGCTGCCATACTAACGGTAAGCATTACCGAAATTAATAAAGCGTTTCCCGTTTTCATTTCAATGATTTTAATTTTTACAAGTCATGCAATTTTCTTGCACATCCGCCAAACCATCCACCACTATCGTTTTGGTAGGTCCATGTTTTTTTGCCATCAGCAGCAACACGTACCATTCCTCTGATCCACTTTGAATCTCCGGAGATATTACGCGGCTGCCAAGTCACTTTTATCGGAATTACTAATTCATGCGTGAAGTCGTCTTTAAATACGCCGTCGTAAAATATTTCTGTACGAGCATTGTCAACTTTACCTGTACATTTTGATAACACAGCTTCTCCTGCATTTTTAGCTAGGGCTTCGATTTGACGAATTGTATTTTCGTCATCTAAATCAAGTTTCCCAGAATTCGATCCCGATGCAGAAGGCTTAGCTTCTTCTTCACTGAATTTATCTACGCTTCCATTACTGTAAGTAATCTTAGTTACATCTTTTTTGTTGACACTGTAACTAGGCCCTTCTTGGTTATCGAATTTTTTGTACTTAATAACGGTTTCTTCAATATCGGTAACTTTTACTTGAAGTGTGCTTCCGTCAGTTTTTGTAATTACGTCTTGGCAAAATGCAATTGTGCTGAATGCAATCATTGCTGCCGTGCTGGCAAGAAATTTAAATGTCATAGTGGTATTAACAGTTTTGTTTATTGTTTACAAATTTAATTTATTTAACGCTTGTTGGAAAGGCCCAAATTTTGATTGTTTTGTCGAGCGATCCTGTAGCAATGTATTTGTTGTCCGGAGAGATTACGGCTTCTAAAACGGCTTCATCATGTCCGCTGAATTGCGCAATTTCTTGCATCGTTTCCCAGCTCCATAATTTCGCTGTTTTATCTAATGATGAACTGATGAAATATTTTCCATCAGCAGATGAAGCTAACCATGTAATTCCATTCTTATGTGCTTCTATTGTTTGAACAATTTTACCAGTGTTTAAATCCCATTTTTTAATGCTGTTATCTAAACTTCCCGATAATAAATATTTTCCATCAGGAGAAAGAAGGATGCCATATACCCAGTCAGTATGTCCCGCAAATGTTTGCATCAAATTACCGCTCGCAACATCCCATACTTTTATGGTATTCTCATGATTGATAGATACAATTTGCTTATCGTCATTAATGAACATCGCATAATCTGTCCATACCGTTTCAGGTAATACTTTTTCTACTTTCAATGATGATCTTTTCCAAATTACAATGGTATTGTCTCTCCAACTTGTAGATACTACGTATTCACCACTTTTCGAAAAATTAGCACATCGAACAAATGTTGTATGCGCCTTTTTCTTCGCTTTCAGTTTTTTTAATGTCGGATTTTCGTAGATGAAAAACGACTTATATGAACTGATGCCAATTTCTTTTGCATCTGTTGAGAAGCTAATATTGGTAATAGATTCTCTAATAGGATTTACCGATGAAGTTTGCTTAAAGTTATTTGCAACATCCCAAGCTTTAATACTCCCATCTTGATTTCCCGATAATAATGTTTTTCCGTCAGGTGAAAATTGAACTGTATTAACTTTCCCTCCGTTTCCTTGTAGAGTGTACAGTAACTGCTGTGCATTGGCGGAGATTATAATAAACTGCAATAGCAGCGAAAAAATGGTGATTTTACGAGTCATTTTATTTGTGCGTTGATAGCTGCTAATTTAATTCTAATTTGGTTGTTGGCACTGTCCGATTTTTTGTCGTTTCTTAATCGACTAATTCGCTTATTCTGATTAATATTTCCTACGTAGAAGGCTTCGGTTAAATAAACGCCCGAAGCAGCAGCTACGTAAATTTCGTTGATGATATTGGCATAAACAAATACTCCCGATAAGGCTATTAGCGATAGGTTTAAGGCCCCTCTACCGGCTTTACCGAGATATGCTTGTCCCATACCCGGTAATATCGCAGACAATAACCTTGCCTTTTTTAAACTTTTTAAGCGCGGAATGTTATTTTTTGAATAGATTTCGTTGATTTCACTCGTTAGAGCTGCTTTTTTTGCTTCATCTGCACCGGGAATTCGTCGAATATATTGTAACAAATTCATCTTACTCCCTTCCCAATCTCTTAGTTCGTTAAGGGTTAAACTGTACAAAAAGGCCGCTGCTTTATCTTGCTCAGGCGTAACGTTTAAGCTTAATAATGGTTGTAACAGTTTTTTCGATTGATCGAAGTTGTTGCTTAAATAACACGATAACGCTCGCTCAAAATATACTCGTGCTTTCAATGAATCGTTAATTGCATTGAGGTTGCAACGTTGTAATACAATATTGATCGGCTCGTATTTTTGCATCGCCTTTAAGCAAGCGCTTTTCTTAAGCAATGCAATACATACGAGTTCTTCTTTCCCTGTATTTTCAAATGCAATTCGCTCGTAAGCTATGCCGGCATCCGAATATTGCTTTTGTTGATACAGTTGATCAGCAAAAGCAAACAGGCTGTCCGACTCGCTACTGAAACAGCTTGTCGACAGGAATATGAAGACCAACCATAATGTTATGATCGAGTTCTTTTGTTTGTTCATTTTGTCTGATTTGTACACTTAATGCACTTCCCCATATATTTCCAATATAGAAGAAGCTGAATAAACTTGCAAAGGCTATGAATTGCGGATGCGTGGGCCCTAACTTCGATAAACTCTCAATGCTCAAGGCTCCCATCGCCGCTACGCGAATAAAACTCGATAGCGCTTGTCCGTTGTTTCCAGAATAAACTAATCCTAATCCCGGAATTACAGCAGATAATGCTCCCGCTACAACAGGCGATTTTCGTTTTAATGTCTTTAGTTTCTCGGCATATTGTAATTGTAATCGGTGTTCCGATTGTAATGATGTATCCGTTGCGTTAAAGCTTTTGCTTAAAGTATCGAATGCCGTATAGTCGCGCATGAGTAAGGCTATACCCGATTGTTCATGCAGTTTTAAACTGTTGATGTCGTTTCCCATCGACGATAATTCGTATTCGTCTAATAAGCCAAAAGCTTTTTTATAGTCTTTTAACTCTGAAAAACTTATTGCTTTGTAAAAATAGGATTTGATAAAAAAGATTGAGCTATCAGAAACTGCGGATAAATGAAATGCAGATTTTTCAAATCGCTTGCGCTGGAAATTAGTTATTCCAATCACGTAACTTAATGTATCTTTTTGTCCTGCTGTTAATCCTTCACGCAATAACAATTTGTCTCCGTAATTGTCGAAGTCTTCATGCTGTTCCGCACCGTTTAAATACAAAAGGAATTCACTTTCCTTATTGATGTCAATGGGAACTAATTGCGCTTTTAATCCTGAAACAATGAGAAGGAAAACCAAACTCAATAAAATTCCTTTTCTCATTTTAATTTATAATCTTCCGGATTATCAATGATCATCCCTTTTTCATCGATGTATAATGGATGAATATCAACCGCAGCAATTTTTGTACATCGCATAATTCTTCCCGATGCCAATGCAATCCCTTTTACAATGCCAAATTTCGAAATACAAGCCTTGCCGAAATTTGAGCATGAAATTTCATAGGGACATTCAGCCGAAATCTGAGGTGATAATACCGCCTGATAGAAATACATCAATCCGCCAAATGTTAGCGATACAGGATTATATCGAATCAACTTGTGCTTGGTGATAAACATAAAGTTCGGGCGATAGGGCTCCTCCTGCTTTTCGAAGCTTTTCTTAAAAATCAAGTCCAAATCATTGTCGATACCTTGCGCTTTTACAGCACAACTTACCGATACAATTAAGATAACCGAAAAAGTGATTTTTAATAGCAGTTTCATTGGTTCAAAGATACTTATTTAACCGCATTTCCTCTTACCCATTGGTGGGTATTTATGATTGAAATAATTTCGTGGATGGAGATATTCACATCTCGACTCCGCTCGATGACCATGCAGTAGAGCTGAAAAAGCACACTGCATGGCAAGCCTCGAACCATAAAATGATCTCGCCTCCCGCTTCGCGCAACCCTAAACTAATAAACCCTAAACTAATAAACCCTAAACTAATAAACCCTAAACTAATAAACCCTAAACTAATAAACCCTAAACCAATAAACCCTAAACCAATAAACCCTAAACTAATAAACCCTAAACTAATAAACCCTAAACTAATAAACCCTAAACTAATAAACCCTAAACTAATAAACCCTAAACTAATAAACCCTAAACTA
>Ga0116186_1005136_pt1 | contig 10423 bp, 10 predicted proteins | sample AD_JPNNA4_MetaG_FD_89806 | JGI IMG/M metagenome (GOLD analysis project Ga0116186, IMG submission 89806) | Active sludge microbial communities of municipal wastewater-treating anaerobic digesters from Japan - AD_JPNNA4_MetaG | ecosystem: Engineered > Bioreactor > Anaerobic > Digestate | place...
AATGAAGATAAATTACATCATGTTGAAAGGAGAAATCAACAGAATTACCTAAATATAGATTAGAGACTAAATGTTGACCAAAGACTTTCAGCCTTTTTACTATAAAATCAAAAACTTCTGAAACAGGATAAATTGATTGTCGATTTACAATTTCCGATGTTCGATTGTTAAAGGGGATGTACCCCAGAATATAAGACCAACAGGTCTTAATCGTAATTGTCTTTTCGGCCTTAAGGCGTAGGAGTCTATCCATGGAGATAAAAAAAGGTGGAGGTATCAAATACACTCCACCTTATGATTAATATGGAACTTTTCTTGTTTATTTCTTTACAGGCTCAAAGGCGAAAAATACCCTCTCAGCCATTATTGTACCTGCCTTACCTTTTTCAATGGGGAAGGCCGGGACAGGAAATACAGCAAGCTGTACCTCATCTCCCTGTTTTAAGACGCCGGCAGGGCAGTTTACTATCCTGCTCAATACCCTTCTCACAGGGTCGACACCCAGGTCAATAACTGCATGGATAAGGGGTGATTCAAATCCAAGGGGCACGCCCTTTACCTCTTCTGAAAAGACAATAATCTTTCCTTTTGTAGGTAAATCAATATATTCAAGGTTCTCTGAATAGCACTCAGGGCATATAACCCTGGGCGGATATGCCACAAAGCCACAGTCTTTGCATTTAGTTGTGGTGAATCTGCCCTGTTTTAAGTTTTCATAAAAGGGCCATATCCTGTTGAACTCTTTTGATTCTAATGGCCACATATCCATTGTAACCGGATATAAATCTTCAAGTATAGGTATTCCTACTACAGCCATATTTTCCTCCTTATTTTACTGGTTCTCTACCATAGATCAAGATGGTATGCTCTGCATTGGCGCCGCTTAAGTTATGGGTAAGCCCTATATCAGCATCTTTTACCTGATGGCGTGCTCTTCCCTGAAGCTGCTTCATAATCTCGATTGCCTGCCTTATACCTGTGGCACCAAAGGGGTGACCAACAGCAAGCAGACCACCGTCTGTATTAACCGGGACCTTACCACCTATCTCTATCTGTTTTGAACCACAGAATTCTCCACCTTCACCTTTCTTGCAGAAGCCAAGCTCCTCAACCTCTATGACCTCTGAGATGGAGAAGCAGTCATGGGTCTGGGCTACTTTAACATCATTTGGTGTGACCTTTGCCCTTTCATATGCCTTCTGTGCGGCAATGCGTGTATGTTTCCAGTCGGCAAGATGGGCACCGGGGAAATTGGCGGATACGCTGTTTAAGCATACCTGTGCTGTTCCTCTTATGTAGACAAGGGGTCTGTCTGTGAATTTCTTTGCTATCTCATCGGTTGTGATGATGCATGCTGCTGCACCGTCTGTAATAGGACAGCAGTCATAGAGTGTCAGAGGCGGGACAACAATAGGTGCGCTCATGGCCTCTTCAAGGGTTAGTTTTTTCTGCATCTGTGCCACAGGGTTGTCTGCAGCATAGTTGTAGTTGGCAACTGATACTGCTGCAAGCTGCTCTTTCTTTGTCCCGTAGTGCATCATATGTTCCTGGGCAGTAAGTGCAAAAAATGGTGGGGGCAGACCCATTCCCTGGGCGCCATCCCAGTCGTGGTCAACGGATGCAAGTTCGCTGTAGAATACCTCCCATTTCTGTGGGGTATAGAGTTTTTCACCACCGGCAACCATGACGATATCTGCTGCACCTGCCTCAACAAGCCCTTTTGCAAGGATGATACCTGTTGAACCGCCAGCACATAGTGTATCGCATCTTGTGCAGATAGAGGTGGGTTTGAGGCCACATCTCTCAGCTACAACCGGTGCTGTGTTTACCTGGAAAGAACATCTTCCTGCATAAGATGTTGCCACAATTAGACCGTCTATGTCTTTTGGTTTTAATGTGGGGATATCATCAAGACAAGCCTTTGCCGCCTCCTGAAAGAGGTCAACGATATGTGCCTCTCTCACGCCCCATTTGCATTGGCCACCAGCCAATATAACTGCTTTTCGAGCCATACATTCCTCCTTATAGTTGTTAATTACAGCTTTCAGCTATTTTAAAGCCTGTTTCCAAACAGACATCATATTCTATTTGCCTTTATAAACTGGTTTTCTCTTTTCAACAAAGGCATTTATACCTTCCCTTCCATCTTCGGAGGTAAAGGCTATGGAGAAACAGTCCATCTCCAGTGTCAGGCCTGATGCAAGGTCCATATTGAGACCATTGTCTACGCATCTCTTTATAAGGCCAAGGGCTGCCCTTGGTTTTGATGCGAGTTTTTTTGCCATCGCCATGGCCTCTTCCATTAATTTATCCTTGGGGACAACCTTGTTGACCAGCCCTATCCTGTAAGCCTCTGCTGCATTTATATTATCGCCTGTAAAAAGCATCTCTTTTGCCTTTGTGACACCAACAAGTCTCGGTAGTCTCTGTGTTGCCCCCGAGCCAGGCATAATGCCCAGATTTATCTCCGGTAGTCCTATTATAGTATCCTCAGATGCTATCCTCATATCGCAACACAAGGCAACCTCACAGCCGCCACCAAGGGCAAGGCCAAACATGGCAGCAATGGTAGGCTTTTCAATGCCGGTAAGCTTATCAAAAGTTCTCCTTGGTGCAGTCCAAAGGAAATCAAGGGTCTCAACAGCAGATTTTCCCATGACATCTTTTACATCAAGACCTGCTGCAAAGGCCTTTTCACCGTTTCCTGTTATTATAATTGCACCCACCTCTTCATCCTTTTCAAATTCACATATAGCATCATAGAGTTCAAGGTAGGATTTGACGCTCAATGGATTTACCGGCGGTCTGTTGAGTTTGATTATGCCAACAGGTGCCTGTTTTTCTAATATTAAAGTCTCGTAGCCCATTCGAGCCTCCTAAAATCTTTATTTATTTGCTGTAGTCATACCAGCCTCTGCCTGACTTTCTTCCGAGGATCCCAGCCTTGACGAGGTTTTTCAGTGTAAGAGGTGGATCCCATTTTAGTTCCTTTGGAAGATTGTCATAGAAATACTGCTGGACATGGAGGTTGATATCGAGGCCGGTAAGATCCATAAGTTCAAAGGGACCCATAGGATAGTTGAGGCCAAGCTTTGCAGCCTTGTCTATGTCCTCTTTGGATGCAATACCCTGCTCATAGAGTTTGATTGCCTCGATGAAATGGGGAACCATAAGCCTGTTTACGAGAAAACCAGGGATATCAACCCTGACCTCAACAGGCTCTTTGCCGAATTTCCTGCTTAAATCCATGGTTACTGCAACGGTTTCATCACTTGTCTGCATGCCCCTTATAACCTCTACGAGTTTCATTAGAGGAACAGGGTTGAAGAAATGCATACCCACAACCTTATCCGGTCTCTTTGTTGCAGTTGCTATCTCTGTTAGGGACATGGAGGAGGTATTAGATGAAAGTATGACATCCTTTCTTGTTATCTCATCGAGCTCTGCAAAGACCTTTTTCTTCACATCCATAACCTCGACAACAACCTCAACGATAAAATCTGCATCCTTCATTGCACCCATATCAGTTGTGCCTTTAATTCTACCCATAATGGCACTCTTCTGATCTGCTGTCATCTTGCCTTTTTCAACGGTCTTGGATAGAAATTTATCGATATTTTTTAAACCACCCTCTACAAACCTATCTTCAATATCCCTCATAATAACATTATAGCCTGCCATTGCTGCTACCTGGGCAATACCGTTACCCATAACACCGGCGCCTAATACCCCGACTGTCTTTATTTCCATATCATCCCTCCTGATTTAATTAATTAAATTTTTCACATGTAGGCTATATATAACAATTATTATCTATGGTATGTCAACAATTTTATTAAATTTTTAAACAGAATATATTGGATGTGTTTTTACGATAACACATGGTGATTATAGAATAAAGGCTATGGGCTATGGGCTAAAGGCTATAGGCTATAGGCTAAAGGCATGTTTAAGGTCTTTCGTGTCTTCCAGGGTAAGACTGGCTTAGTTCGTATATAAACCAAAAAAATCAGATAGACCAAATAACGAGATAGACTATCCATAGGATTTCATGGATGTATCAACAATGCAGCCTATAGACTGGATACAAAGCACTATATGCTTTTTTAATCCCTATTTAACAAAAAGATAATTTTTATAACCCAACAAACCCAACAAACTCAATAAACTCAATAAACCCAACAAACTCAATAAACTCAATAAACTCAATAACCCACAAAAGGGTCTCAAGGATGTGCCACAGAGTAAAATTCAAACTGATGCCAGTCTCTCGGCAAGGTGAGCTACCCTTGTCCTGAGATTTATGAGATATGCCTTTTCAGGCTGTTTTGGCCCTGGGTTTGTATCATACTCCTTTGACTTTACAATCTCCACCACTCGGTCTACAGAGCCCCCTTCGGCCTTGAGATATCTTACAACATCATCCCTGAAACGCTCTGCAGAATCTATGGATTGAGAAAGGTGCCTTCTCACATCAGCCTCTGTAAACACAAAGTGATGGCCCTGACATAAGATGTCGATGTCAAGCCCTGAAAGGCGTTTTAGGGATGCCAGATATTTATCATAATCCACGAGAAACTCTGTAATAATCTCCCCTGTCTGGCTTCTACATCCAGTTGATTCTGTTGCAATAAGTATTTTCTTTTCAGGTATATAATAGCTCAGCATATCCCTTGTGTGGCCAGGGGTCTCATACACCTGGACACTTATCCCGTTACATATATGAATCTTATCCATGTCCTTCAATGTAAGATCCACATCAAAGGCCTGGAAATCATCTTCAAGGAGCATCTCTTTTTCCACAGATTCCATTTCTGATATAATACCCAAGGCATTTTTACTCAAAGATTTCATAAGATTGATGGCATTGGGACGTCTTATAATCTCTGCTGCCCTCTGTGAGGCTGCAACCTTAATCCCGGGAAATACCTTCTGTAGATATGATGTGGCACCGCAGTGGTCATAATGGACATGGGTTATAAAAAGATGGGATGGTTTTTTATTTTCTATCACATCCTTTATATCCCTTTCATATATTTTTGCCATGCAGTGAAAGCCTGACTCAAAGATTACAGGTATATCTCCATCCACAAGATATGAGGGAGACCATGCAAAACCAGTGACATATAGACTGTTTTTTACTAACCCCTTTCCACCATAAATCATAAGATACCTTAATCATCAATTATATCCAAGCCTGTTTTGCACTGCAAGGGTTTTCTTTTTAAGGTGCTCCATACGCTTAATTTTAATCCTCATTTTTATAAAAATAAGCTTGACATAAAAAACTGCCTTTTGTTATTATTAGTTGTTTTAGTTTGTTAATTGTTTCACATTCTTTTCGAAAGGAGAGTAAGATATGGATTTTAAGATTTCTGATGAATTAGAATCAATGCGTAAAATGGCTTATGAGTTCGCCATTAAGAACATTAAGCCGACTATGGAAGAGGATGAGAAGGAGCACAAGTTTCGTCCAGAGATAATGAAGAAGATGGGTGATCAGGGTATGTTTGCATGTCTTGCACCGGAGAAGTTCGGTGGCCTTGAATTACCAGAGGGACACATGGCAGCAACACTTATGGCAATGGAAGTTGCCCGTGTCAGCCCATCATGGGCCCTTCCCTTTAACCTCCAGATGAACGGCCCTCAGAATGTCCTTTTAAAATTTGGGACAGAGGAACAGAAAGAAAAATATCTCCCTGGACTTATTGCTGGAACCAGCGGTGGCTGTTTTGCCATTACAGAGCCCAACTCCGGTTCTGACGTAGCAAGCATGAAGACAACGGCCGTAGAGGTGGATGACGGCTATATTCTGAACGGTACAAAGACATGGATTTCAGGCGTTCCATATGTGGATGTAGGTATCGTATATGCAATGACAGATAAGGCTGCAAAACATAAAGGCATGTCAGCCTTTGTAGTGGATTTCAAAACCCCCGGTATCACACAGAGGGCAATCCATACAAAACTCGGCCTTTTCTGTGCACCAACTGGCGAGATATTCTTTGAAGAGGTAAAGATACCTAAGAGTGCACTTATCGGTAAACCAGGTCAGGGATTTGCCATATGTATGACCATGCTCAACTTCACAAGATTAAGCTCCGCAGCAAGGGCTGTCGGTGTTGCTCAGAGCTGTATTGAAGAGGCATGCAAATACGCCAATGAAAGAGAACAGTTTGGTCAGCCAATAGGGCAGTTCCAGATGATACAGGAACAGATTGGTAGGATGTCTGTTGAACATGAGGCAGCAAAACTCCTTGTTTTAAAAGCAGCATGGCAGAAGGATCAGGGAATGAACAATACCCTTGAGACATCTATGGCTAAATACTATGCCGCTGAATCTGCCAATTTCTGTGCCTCTGAGGCAGTGAAGATATTCGGTTCCTATGGTTTCTCATCTGAGTATCCAGTTGAGAGATTCTTGAGGGATGCAAAATCATATCAGATAGTAGAGGGCACATCCAATATACAGAAGATGATTATTGCCCAGTTTGCCCTGGGTTATAGGAAAGCATAATAGAAATTTTTTAAGGAGGGAAAGATGGCTACAGAAGTGACAGTTCCAATGGTAGGTAAAATAATAAACGTTCTGGTAAAGGTAGGGGATAAGGTAAGTGAGGATGATCAGATTGCTACACTTGAGGCAATGAAGATGGAGATGCCCATAGTTTCTCCTGTCAGCGGTGTTGTGAAAGAGATAAAGGTTGCTGCAGGCCAGGAAGTTGAGGCAGATGCTGTCCTCGCTGTCATTGAATAATAAAGGGGTGAAATCAAATGTTAGTTGCCGGTATAGATATAGGCTCTATAACAACAGAAGCCCTTTTATTTGATAAAGACAAAGGTATAGTTGGATATACCATACTTCAGACCGGGGCTGATTCAAAAAAGACTGCCGAGATGGCCCTTGAGAAGGTTCTGGCTTTTCCATCCAAGCAGATATCGGATATCAAATATATTGTAGCAACAGGCTGCGGCAGAAAAAGGGCTGATTTTGCACAGCAGGCAATCACAGAGATAACCTGTATTGCAAAAGGTGTAAATTATCTGTTTCCTGAGGCAAGGACAATAATAGACATAGGTGGTCAGGATACAAAAGTAATAAGGGTGGATGAAAAAGGCAGGGTTGTTGAGTTTGAGATGAACGACAAGTGTGCAGCGGGGACAGGGAGATTTATAGAGGTAATGGCCAAGGCCCTGAACGTAGACCTTGACAAGATAGGGGATATATCCCTACAGCATAAAAAAGAGGTCACCATAAGCAGTATATGTACTGTTTTTGCAGAATCAGAGGTTATATCCCTGGTCAGCGAGGGAGAGGCCCTTGAGGATATATTATATGGTATACATAAGGCCATCTCTGACAGGACTATGGGTCTAATTACACGCCTTGGCGGACCACAGCCGGAGATTATCATGGCTGGCGGTGTGGCTAAGAACATCGGTGTTGTCAAGGCACTGGAAAAGGCCTTGAATACCCAGATAAAAATCTATGTAGAACCGCAGATAGTAGGTGCTCTGGGTGCAGCCATGCTCGCCCTTGAAAAGGCATAAAGGTCCATAAAAGTCAAAAAATCAAAAGAGCCAGTGGTTTCACTGGCTCTTTTTTTGGATAGATTCACTGATTAGAAGCCTCTGTAGATCTTTCAAAGGTCTTGAAATTCATAGAGGAAATTAATACAAACAGTTATCAAATAAGAGGCACAAGGATGTATCACAAATGCTGAAATAGACAATAGACCAAAGGCTGCAGACTAAAAAAAATCCATCCCGTTTTAGCGGGATGGATTTTTTCCAGAGTAAAGACCCTTAGATCTTATGATTTTATTTTCTTCCTTTGCTTTAGTTGATATAGGAGCACAGGGATTATAAAGACAACCGCGATAGCATCCGTTATCACCCTGGGCTCTATAAGCAAAAGAGATGCAACAAAAAGAAGCACCCTCTCCCACACGCTCATATATGCTAACCACCAGCCGATTACAGAAGATGAAAGGAGATATACACCTACCAATGCTGTAAAGGTGACCCATATAATATTCATAACAGAGCCGCTCATAAGAAGCGCAGGATTAAAGACAAACATATACGGCACAATAAATGCTGCAAGCCCTATCCTACAAGCTGTAAGTCCAGTCTTCATGGGGTCACTCTTGGCAATACCTGCACCTGCATATGCGGCTAGGGCAACAGGCGGTGTAATAGCAGAGATGATGGCAAAATAGAATACAAAGAGATGAGCAGACAACACATTAACCCCAAGGTTTGTAAGGGCAGGGACTGCAAGTATAGCACAGATAATATATGCCGCAGTAGTTGGAAGCCCCATACCGAGTATAAGGGAGGCAATCATGGTAAATATAAGGGTAAGGTAAAGATTTCCATGCGCCAGCTGGATGATAGCCCCAGAGAATTTAAGCCCAAGACCTGTTAAGGTAACAACACCTACAACAATACCTGCTGCTGCACATGCCGCTACAACACTTAATGCACCCTTTGCACCGGATTCCAATGCCTTGGCAAGGCCCTTGAGGTTAAGTCTTGTTGATTTTTTTATGGAGCTTAAAATAAGTGCGGCCACAATGGCCCAGAACGCCGAGAAAGAGGGTGACCTAAGCTCTACCGCAAGGAAATATATAAGGACAAGGGCAGATATGGCAAGATAACCCTGACTTTTAAGGGTCCCCCAGAATTTTGGCACCTCTTCATCTGAAAGACCGCTTAGGTTTGCCCTTCTTGCCTCCATATGGACGGCAGTGAAAAGGCTTGTATAATAGAGGATGCTTGGTATAATGGCAGCAAGACATATCTTGAGATAACTTTCTCCTGTCATCTCTGATATAACAAATGCAGCAGCACCCATAACAGGCGGGACAAGCTGGCCGCCACTGGATGCAACAGCCTCAACAGCAGCGGCAAAGTTCGGTGCATATCCTGTTCTTTTCATAAGAGGTATTGTATAGGTTCCTGTACCTACAACATTAGCAACAGCGCTTCCTGATATAGTCCCGAAAAAACCACTTGATATAACAGCCACTTTTGCAGGCCCACCTCTTTTTTTACCTGCAATAGAGTTTGCAAAATTTATAAAGAAATCCCCTGTCTTTGTTGCCTCAAGGAAAGCTCCGAATATAACAAAAAGTATGACAAAGGTTGCTGAAACCCCTATGGGGACACCGTAAATACCCTCGAGGGTTGTATACATATGGGTTGCAATCCTTTCAATGCTATAACCCCTGTGGGCAATGGCATCCGGGAGATATGGACCAAAATATGCATATAGGAGAAAGACAACGGATACGATAACCAGGGCAAGGCCTATAACCCTCCTTGTCATCTCAAGGACAAGGAGAATTGTTATGACACCAAAGACGATATCCCATGTGGTAGGTAGACCTGCCCTATCTACAATGGCATCCATATTTATAATAACATAGAGGCCACTCAAAAGGCTCAGTATGGCAAGACCTATATCGATAAAATTTATTTTCCTGCCTTTGAGATATGGATATGTAAGGAAGGTAATGAGGAATCCAAGGCTCAAGTGAATAACCCTTTGGGACCACGGGTCAAGATTACCCATACATCCTGTATAGAGGTGAAAAAGTGACATGCATATAGCAAAGAATGCAGCTATTTTTGCAATTATATTTGCCATGATATGATTACCTCTCTTTTTGTGATTCAAAAAACTACCCCGTTTTTTCAAACGGGGTAGGTAAATCGCTTATCTCCAAAACCCTATAAAATCTTCTTTTAACATTTTCACCATAATGATGTTTTTTTATAAGACCTCTGTAAGACCCTGCAAAGGTCTTATAAAGTACCCTTATATGATGGGACATATCTCTACACTCTAAAAAACAATTGTTACCCGCAAGGGTCTCACTATTTTATAATCCCAATCTCCTTATAATATTTGAGTGCCCCAGGGTGTACAGGGATAGGGCTCTCTTTTGCCGATGTCTCTGCTGTTGTAAACTCTGCTATCTTGTGGGTATTGGTGAGCATCTTCTTATTTTCGAAGATAGCCTTTGTAACCTTATAGACCAGGTCTTCAGGTGCATCCTTATGGCATACAACAGAGTTCCAGACTGTCACTGAAGGGATATCCTCTGTCTGTCCTTTATATGTATTTTTCTTTAATGTCCATCCTGTGTAGAACGGATACGCAGCGGATACCTTCTTTATCTCTTCTTGTGTGAAGGGGATAAAGCGAATTTCATGGGTTGTTGCAAGGTCAATTATAGAAGATGTGGGGGGTGCCACATCCCATATACCTACCTCTATAATACCGTCTTTTAACTGGGTTGCATTCTCTGCAAAAGATAGTCTGTAGACCTTCATATCAGAATATTTGACGCCGAGTAATGGCAGTATCAATCCGGTCTTATATTCTGTCCCGCTGCCCGGTGCACCCACCGAG
>Ga0116186_1005140_pt1 | contig 10420 bp, 14 predicted proteins | sample AD_JPNNA4_MetaG_FD_89806 | JGI IMG/M metagenome (GOLD analysis project Ga0116186, IMG submission 89806) | Active sludge microbial communities of municipal wastewater-treating anaerobic digesters from Japan - AD_JPNNA4_MetaG | ecosystem: Engineered > Bioreactor > Anaerobic > Digestate | place...
CGGCGAACCCGAGCCCGACGGCGGCGCCGACCGACAACGCCCCGATGGCGAGGCTCATGAGCGGGCCGACCACCGAGACGGCGAACTCGTCGTTCCACCGGCGAGGCTCCGACTCGAGTTCGGCGAGACCGCCGAGTGCCCACATCTGGACCTTGCGCACCCCGATGCCCCGCCGGCGGGCCATCAGGGCATGCGCATATTCGTGGGCGATGAGCGACGCGCCGAACATCAGCACAGCGAGGGCGCCGATCAGCAGCGACGCGCCGAGCCCTCCACCCGAGATCCCCACCGCTGCCGGCGCGCTCACTGCGACGAGGAGGGCAGTGAGCACGGCTGACCAGTGAAGGTGCAGCGGAATTCCGAACAGGGTGGCGATGGGTCGTGACGAACGGTTGATCACAGGATGCTCCTTCGGGTCGTTGAGAAAAACGAGCCGAAGGTCTTCCCCACCAGTCCTCACCGTTGGGCACCCGTTTCGGGTGCCGTCGCGTCTGGAGTGGTGTCCGGCACCGGGGTCGACGGTCCTTGGTGGGACTGGGTCGACGCCGTGATGACGATGCCGGACTTGCGGGGTACTCCCCTTCGTTCAATTGTCACTGCAGCACCGTGAGGCGCTGGGGACACACTACCTGGTGGATCGGCCGATCACACGTGACGTTCGGCTCATTTCCTGAGTGCCTCACAGGAGCGCACGACGATCTCACTGTCATGGGTCGCCGCGATGATGTGCCCATGCAGTCCCAGACGCTCCGTTTCTCCGAATCCGTGCGGGTGCTCTCCGACGCCGCGCGGCGTCGAGGGCTGACCGTCCCTGCCTTCCGCAGCCCGCCGCAACGTCCCGAGGTCGACCGCACCCTGCGTCGCCGGCCCGGCGGCGAGGTCACCGTCGCCGTGCGCGTGGCGGGCCGTCCGTTCGCCGCCGTGCAGACCGACCTCATCGAGGCGCTCCTCATCGTCAACGAGGTCGAGGCCGACGCGGCACAGTCCGTTCGCCGTGATCTGTGGAACGCCCTGGCTCGGGCGGGCCAGGTCGAGGGGCCGCCGTCCCTGGTCGCTGCGTAGCGGCCGGGCTGGCAGGATGACGCCGATGCGCGTCGTCAGCCTCGTCCCGTCGGTCACCGAGACCCTGCTGGCGTGGGGCGTCGAGCCGGCGGCGGTCACTCGGTACTGCGAGCAGCCGGGGTACCCCACCGTGGGTGGCACCAAGAACCCCGACCTCGACGCGATCGTTCGGCTCGCACCCGACCTCGTGGTGCTCGACGAGGAGGAGAACCGCCGCCCCGATGCCGACGCGCTCGTGGCCGCCGGCGTCGCGGTGCACGTCACGGCCGTCCGCTCCATCGACGACGTCGCCCCGGCGCTGGCCGCTCTGGCCGCTGCTGTCGGGGCTGACCCGCTCGACACCGCCGACCCGCTCGACACCGCCGAGGCCGCCGATCCGGCGCCGGGCGCCCGCCCCCACGCCCGTCGCGCCTTCGTTCCGATCTGGCGGCGGCCGTGGATGACGATCAACGCCGACACCTACGGCGCGTCGCTTCTCGCCCGCGTCGGCTGGATGACGGTGTTCGGCGACGCCACAGAGCGGTACCCCACCGTCGAACTCGACGACGTCCGCCGCTCGGCACCCGACGCCGCCCTCGTCCCGACCGAGCCCTACGCGTTCGACGAACGCCACTGCCGTGAGCTGGAGGCCGAGCTCGGGTGCCCGGCGCTGCTCGTCGACGGCAAGGACGTGTTCTGGTGGGGCACTCGCACACCGTCCGCACTCCGGCGATTGGCACAGGTACTCCCATGAACGACCTCCCGGTCATCGATCTCCGGATGGGTGACGACGCAGCGACCGCCATCGACGAGGCCTGCAGGTCGCGGGGCTTCTTCGTCGTGACGGGACACGGGGTCTCCCTCGACCTCGTCGCCGACCTCGACGCGTGCGCCCGGGCGTTCTTCGCCCGCCCCGATGCCGAGAAGGAGCCGATCGCGATGCGCCATGGCGGTCGGGCGTGGCGCGGCTGGTTCCCGTTGGGGGGCGAGCTCACGTCGGGTCGTCCCGACCAGAAGGAAGGCCTCTACTTCGGGGCCGAACTGCCGGCCGACGACCATCGCCCGATGCACGGTCCGAACCTCTTTCCCGCCGAACCGGCCGAGCTGCGAGGGCTCGTCCTGCGCTACCTCGACGAGTTGACGGCCCTCGGCCACCGGCTTGTCGCCCTGCTCGACCGCGGATTCGGCGCCGACGGCCGACTCAGCTCGCTCGTCGCCGATCCGCTCGTCCTGTTCCGGATCTTCGGGTACCCGGCCGGCACCGAGGGGTGGGGAGTGGGCGAGCACACCGACTACGGGCTGCTCACGATCCTCCATCAGGACGAGAGCGGTGGCTTGCAGGTCCGCGACGGGGACACGTGGACCGACGTGCCGCCGTTGCCGGGCTCATTCATCTGCAACATCGGCGACATGTTGGAGAAGGCCACCGGCGGGGTCTACCGCTCGACGCCCCACCGGGTGCAGAACACGTCGTCGCGGTACCGGGTGTCGATGCCGTTCTTCTTCGACCCGGGCTGGGACGCCCGGGTCGAGCGGCTCATCGAGGACACACCGACGGGGGTTGCCCGGTGGGACGGCGCCGATCCCCACCTGTTCGACGGCACCTACGGCGACTACGTCTGGCAGAAGGTCGGCTCGGTGTTCCCGGACCTTCGTTAGATGCCGAAGGCGGCGGTGCGAGCCGTTTCGACCGCGGCGACGTCGGTGCCGGTGACCTCGACCTCGGCGATCGCCTGGCGACCGTAGAGGAACAACAACAGCTCGACCGGCGCTCCGGTCACCGTGACGACCCGGTCACCCTTGCCGGCGCGGTGCGAACCGGCGACGGCACCCGTCGCCTCCAGTTGCAGCGCCACGTCGCCGATGCGCGCCTTGCGCAGGATCAGCCCCGACAGCTGCCGGACCTTGCCCCACACCTCGGTCTGCAGGTCGTCGCGGTCGGTGCGGGGCGCGAGTCCCTGGGGCCGACGGACGTCCTCGTGGTGCACCGTGTACTCGACGAGGCTCATCGCCGCCCGGATCGCCGGCACCGACAAGGGGCCCTTCGGCGGCGTACGGACCCGGGCGACGACCGCTTCGAATCCCCGGCGCTGCTCCTTGTCCATCAACTTCCGAGTGAACGCCTCGAACGGGCCGCCCACCAGGATGCCGGGCGCCGAGAGCGGGTTGCGCTCGCGGATGGCGAGGTGTGCCGCCAGATCGAACGCGGTCCATTCGCCACAGAGCGTCGGCACGTCGGGACCCAGCTCCAGCATCAGGTCACACAGCTCGTGGCGTTCGCGGAGGTCGAGGTCGGTGGCCATGCGTCGAACCTACCGTCTGGACGCGCCGCCCACGGGGTACTGGGCCGGTTCGCCGACCAACGAGGCAGGTACGGGCATGGAACCCAGCAGCACGGACGTCGAGGGCATCGGTGCCCGGGTCGAGCAGACCGGCGACAGCGCCTGGCGCGTCACCATCGCCGGCGAACTCGACGCTGCGACCGCGCCCGAACTCGCCGCCGTGCTGGACCCGCTCGTCGTGACGGACTCGCCGACGGTCGTCGTCAACCTCGCCGACGTCACCTTCATGGACTCGTCGGGCCTGCGGACCCTCGTGCGCGCCGCCAACGAGGCGAAGGACTCGGGCGGTTCGCTCGTCCTCGCCCGGGCATCGGGTGCAGTCGTCCGGCTGCTCGAGGTCACCGGGCTGGTCGACCACCTGCCGACAGCGGAGCCCTGACCTCGGGCGGTCACGGGCCGCGTGAGCGACCGGTCGTCGCGGCGGGCGGTCAGCCGGCGGAGCGGTTGGGAAGTCGCACGACAGTCAGGAAGAAGTCGTCGATGCGGCGGATCACGTCGTGGAAGCGCTCGAAATCGACCGGCTTGGTGATGAACGCGTTCGCGTGCAGCTGGTAGGTGTCGATCACGTCGACCTCGGCCTCTGACGTGGTGAGCACGATCACGGGGATGTGGCTGAGGTTCGGGTCGCCCTTGACCTCGGCCAGCACCTCCTTGCCGTCCTTGCGGGGGAGGTTGAGGTCGAGCAGCACGAGGTGGGGCGCGATCGCGTCGGAGAATCGGCCCTCGTGGCGGAGGTACGCCATTGCCTCCTCGCCGTTCTCGACGACGTCGAGGTGGTGGATCAACTTGCTCTGCTCGAGGGCCTCTCGGGTGATGAGGACATCACCGGGATCGTCCTCGACCAGGAGCAGCCGGATCGGCTCGACCGCGGCAGTGAGTGCGTCGGGTCCGAGCCCGTCGATCTTGGTCATGGAAGGTCCTCGCTCGGCGACGCGCCGGGACCGTCGGAGGGGACGGTCGCTCCGGCGAGGCCGTGTTCGTCAATGTACCCCGATGGTTCGGCGGACGAGCTCGGCAAGGTCCATCTGACCGAAGTTCCCCCATTGCGGGGAGGGGCGTCGATCCAGATCTCGCCGCCGTGGAACTCGACGATCTTCTTGCAGAGCGCCAGGCCGATTCCGGTGCCCTCGAACGCGTCACGGCTGTGCAACCGCTGGAAGATCACGAACACCCGCTCACGGAACGTCTCGTCGATCCCGATGCCGTTGTCGGTGAAGGTGAACGTCCACCGGTCGTCGGTGGGCTCGGCGGTCAGGTGGATCCGAGGAGCGACGTCGGTCCGGCGGTACTTGAGGGCGTTCGCCAACAGGTTCTGGAGGAGGGCGGCCAGGAGCGACGGGTCGCCGGGGACGACCGGGAGGTGCTCGTGGTGGAACTCCGCCTCGGTCGCGATGATCGGCGCTGAGTAGCTCTCGGCCACCGTGTCGGCGATCGCGGCGAGGTCGCACTCCACGAACGTGTCGGTCGTGCGCCCGACCCGGGAGAAGTTGAGGAGGTCGCTGATGAGCGCCTGCATGCGCTTGGCGCCGTCGACGGCGTACTCGATGTACAACCGGCCCTTCTCGTCGAGCTCGTCGGCGTAGCGCTGTTCGAGGAGCTGGCAGAACGACGCCACCTTGCGAAGCGGTTCCTGCAGGTCGTGCGACGCCACGTAGGCGAACTGCTCGAGGTCGCGGTTGGACCGCTCGAGCGATTGACTCTGGTGGGCGAGCTCCGAGCGGGCGATCTCCGCCGCTGCGAGTTCGGCGACCAAGCGACGGCGCATGTCGTCGACGCGGGTCGCGAGCTGTTCGATCTCGCGGGGCCCCGACACCACGATCTCGGTGTCGAACCGGCCGAGATCGACGCTGTCGGTCTGGTCGACCAGCTGCTCGATCGGGACCACGACCCGACGCCGGAGCAGCCATGCGCCGAACAACCCCGACCCCGTGACGCCAGCGAGGGCGAGACCGATCGCGACGCCGAGCGACGTCGTCGCGGTGTCGAGGTCGGAGCGGGCGGCCCTGCTGCCCGCGGACACGTCGCGTTCGAGGCGGTCGACCGCGGCGCGAACGTCGTCGAACGCGAGCTTCGACATGAGTGCGGCCTGCTCGCCGTCGTCGCCGTTCGTTGCGTCGGGTGAGTTGGCGATGGGCTCCGCGACGTCCCGACGCCACGTCGCCGCGGCCCCGGTGACGTCGTCGAGGCGCCGTTCGATCGGTGCCTGCTCGTCCGCGAGCAACGAATGCAGGTTGCGGGTGAGGGCGGCCTCGGCGGTCTTGCCGTCCTCGTAGGGCTCGAGGAACCGGCCGTCGTGGGTTTGGGCGAATCCACGCACCCCCGTCTCCTGGTCGAGCAGGGACGTCCGGAGCTTCTCGGTCTGCACGAGGGCCGGACCCAGACGATTGAAGACTTCGGAGCGTGCCGCGAGGAGGTTGGAGAAGCTGACGATGACCACGATCGTGCCGACGAGCAGCACGGTCACCGCGACGGCCATCGACAGGTTGGCGAGCGAGCCGAGCGAGCCGAGCGCGCCGCGACGCTCCGTCGGGTGTTCACTCAAGGGGAGCCCCACACCCGCGACGAGACGATCGCCAGTGCCACGTCGTCGCGCCATCCCTCCGTGCTGCGGGCGGCGAAGCGAGCGAGCAGGAGATCGGGGTCGATGAAGTCGTCGACGAGCGCCTGCTCGACGGCGCCGGGCACGTCGTCGATCGAGAGGATCTCACCGTCGTCGGAGCGGATCTCGAAGAGCCCGTCGGTGTAGAGCGCGATCGACCACACCTCGGGGAGCTCGAAAGCGGTGCCCTGCCAGCGGCGTTCACCGAACCTCATGCCGAGTGGCGAGCGCAGGTGCTCGTCGACCAGGGCGCCGACGCCGGCCAGCACCGGAGGTGGGTGGCCGGCGCTGCGCACCTCCACCCGACGGAGGTTGGGCGACACCGTGACGTCGCACACGGTCGCGTACGCGTCGGCGGTGGAACGTTCGGTCATGAGCAGGTCCTCGAGACCGGCGAGTACGGCGTCGGCCGGCAGGTCGGACAGCACGAGCGCCCGCCAGCCGGCGCGGAGGGAGACGCCGAGCGCGGCCTCGTCGGGGCCATGGCCGGCGACGTCGCCGATGATCGCCCGGATCGATCCATCCGGCAGCTCGACGCCGTCGATGAAGTCGCCGCTCACGACGCCGGTGCGGGCAGCCGTGTACTTCGTCGCCCAGGAGAAGTCGGCGCGTCGGAAGCTCGGGGTACCGAGCAGCGCCCGCTCGAGGCGTTCGCGCTCGACGTTCTGGAGCTGAGCCCGAAGCAGCATCGCCGTCGACCGTTCGTTGCGTTTGCGCTCGATCGCGAAGCGGATGGACCGGGCGATGGTGGGCGCCGTGGCCTCACCCTTGATGAGGTAGTCCTGCGCCCCGGCGGCGACGGCTGCGGTGCCGACTGACTCGTCGCCCCAGCCCGTGAGGACGACGATGGCGACCTCGGGGCACGTCGAACGGACGGCGTGCAACGCATCGAGCTCGATCGAACCGGGCAGACCGAGGTCGAGCACAATGCAGTCGAGATCGTCGTGGAGATGCGACGACGCCTCGTCGAGCGACGCGACGGTCGTGATCGACAGGTCGGGGTCGATCTCGCCGACGCCGTGACGGAACAGGACGGTGTCGGCAGCGTCGTCCTCGATGAGCAGAACTCGGTAGGCGGCGTCGCGGGGCGCGGCAACGGTCGTCGTGGCGGGCGTGCGGCGCGTGTCGGCCATGTCGTCGGTACCTCGTCGGCCAGTGGGATCGACCATCTGCACCCCGTCGCGTTCGTGAGACCGGGCGCGCTCGTGTCGGAACGAGATCATCGCATCGGTTACCCCCGGTGGGGGATCGCCAAACGTCGGGGGATCGGCTTCGACGAGCTTCGTCCAATCCGGCTGACATCGTCACTGGCCGGGTACGGAGCGCGCGTGGACGAACCACCCCGAGTCGATGACCCGACCTCCACCTGGAATCCACGCGAACGCCGGATGGCCCGCATGGAGTTCGATGCGTCGTTCTCGTCCCCTCGCAGGACACGGGTGTTCGTCGGCTCCACAGCGCGGGGGTGGGGCCTCGGCGATGTCGGTGTGCTCGCCGAGCTCCTGGTGAGCGAGGTCGTGACGAACGCCGTGGAACACGGCTCGTCGGGCGGCGCCGTCGAGATCATCGCCCTGCCCACCGGGCTCCGGGTCGAGGTCACTGATCAATCGCTCGGGCTTCCCGAACTCCGGAATCCGAGTGCGACCGAGCCGACGGGTCGCGGGTTGTCGATCGTCGACCAGCTCAGCCGATGGTGGGGTGTGGAACGGGGCACTGACGGCAAGAAAGTGTGGTTCGAGGTCGACGATCTCGACGTGTCCAGGACCGGGTGACGGCGCCCGCCCTGACCGCGCACCCCCGGATGGGGGGTTGTAGGCCGGACGGCTTGGACGCATGTCGATTCGCGACGAGCGTTGCTACGCTCCGCTGATGGCCATGGATGAATCACCCTCGTTCACCGTCGAGACCGATGAGGACATGGGATCCGTCGTCGTTCGGGCGACCGGCGAGATCGACGTGGCCACCGCCCCCCAGGTCGAGGGGCAGCTGCTTGCCATCATCGACTCCGGCTCGGCCGTTGTACTCGACCTCCATGGCGTGACGTTCATCGACTCCTCCGGCTTGCGCACGCTGGTCACGGCGCGCCAGCGCGCCGAGGAGATGTCGGTGGCGTTCTCCCTCGCCGGCCGCAGTCAGGCCGTCGATCGGCTGCTGCAGGTCACGGGGCTCGACAGCGTGTTCGAGTCCAGCTGATTCCGACGCTCGCCAGCGTGGTGGTCGTCGATGTCTGGCCGTTCCCCCTCGAGGGTACGACCGCACGACGCCCAGACCCACGAGGTACCCAATTGCTCGTCACCCCGTTCGAGGAGACCACGTGAGCCAGCACGATCCCGAGCCCGCCTTCGAGGGTTCGATCAGCATCACCATCGCCCCCGACCCTCGCCTCGTGCGGCCGGTTCGACTGGCGATGGGCGGGCTGGCGTCGCTGGCCGGCTTCGACGTCGAGGCGATCGAAGACCTCCGCGTGGCGGTCAACGAGCTCACCGCCACGCTCATTGAGCGTGGCGACGGGTCGGAACTCCGGTTGCTCCTCACCGTGCTCGACAGTGGAGCGATCCGCATCGAGGGGTCGACCGGTCTCGGCAGTGTCGACGTGACCGACGAGCGCTTCGCGTTGAGCGACCAGATCTTGTCGGTGGTCGCCGACGACCACGGGTTCGACACGTCCGCGGGCGTTGCCTCGGCGTGGCTCGAACGCGCCAAGGTCGAGTGGTTGGACGACGATGGCGGCGAAGAGTCGACGTGAGTGGCCCTGACCGTGACTCGGGCGACGAGCCCGAGGTGGTCGAGCGGTTCCGACGGTGGAAGGCCACCGGAAACCGCCGGCTGCGCGACCAACTCGTCGTCGACCACCAGTCGATCGCCCAGGCCTGCGCCCGGAGGTTCGCCTCGCGGGGCGAGCCCCTCGACGACCTGACCCAGGTCGCCCTGCTCGGCCTGGTCAAGGCCGTCGAGCGATTCGACCCCGAGAAGGGCATCCCGTTCGCCGGATTCGCCGTGCCGACGATCACGGGCGAGCTGCGTCGCCACTTCCGTGACGCGACGTGGGCCGTGCACGTTCCGCGGCGCGCCAAGGACCTCCACGTCCGGATGCCGGCCACCGTCGAACGCCTGCGGGTGTCCCTGGGGCGACCGCCGACCCCCGACGAGCTGGCCGAGGAGCTCGGGTGCTCACCCGAAGACGTGCTCGACGCACTCGACGCCGGCGCGGCCTACCGTTCGGCCTCGACCGACACCCCCGAGGGGTTCCACGCGGCGTCGATGTCGCAGTTGGGTACGTCGGCGGGCATTGCGAACGAAGAGCGGGTCCTGCTGGAGCAACTCATGCTCACCCTTCCCGAGCGCCAGCGGAAGATCGTCTGGCTCCGGTTCTTCGAGGACCTGAGTCAGTCCGAGATCGCGGAGATCGTGGGCACCAGCCAGGTGCACGTGTCTCGTCTGTTGCGCGAAGCGCTGCGCGGCCTGCGCGCCAAGGCCGGCCCCGAGTAGGGGCCGACCTCGGCGACAACGGTCAGCGTGGTGTCGTCACGCCACCGGAGACGGCAGCGGCGGATCCGTCGGTGGCACCGGGAGCGGTGACGGCGACGGGGTCGGGTTGGGCACGATCGGCGACGGGTCGGGCATCGGCGCCGGCATCGGGTCCGGCTGGGGCATCGGGGCCGGATCCGGCATCGGAGACGGCTCGGGGCTGGGTGACGGCTCGGGCGCCGGGCTCGGGGTGAGCGGATCGGGGAGGCTCATCGGAGCGACTTCGCCATCACGCCGTCACGGTTCTCGAGGTGGGCTCGGATGAACCACTGGAACCCCTCGAGCGCGGCCAGCTGGCCGATGATCATGTCCTCGGTGACCGGATCCAGCTCGCCGAGGCGGTCGAGCGCGGCCCGGTGGTCGCCGATCACTCCCGAGTACGCAGCGTCGAGCTCGAGCAGATGCTGGGGTACGACGTCGCGTCCGAGCGGGTAGTCCTCCCAGTCGCGGTGCGCGACGAGCGACCCCGCGAGGCCGTTGGGCGACACGCCCATCGTGGCGATGCGCTCAGCGGTGGTGTCGACCATCAGGGCGACCGCCTGGTACTGCGGATCGAGCATTTCGTGCACACCGATGAACCCGTTGCCGACCACGTTCCAGTGGACGTGCTTGAGCGTGAGCGTGAGGTCGATCAGCGCCTCGAGGCGTCGTTGGAGGATCTCCGCGGTGACACCGGCGTCGTCCTCGGACATGCCGGGGATCGTGTACGTGTCGGTCTCGCCGCGTGAACGCGCCGTGCCGGCCTTCGCGACGCCCCGCTTCACGGTCCCGTTCTTGGCCGTCCCGTTCTTGGCGGTGCCGGCGGCCCCGGCGCTGCCCCGGCTCGGGGCCTTCTTCTTCGACGTGGTGGATCGTGCCGTGGTGGCCATGGGATTCCCTTCGTGGAGGTTGACGAACAGGCCCTACCCCC
>Ga0116186_1005152_pt1 | contig 10402 bp, 5 predicted proteins | sample AD_JPNNA4_MetaG_FD_89806 | JGI IMG/M metagenome (GOLD analysis project Ga0116186, IMG submission 89806) | Active sludge microbial communities of municipal wastewater-treating anaerobic digesters from Japan - AD_JPNNA4_MetaG | ecosystem: Engineered > Bioreactor > Anaerobic > Digestate | place...
TTACAGTTTGTTGCATGTAGAATAAGAAACCGCCGTATGCCGAACGGCACGTACGGTGGTGTGAGAGGTCGGAAAATGAAAGTAGGAGGAAACGATTACATCATTTTCCTCCTACTCGATTGTGGCCTTTCCTTAGAACTGAACGGAAAGTAAGATTTCGTGAGTGTTAGAAGGAAGGTTGTTGCACTTTCCTAAGTTGAGGTCGTATGTGTAACCGAAACGGAAATTGCTGATTTCAATTCCAGCAGTCAATGCCATCATTGACATGTCGAACGGATTTGAGAGGTTTGGTCTCCAAGTAACGCCACCCCAAATAAGTCTCTTATAGAATGCCATCACATTGGCCTCCATAACGTTTGTTTCGTGCTTGTGCATGTAAACGAGTGCCGGAGCAATGTCGAAGTTCTCGCAGAGAGGGGAAAAGCCTCTGGCGTAAGCGTAATAGTGTCTGCCAGCCTTATAGGTTGTAGACTCCTCGTTCAAGATGTGAGTGCATGACAAACCGAGCATCCATCTCATGTTGGTCAACTCAATACCGAAATTCATATCAGGAGTGATCTCAGTCTCTTTCTCGTTGGTGAAGGTTTCCATGTTGTACTCGGCTTCATCTCTGATTGTGTTGACTGCAGGGTTGAAATAACCGAAGTTGGCACCTCCCGAAAGACCTAATGCCAAAATGTATTTGTCTGTCAAGTCTAAGTGGAATGAGTAGGCGAGCTGTGCGTTGGTTGTGCTGTGACCTATACCTAATTTGTCGTAGTACACCGAAATTCCCGCGCCTGATTTAAGCTTTTCGCAATAACCTGTTACATTCAGCAACCCTGTTTTGGGGCTGTTGTCAACTCCTGCCCATTGTAGACGACCTAAAAGGAACGCATCGAATTTGTCATTGTTTCCTGTTCCAGCAGGGTTGATGTTTATTCTTGAAAAGAATTGTTGTGACACCATCAAGTCCTGTTGAGCGTTGACCATCAAGGTGCATCCTAAAATCAGAAATGCCGTTAATAAAAATTTTCTGGCTCTTATATTGTTCATTGTCTATTATAGTCTAAAAATGTTATACATATTGTTTCCCGTCATATATCAGTCCATCCTTTGTATTTCTACTCGACGGTTTTTCTGATGTTCGGCCTCTTTCTCCGCATTCTTGATGACAGGTTTGTATTCTCCTAACCCCATGATATAAAGTCTGCTCTTTGAAATTCCTTTGTTGATCAGAATGGATTGGATCTTCTTAGCACGTTTGATTGACAATGCGTCGTTATATTCAAATGTGCCTCGTTCGTCCGTATGTCCTACGATAAGGAAACTACTCTTAGGATAGAAGTGGATGAAGTCTAACAGCACTTCGATGTCTTTTGCATAATCTCCATTCAAAATATCCTTGTCGTAGTCGAAGTAGAATATACGTTTGTCTGTTGTTGCAATTACATTTTTAGAAGCTCTAAGTACGGAATCAGGATTCTCTTGAAGAGCCTCTTCTAAAGTCTTTACGGCAACTTTCTTGTTGGTAAGGTTGTCTTTGCCATTATTCTTTGATGTATCAGCTAAAAGAGCTAGGATCTTATCGTTCTCTGTCTTCTTTGTGTCATCTATGCCAATGATTTCATCATTTTCTGTAATAGAACCATTGTTTACGTTCACACCTCCAGTAGGAAGTAGAGTAGGGTTGGCTAGGTTATTTCCGATTGTTCCATTCACACCGTTGATATTGTTGCCGTTGCTTCCGTCACTATTGCCATTTGTGTTGGCCACCAATAAAGAATCGGCGTTTTGTTTGTTGTTAGCCAAAGCCGCAGAATCGGTTAATGCAGGTTCTTTTAATTTGTCATTAACGGCTAACTCAGGTTCTTGAAGTTCATCATCGAGAACATTTGCAAGTAGAACAGGTCTGCCTCCTCTCTCAGGATTGTAGAAGTAAACGTCGTACTTTGCACTGTCAGGCTGTGAATTTGCAGTCCTTCTGTTGGAAGCAAATGTCATTTTCCCGTCTTCTCTAATGAATGGAAAATCTTCGTCAGCATTTGAGTTGATGTCTCTTCCCATTTTGTGAGGATAACTCCATTCTCCGTCTTCAGTCTTTTCTACGTACCAAATGTCTAGGCCATCTGAATTGCCTAGGTTAGAAGCGAAATAGAGAGTGTTTCCGTCATCACTGATGGATGGGTTTAATATCACTATGGAATCTTTCGGCATGTATCTCCAGTTTCCGTACGCTAAAACAGAACCGCGGTATTTGTCGCGTGTTACCTCACTACCTTTAATGATTACAGGATTGCCATAACTCCATTTGCCGTTTGGCTTTTTCTCGGAAAAGAATAACTTACCTGATTTGGAGTAGTACATCTTTCTTGTTTTTTCGTAAGCGATCTGACCTTCTAAACCCAATTTCTTGAATTCTTTTGTGTAGGTCACATTTTGTAATTCACCGTCTTCATTGATGTTTGCAAAGAAACAGCTGTCGTTTCTATAAAATACAACTTTGTTTCCTTCGTACTTAGAAACAACATCTTTAGGCGAAACATTTTTATATGTCGTAAAATTACTTTTCTGATTGACATTTCCTGCGCATACAACAGATGCAGATGCGAGGGAAAGTATGAATAATAACTTTTTCATTATATGAATTTATTCTAATCTTAAAATTCTTGTTACTTTCTATAAACCTCAATGGTTCCTTTTTTGATTCTGTTATCCTTAAGAGTAAGGACGTAGATGTAAACTCCTGGATCAGCAACGTCACCTTTGTAGTCTCCGTCCCAACCATTGTTACCGTCACAGATCACATTTCCATATCTGTCGTAGATAGTAATTCTATAACCAGGCATGAAGTCATCGTTTTCACCGTTCTTCTCATGAGGAGTAAATACAGTAGGAATCTCAACGTTATCCACCAATTTGGCGATAATCATAGAACTCTTGATCTTAGGGCAAGCACCGTTGGATGCAGAAACGTAATACTTAGTATCAGCGTATGGCATCTTAGAGAATGAATTATTATCAGTCTCTTCCATTTCAATCTCTTGTCCATCTTCATCAATTGAAATCCATGTATAAGGGCCATAGATGAATGATGAAGGAGTAGCAACTAGGTTGATTGTACCTCCATATTCGAATACTTCATTTGTTGTGCTCAATGTTACAGATGCAGGTTTTGCAACCTGAATGTCCACAGAGTCTACATCAGACATGGCACAAACGCTGTCTGTTGCCATAGCCCAGTATGTAACCGAAGTATCAGGAACAACACTTCTTACAGAATCTTCTGTTACTTGTCCGTCCCACCAGATAAATCTGTTAGGGTGACCAGCTTTTGTCTGAACCGTAAGTGTTACATCGTTATTTCCAGTTTGACAGATGCTGTAACTATTAGCTGCTAAATTTGTCTTTACTATTCCGTTTACTTGAACGGTGTATTCTGCTTGTGCGTTTTCACACTTTCCAAATTTAGAAGAAGCACTGACTTTATAGCTCGTTGTCTCTTTAGGAAGAACAGAAATCGACTCTTCCATAGAACCAGTTGACCATGTCAGATTAGTAATCTCATTTTTGCTATTTGCAGCAAGAACAACAGGAGTGCTTTCTGTTTCACAGATTACATTTTTGCTACCAGAAATAGATAACACAACTGGATAATCGAGTTTGATGATCATACTATCTTTCTTGCTAGGACAGATGTTGAATGAATCGCTTGCTTCCAAAAAGTAAATAGAGTCGTTTGCAGCTAATGTCAATGACTCGTTCTCTGAAAGTCCTGTATTGTTCCAGTTGAATATAGCTTTACCTGTTTTCATGTTTGCAGAAAGAGTAATGTCACTACCTATACAAACGGTATTTACATTGCAACTCAAAGTGAAGTCAATTGGTTGACTTACCATGATTGATTTCTCTTTTGAAACAGAAGAACATTTGCCTAATAAGGTATTAACAACTACAGAATATGTAGTGCTTTGTGTTGGATATACTGTTGTAGTGTCTGTTGTGACATCTGCATTGTGATTCCAAGCGAACAGTAAATCAGTTCTGCCTTTTGTTGCCGTAGAAAGTTTGACGGCACTTGCTGAACAGATGCTGTCTTTGTCGCTTAACAAATCTGTTTCGATAGGTTGGTCAATGATCAATCTAACTGAGTCTGATTTTGCTGGACAAACATTGTGTGCTGATTTAATCTCAACAGAATATTTAATGTCTTCGGCCTTAATAGCCAAAGTGCTGTTTATAGTACTGTCTTGCCACAAGTAAGAAGATGCTTTTCCGTTTTTCATATTGATGCCCAAAGTAACATCACTTCCTTTGCAGATTGTGTCTGCAGAAGCAGTGATATTGAAGAGTAGGGAATCTTCAACAAATACACGGTTTGTATACTCTTTCAATGTGAAATTAGCTTTTTCCAGAGTCACTTTATATTCTGTGCTCTTGCTGATACCTACAGAGATGGAGTCTTTATTGTCAGCCCCTTCTATAGCAGTAAATGCAATGTCACCGTCAGCTTTAGCATACCATTTCATCACAACGTCAGCAGGTAATACTCCTAATTTGTTGGTATCTACCATCAATGAAATTTCTTTCGTATTAGAACAGATTGAATCTAGCCAGTTGAGAGGAGTGATGTTGTTGCTTCTTGAGATAACGATGTTTGAAATCTTATCGCTTCCGCAATCGCTTGTACCTGTTTTTGCGAAGTTGTCCACACCTGTAGTGTAAGTCGACGAGAGAACTCTGAAAAAGTAATCTCCATCATAATAATTCTCGGCTCCGATTTTTATGCTGCGCTCTGTTGTAGGACCGAAGATGTTGCTCCATTCTTTTGTAGAGTCTTTTGATACTTGATAGATGAATACTCGGTCAAACTCATCTTCTGTGATGTTTGCTGCAGTTAATGAAATTGAGTCTGAAGTCAAAACTTCTTCATAGTCTTCAAGATTACCGATTGTCAATTTCTGTTCTGATCCACAGTTTCCGTTTCCGATATAAATCTTTCGAGAAGCTGATACATTACTGTTGTCTGTACTTTTTGCTGTTACTGTTATGAAACCGACTTCGTTGAAATCGTTGGCAATAATTTTTCCTGTAGAAGTTATTCTTGCCATGTAACCTTTATCAACAGACCATTCTACATCTTTTATACTTGCATCGTTTGGAGTGTAAAGTAGCGATAACTCTAAAGAATCACCTAAGTTAACGCAACCGCATCCTTGAATATCCATACTATCCATTAGAGTTTTATTCTCCAAGTAAATATAAATGGTTGTATCTTTTATGATATTGCTTGTACCTGTATGGGTTGTACCATAGTGAAGTAAGTGAGAATAGTTACCAGGTTCACAAATTAGATTTACATTTCCTTGAGAGTCTGTATAGGTTGAACTGAAAATCATGTCGTTTTTCTTAATGTCCAACATTATGTGAGTTGCAGGAGAGTCGTCTTCTTTATATCTGACCGCATAAGTGACATTTACTGCATTTTCTCCGGAAATAACTTCAAGATCTAGGTCATAATCACTTACAATGAAATCTCTCTTCATTCCTATGATTTGGAGCTGGTATCTTCCATGAACCAAATGATCTTCAATAACACCAGAAGTGTTGGTTTTTAACTTCTCGTGGATAGAGTAATCATAAGTGGTACTTTCATTTAACGTTCCGTCTTCGTTGTATTTATAGATCTTTCCGTAAACTCCAGTAACAAAATTTGAATTGGCATCTTTTACCGTAATAGAAACTACTCTTTTTACAGGGATCACAATGTAGATGGTTGTGTCTGCGTTTTTAGATGCTAAAATGTTGAAATTATGATCAAAAGTTCCATCAAATTCATAGTCCTTCAATGTATATCTGCAATAGTAAGAACCCACTTCACATTTTGTTGTGTCCAAAAACACCCATGCGTTTCGAGTTTCGTTGAATTCAGGATAATAAGTTGAAATTACTCTAGAATACAAAGAGTTACTTTCACTATTATAAATGTCCATATTCATAATCTGAGGATAGACAAGTTTTCCGTCATGAAGGAACTGGAATTTCACTCTTTTATGCTCTTTTATCTTGAAATAAAGAGTTGTGTCTTTTGATAATGCTATTTTTTGAGTGTCACCAAAAGCAGCGAAAGAGTAGTCTCCGTCATGCAAGAAAGCTGAGTAATGTCCTAGGCTGTCTGTTAATACATTAATACTGCTTCCTTCAGTTGACTTTGAAATGTATTTTCTTGCGTGAAGACGATCTTCTCCATCCATAATATAGATGTCCACATTATGAGATAATTTAAATCTTACATCTATATCCTTTACCTTATCTCCTTTTTTGATAGTAAAGGTATCTGCTATTAATTCATTATAATTGTTTTCGTTTATGAAAAACTTATATTTGTAATTGCCTACAGCATGAAGGAATGTGTCTTGATCGTATTTATGTAAATTGTCTTCAATTAGGCCAGTTGTCTGATTATATGATACATCTAAGCCATACTCCTTTCTAAATGTATATATTGAATTAACTGATTTCGGATAAAAAGGCTTATCTCCTAAATAAAAATGAAAACGTACGTTTGTGTAATTATCTTCATTCAGAAACATGGTAAAAGATGTATCTGACGAAATTTCAACATTGAAAAGAGTGTCATTTAAAACAATTATGTTATAAACAGCAGCGCCTACACCATATGTAGTCTTTCCTAAACTGTCAGTTAAGTAGTAATTTGTTTTTTTTAAAGATGGTACAGATTCAATTCTCGTAACCGCACCTTTTATTGGGGTGATTTTGTCTTTGTCAGAAAGAGTGTTTATTTCTAATCGGTATATGATTGCACTATCTCCTTCTCCCGGATTGAATTCTGGATCACCTTGACCTGGATCAGAAGAGCCTCCTCCGCCTTCACCAGACTTAGGTAATACGATATCAACTATGTTGTTTTCAATTAAAGTGTTGTCGTCTATTAAAAAAGTTCCGGTTAATAATCCGTGATCTTTTGTTTTTACACTATATTTATAAGAACCTGTAATACAAGAAATGTAATGATCAGTTGTTCCATAATAAAAGTAATCATTATAGATTGTGTCTCCATGAGCTTCTATTTGTCCGAAATCTGTTTCAACACCATTGATCAAAGTACTTACGTTGATGTTTTGAGCGTAAAGTCTGACAGGAGTACCATCAGCAGTAACAAATCTGAATTTTGTCATGTGGGTTATGTTACCACTGTTGACTTCTATTTCAGCAGTTTTGTCTTTGTCGAATAGTTCAATTTCATTTTCTCCTTTGAAGGATTTGTATTTGTATTTACCTTCAGGTAAAACAAAGGAAACGTTTCCTTTTTCATCCGAATACTTTTCTCCTACAAGCGTTTCTGTATTGTCCTCTTCAATTTTGTAAAGTGTCAATCGCTTGTCAGTTAACGGCTCGTTTGAATCATTTTTGAATGTCACCGTAAAATTACGATAGTCAATGTTGATCCATGTGTAATTAGCTGCTGCAACAGAAAACGATCCGGTTTGATAATCACCATAAGAGACCTTATATAAGTAGTTGGTTCCTGCAGGAAACTCAGAATCCACCACACGTCCCTGATCGTCTGTTTTGTAAGACTTAGAGAAATCAGTGTTCTCTTGAGAAATTGATACGTCCAAATTGGACAAAGGCTTGTTTTGAGGATCTGAAATCTCAAATATTAAGGTGCCTTGTGAAAAAATATTAGGTGCATTTGCAAAAACAAGTAATAATGCAAACGCTAAAACTTTGTTCAAAAATTTCATCGCTTCTTTGTTCTTAAGATTTTTGCAAAATTAGTCAAAAAAAATCAAAAGAAAGAGTCAATCTTCTTGTTTCTTGTTTTTTATCTTAGTTATCTGCCTTTTTAACAGAAAAATGCAAAAAAAAAGAGGATAGCTAAAACTTATGTTTCAACTATCCTCTTTTGATAGATTAAATTCTTTTTTTTGTTTATTTTAAAATGCTAGACTGCTTAACATCTCCATTTTTTGCTACGATGATATGGTAAATGCCTTTTCCCCAATTTTTGCAGTCTATTTTGGTTGTCCCGTACGCTAATTTATTGTGTATCAATTTACCTGTTGTGTCGTATATAGAAATTTTGTATGAGTTATCTTCTACTATTGTGAATTCATCCTCTATAGGGGAGGGGTATACAATCACTTGCTCGTTACTGGGAGCTGATTCTGTATCACTCGTTTCACAACTGTTTTTTATCTTAACACTCTCTTCTTTGATGGCATTGATGATCTTTGTTCCCCATTCGCAAGATCCTGTTGATGTGCCACCATTCCAAGATTTGATCGTGATGTTGTTGTAAGAAGCTGGTTCTGGGTTGGCAGAGGCATTCGTTACGATATCAAGATAACCAACGTCGCTGCTGTTTCCGTACCATGACCAAGCCAACCATCCGACGTTCTTTTCCTTACAGTAAGAGAGGATGAGATCTTCATCAACATCTCCGTCGCTGTGGTACCATCCAAACTCACCTATACAGAGAGCCAAATCTTGGTTTATTACACCATCAATATTTGATTTTACTTTGTTAGTGTTACCTGCAGTTCCGTACATGTGGATGGAGAAAATCAGGTTATGTTCGGTATCTGCTTTTAAAAGTTCTGTTCCGTATGTGTGGATGCATGCAGCACCTTGTCCATATCCGCCCGCGTCGCACATGATACAATGACGAAGTCCGGCCTTACGTATAATGTCGATAGCTGACAGATATCCGTCTCTCCAATTAGATGTGCTTGATTGGTTATGCCACTCGTTAGCGATGTTGATGATGACGTTGTTCTCTTCTCCTTTTAAGGTGCTGGCCATGTCGGCAAAATATTTTGCAGCAGCCTCCAAATCACTGATTTGGTCGCTACCTGTCACATCATGAACCTCCAAAATGGCTACCATTCCGTATGATTTACAAGCTTCAATGATTTTCTTAACATCTTCAGCAGAATCGGCTGCTTTGCCGTATGCTTTGCCGTTTGAAAGAACTACACGGACTGCATTTGCATTGGTGGCTGCTATGGCTTTCAATTGGTCATAAGCAGTAGAGGTAAACCAAGTATATGCCCAGTTTACACCTCTCATTAAGAAGGTGTTACCGCAAGAGTCGAGCAGCGTGGTTCCGCTTGATTTTAAACCCTTTACATCAGAAACAGGGATTGTTTCATCTCCGTCAGAACCTTCGATTTTCTCAATGCGGATGTAATCAACAAGGAACCAAGTCCAGCTTGGAGTGACATCAATAATGTTTTCTCCGGCTTTGAAATTAAATTCGCCTACTAGCATTTCACCGCATTCACTTTCCTCGTTATCGGGTAGAGTTACAGTTGAACTAATGCTGTTTACAGCAACGTAAAGTTGTTTGGTTCCGTATTTTGCACCATATCCTAAATAGACATTGTATTTACTTTTGGTGTCAACGGTTGCCTTGATCTTAACATAATCCGTGTTTTCTTGTAAGTTGATACATCCAGTACCAGAGAATCCGGTTAAGGTTTCTACACCTCCACTATAATCAGCATCCTCTGCTTCAAATTTCTGAGCATTGGCAGAGAAAATCCAAGCAGATGCTAATATTAAAGAAATAATCTGTGTTAGTAATCTTTTTTTCATTACGATTAGTTTTTTGTTTTTGTTCTATGCAAAATTGACTAATTGTTTGAATTTTAGCTGTGTAAATTTGTTTCAAAAAAATGGACTTTTTTTTCGGATGTCGTTTTTGCTTGTTTCTTTATCCTGTTGTTTTTCTCTTTTTCTTATTTGAATTTACATATATAAGGTATGGATTTCTAAGTTGTATCAATTTGATTGTTAGATAATTTGAGATAAGCTTTTGGCGATAAATTAATCAAATTTGTATGTTTTGTTGTGTTTTGATGATAGGGTTTGGATTTTTGTTTCATCTTTTTTTTAGTAGAATAAACTTTTTTTTGTTGATTGTATAGCTTTTGAATATCAATATTTTATCCTTTATGATTATGTAAAATATAATTAGTTTTTTGTATGTATATTATTATTAGATGTTTATATTAAAATATTTGTCGTTTCAATTTCACTATATCGACATAAATCAATTTTATCGGATAAGAAAATTGATTTTTATCTAAAAAATATTCTCAAAATATTTGTTTGTTCAAAAAAACTAACTTTACTTTGTAATGCAAACAAAAACAGGTAGATTTTTCATAGTTAAGGTTTAGGTTAATTTGGAATTAAGGGAAGCTGTGAAGCCTCCCTTAATTTTTTATGTTCGCCCAGCATGGGCACGTTCTAATGGGTGAAAGTCCCTAGCACGCCCTAACAGTGGGAAGTGCATAGCCAAAGACAAGGGTGTCCGCCGTGAGACGGAATCTGGAGGAAGTTGGAGGCAAATGTCTGGCCTGACGAACAGAAACTTGATACAAGGCCGAAA
>Ga0116186_1005153_pt1 | contig 10400 bp, 6 predicted proteins | sample AD_JPNNA4_MetaG_FD_89806 | JGI IMG/M metagenome (GOLD analysis project Ga0116186, IMG submission 89806) | Active sludge microbial communities of municipal wastewater-treating anaerobic digesters from Japan - AD_JPNNA4_MetaG | ecosystem: Engineered > Bioreactor > Anaerobic > Digestate | place...
AGAAGCTACTGATATATCACACGGGCCTATAGAAGCTTTGTTTACCGTAGACGAAGAAACAGGCATGAGTGGTGCTAAAAATTTGGAGCATACATTTCTTACTGCAAAATACTTAATAAATACAGACACCGAAGAAAAAAATGAAATTACAATAGGTTGTGCAGGAGGTTTAGATGCAAACTTTGAGTGGAATATATCACGCACTCCTGCTCCCGATGATTATATTTCTTGCACTATTACAATTTCAGGATTACATGGCGGACATTCCGGTTTCGAAATTCATTTAGGCAGAGCAAATGCAAATATACTTGCAATAGAGATGTGGAATTTGTTACAAAAGCATATCCCTATTCATGTGTGTGCTATTGAAGGTGGTAATATGCGAAATGCTATTCCTCGTGAATCAAAACTTATAATAGCTATTCCTAAACGTAAAAAACAAGAATGTACTAATCTACTTTCACACTATATTTCTAAAACAAAACAATCTCACATCTCGTCTGACCCTCACTGTAGTATAGACATAACATATGCAGATTCTTGCCCTGAAATAATAGAACAAGAACTGTCGCAATATATTCTCCAAGCTTTGGTTCAATGCCCCAATGGTGTAATTTCATTCGAAGATATTACACGGGGAATTGTAAGAACATCAACAAATCTTTCTATCATCGAAACAAGACATAATAAACTAGAAGTTAACTGTTTACTTCGCAGTTTTGACACGAAAGAAAAATACGAATTAGCTAAAAATATGGAGAAAATCTTCTCTTCGCATAAAGCTTCATGTGTGTTTATTGGTGATTACCCTGGTTGGAAACCTCAATGGGGTTCGCCATTTGTACAATTAGTTTCGAAAGTTAGCACAAGCGTATATGGATATGAACCTCACATTCATGCTGTTCATGCCGGATTAGAATGTGGTATATTCTTAGGAATTTTTCCGGAAATGTCATGTATATCATTTGGTCCAAATATTTCAAATCCACACTCCCCAGATGAACAAGTAGAAATAGAATCGGTAGGACAATTTTGGCAGGTACTTATAGGTGTACTGCAAGCAATTCCGGTAAAAGAATAAACTATATCTGCTTATCCTACCTCCTATTTTTAAGATAACAGCTAAATGCACGAATACCTTTATCAATTTTGTCATGGACAATATGCTTTTGACTAATAACAAAAAAAGCCCGCATTAACGGGCTTTGTCTGTTTTTTTACTATAGTTTGTACATTAACTGTTTAGTTTAAATTCGTCCCAACTTAGTATTGATATATCATCTTGTTTTTTATTGCAAAATGCTTCAACAAATGCACGCGCTAATCGAGCGTTAGTAAGCAATGGAATGTTAAAATCTATAGAACTTCTACGAATAATATAGTCTCGATGTAATTCAGCTTTGCTCAAATTTTTCGGAATATTTATTACCAAGTCTATTTTTTTCTCACGCAACAATTCTAAAGAATTTGGTTGTTTGTCTTCGTCCGGCCAATATACAAGAATATTTGGAATATTGTTTTCGTCGAGGAATCGCGATGAACCACCTGTAGCATGTAATATATATCCGTTTTCCACCAATAATTTGCAGGTTGACAATAAATCCACCTTTGATTTGATTGGTCCCGAAGAAATCAATATATTTTTCTGTGGAATTCTATATCCAACCGAAAGCATAGATTTTAGTATAGCATCATGATAATCTTCCCCCAAACAACCTACTTCACCGGTCGATGACATATCAACACCCAACACAGGGTCGGCTTTGGACAATCGGCTAAACGAAAATTGCGAAGCTTTAACACCAATATAATCTAAATCGAACATAGTTTTTTCGGGTTTTGTAAATGGCACCCCCAACATAATGCACGTGGCTGTTTCAATAAAATCATGTTTAAACACTTTAGAAACAAATGGAAAGCTTCTCGATGCACGCAAATTGCACTCAATTACTTTTACATCATTATTTTTTGCTAAAAATTGCATATTAAACGGTCCCGAAATATTTAATTCTTTTGCTATTTCCTTAGCAATTCGTTTAATACGTCGAATAGTTTTGAAATATAATTTTTGCGGAGGCAATACCATGGTAGCATCACCGGAATGAACTCCGGCAAACTCTACATGTTCAGATATTGCATAAATTTGAATTTCGCCATCTTTAGCTACCGCATCTATTTCAACCTCTTTTGCTTCTTGTAAAAATTCGGTAACTACTACCGGATATTGTTTTGATACCTTAGCAGCAAGAGTTAAGAAATGCTCTAACTCGTCGCGGTTGCTAACCACATTCATAGCTACACCCGAGAGTACATACGAAGGACGAATTAAAACAGGGAACCCAACATTATCAACAAATGCAAAAATATCATCTATGCTTGTTAATTCTTTCCATACCGGTTGATCTATTTTTAAGCTATCGAGCATCATCGAAAATTTATGACGATTCTCGGCTCTATCGATACTAACCGGAGAAGTCCCTAAAATTGGCACATTTTGACGATGCAACTTCATTGCAAGATTGTTAGGGATTTGACCACCGGTAGATACTATAACCCCCTTAGGAATTTCCAAATCAATAATATCCATTACTCGTTCAAACGAGAGCTCGTCGAAGTATAATCGATCGCATTCATCATAATCGGTGCTAACAGTCTCAGGATTATAATTAATCATTATAGAACGATATCCTTGCTTTTTAATAGTTTTAATAGCACTTACACCACACCAGTCGAATTCTACACTACTACCAATTCTATATGCTCCCGAGCCAAGTACAATAACAGATTTATTATCATTTTCGTATTCTACATCGTTTTCGTTACCACCATAGGTCATATACAAATAGTTGGTTTGTGCAGGAAATTCGGCAGCAAGCGTGTCAATTTTTTTAACTGCCGGCACAACACCAAGATTTTTACGGTAATCACGTACTTTCAATAAATCTTGTTCAATACCCGCAATTTCTGATTTCATAACATAGCGAGCTATTTGAAAGTCAGAAAAACCAGCTTTTTTTGCTTCAACAAGCAATTCTTTTGGCAATTGCGTAAGCGAAGGCACGTCTGACAATTTATTTTTTATAGTAAAAATATTCTCAAGTTTATGCAAAAACCATTTATCAATTTTGGTTAATTCCCAAATTCTATCTACAGTTAGTCCCGCATCGAATGCTTTTTCTATTGAGAAAATACGCATATCGGTTGGGTTTTGCAATTCATCTTCGAAATTATCGAACTCAATATCACGATTTCCAACAAATCCGTGCATTCCCTGCCCTACCATTCGAAGTCCTTTTTGAATTACCTCTTCGAAACTACGACCAATAGCCATAATTTCGCCTACCGACTTCATGCTGGAACCGATTTGTTTCGATACCCCATTAAATTTATTTAAATCCCACCGTGGAATTTTACATACAATATAATCTAAAGCGGGCTCAAAACACGCTGTGGTAGTTTTAGTTACATTATTTTTTAATTCATATAATCCAAATCCTAATCCTAATTTGGCAGCAACAAACGCAAGCGGATAACCGGTAGCTTTAGATGCCAATGCAGATGAACGCGACAAGCGAGCATTAACCTCAATAACCCTGTAATCTTCTGAATTTGGGTCGAGTGCATATTGAATATTACATTCACCAACAATTCCAATATGGCGAATTACTTTGATTCCAATTTCACGTAATTTATGATATTCACTGTTGGTAAGAGTTTGCGAAGGAGCAACAACAATACTTTCGCCGGTATGAATACCAAGCGGGTCGAAATTTTCCATATTACATACGGTAATACAGTTGTCGTAACAGTCGCGTACTACCTCATATTCTACTTCTTTCCAACCTTTAAGCGATTCTTCTATCAAACATTGCGGAGAAAAAGAAAATGCTGTAGCAGCCAATTTGCGTAATTCATCATCGTTGTTACAAAATCCACTTCCTTGTCCACCCAACGTATATGCAGCACGCACTATTACCGGGTATCCCAAATCGTTTGCTGCTTTTACCGCTTCATCTATAGTATTAGTTGCACGACTTCGAGCAGTTTTTACATCAATTTCGTTTAATTTATCAATAAATAAATCTCTATCTTCGGTATCCATGATTGCCTGCACCGGAGTCCCTAGAACTTCAAGATTATATTTTTCCAAAATTCCCGATTTAAATAGTGCTACACCGCAATTTAATGCTGTTTGACCACCAAATGCTAAGAGAATACCATCGGGTTTTTCTTTTGCTATTACTTTTTCTACAAAATACGGGGTTACGGGTAAAAAATAAATAGTATCGGCAATACCCTCCGAAGTTTGAACTGTAGCAATATTTGGATTAATAAGTACTGTTTGAATTCCTTCTTCTCGTAAAGCTTTTAATGCTTGGGAACCTGAATAATCGAACTCACCTGCTTCTCCAATTTTTAATGCTCCTGATCCGAGAATTAATGCTTTTTTTATATGTTTCTTCATGTGTATGATTGAACTTTCGTAATTACTAAACTATATCTGTATTCTTTTTCCGATTATTTTTTTTGTTTGAATGCATCAACCATATCTAAAAAATCATCGAATAAAATTTCGGTATCAGTTGGACCACCTGTCGCTTCGGGGTGAAACTGAGCTGAGAATATTGGCCGAGTTTTGTGTCGTATTCCTTCACATGTACCATCATTATTATTTACAAACAATAATTCCCAATCACCGGAAATTTGCTCAATATCTACAGTATAACCATGATTTTGAGATGTAATAAAACAACGATGTGTTCCAACTTGTTGTACCGGTTGATTATGACTACGATGTCCGTATTTTAATTTATATGTACGTGCTCCGCTCGCCAAACCTAACAAAAGGTTACCCATACAAATACCGAACACAGGATTGTTGCGTTTTTCAAGTGCTTTGCGAATGTTGTCTACCGTTTTTTGAATTATTTCGGGATTACCCGGACCATTTGAAATAAATAACCCATCGTATTCCATATCAGAAAAATCGTAATCCCACGGAACACGAATTACCTGAGCATCACGTTTAAGGAAACAACGGATAATATTATTTTTCACACCGCAGTCAACGAGTAAAATTTTTCGTGAACCACTACCATAAATTACCGGTTCCTTTACACTAACTTCTGCTACCACATTCTCTACTCCGGGGTCAAACATTGCAACATCTTGATTGTCGAACAAAATTTTACCCAACATAGTTCCACTTTCACGAAGTTTTTTGGTGAGTGCTCGTGTATCTATTCCATATATACCCGGAAGTTTATGTTCTTTAAACCAATCAGCCAATGACTTTTCTGCATTCCAATGACTATGTTCGAACGAATAATCAGATACAACAAGACCAGATACTTGTATCTGGTCTGACTCATAAAATAACGGAATATTATTAGCATCTAATTGCTTTCCGGGAACACCATAATTACCAATAAGCGGATACGTTGCAACTAAAATCTGACCTCTGTACGATGGGTCAGTTAAACTTTCAACATACCCTGTCATTGCTGTATTAAAAACTACTTCACCCGAAATCGATGTTTCGTGCCCAAATGAGTATCCATGATACTCCGTTCCATCTGCTAAAACTAACCTAACCTTCTTAAAATCTGGCATGTACACTATTTTTATTATTTATTTCACAAATTCCACAAATATACATGTATTGCATATATAAGGCAAAAAAAAAATATTGAGTTATTAACAAGTTTTTATATGGTTTAGGTCATATGATTGCAAATTGCAATTATAGAATTTATCACATCTATACAATCATCCAACAATATTTCGAGGTGGTTAGAATGTTTTTTTTTGCGACTATCGTTTTGCTTGAGCTTAAACTCAAAGTCTCATTACATTGTAATTATATACTTCCAAAACACAATTACTCCAACAACTACGGCAGTTATAGCACTTATAAGCACTGCCGCTGCCGATATATCTTTTACTTGTTTTATGTGTTTGTTGTAGTCGGAACTTACAACATTTGCCAATGTTTCTATTGCTGAATTGAAAAATTCGCATACCCACACAAATCCTATTACGCAGGTTATTGCCACCCATTCAGTAGAAGTAATATCAAAATATACCCCGGCTCCTATAACCACAAATGCTGCGAGAATATGTATGTGCATATTTTTTTGCCCTTTCAATACGGGCTTCAATCCTTCGAAGGCATATTGAAATGATTTGATGCGTGATTGAATATAGTGTCTCATACTTTTTGTTTAATTAATTCCAATATTACTTTCGGTAAACCCACCGCGCTTTCAATTCTTCTTGTCGCGAATGTCTTTTGTCATAGTATTGTTAGTATTTGCATAAAAATCCTTGAACATATAAAACCATAAAAAGGGAATAAGCCAAACTAATATACAATGTGAAAATTTTTGTTTTTCATTCAAAACGAGTGAGGTGAAAATTACAATACTGTAGGTATATGTTTTTGAAACATACACATATACAACACCAGCAACAAGTATAATAAGTCCTATTTGTTCCACAAGCTATTACTTATTTTTATTATTTTGTTTTTCTATTTTTTGAATCTGTTTCAATGCTTCGGAATATGATTGCATAGCCTTAATAAATTTGTTTATGTCGGGGTCGGTAGGACTATCATACAGTTTTTTTATTTGTTCCATTGTTGCATCTATGGCCTTTTGCGTTGCTACATAATCTTTTTGAGAATACGCTTCGGCTATAACCTTAAACGATTGATTCATAATTGCTATGGCATATATTTTTTTTAATTCCGATTCTATGATTAATTCTAAATTTCCTGTTGATTCCGACCAAACTAAATATGCCTTTTCTTCGAATGCAACATTCTTTTTGGTTTGAATATCATAATATGAAACGCGTAACAATAGTGGATTTTTCTCTATTTTTTTGTCTGTTTCATTTAGATTAAATGCAACTAAGGCTGTTTTTGTATATGATGCATAGAGCTTGTCAATACTTACCTTTACGGTATTTGCTTCAGATTTTTTCCATTTCAATCCATATAATTGTTTGAACGTAATTTGAGGAGAATATACAATTTCGAGTTTGAAATTTTTGATGAGTGGTGATACTAAATTTGCGAGTTCTTTTTCGTAGGAACCTGAAATATCTTTGGTGTCATATGCAAAATACAAATTACCATTTCCTTGCTCCGAAAGCAATGTTAATAAAGCTTGATTGTAGGAACTACCAACACCTATAGCTGATAATTCTATTCCTTTTGACGTATACGTTTTCGAAGCATCTAATAATTCTTGTGTTGGTCGCGAATCATATCCGTCGGTTAAAAGTATTAATCTGTTTGTATACTCTGCCGAAAAGTTCTTTACTATTTCTTTGTAACCTAACATCATTCCTGTATAAATATCTGTTCCTCCACCTGCTTGAATATCAAGTATCATATCTCGTAAATACGAACCATTGCCTACTTTATTTGCAGGAACTACTACTATCCCATTGCTTTCGAATGTTACAAGCGATACAATGTCGTTTGGGCGTAATGATGTAACAAAATTGAGTAAGGTATTTTTTAATGCATCTATTTTATCGCGTCCATACATCGACCCACTTTTATCTACAACTATTGCTATATTTAAAGGGGGGCCGGTAATACCGGTTTTATCGGTAGAGGTTGCAATACCAATTTGTAATACGGCTTCCTTCGATAATTCATTTACTTGATTATTTCCCCAACGTAAATCTAAACGTACTTTAGAATCTCCCGTAGGAGGTGGAATTGTATGTGTTATAAATTTCTCAAATTCTTCTATAAATAATTGTTCTACATTTGGTATAAATAAATGCGGATTTTCTAATTCGGGTTTTGGGGTATAGGGAAATCTCAGTGATGAGTTGATAATACCAAAGGAATTAGTGTAACTAATAACGTCAACATCTTTTTCGTATTCAAAATGCAACATATATTTACTTTTGGATGGCACTAAAAATTCTACTTGATTATTTTTATTTATAGCAGCTTTGTAAACTTTATTGGTTGCTACATTTTGTAAGTATACATATTGTCCTTCTATGGATTTTGTTCCTCGGTAATCTACCGTTACTTTTAGATATGCACGCGACGATGTGCCTTTGCAATTAGGCGGAAGTTTTTGAGTGATTGTATCATTAATCTCTTTTTCAACAATAATTGTGGGTTCATATATTACTTCAAACTCATAAAATCCGGTACCTCGCAGCACATCAGCAATATCATATGCGGCAATGTTGTCAATATCAACATCGTATTCTTGATGAATGGGAACTAAAAATGTTGCAATGCCGCTTGCATTTGTAACCCCTTTATAAATTTTTAAAGTTGAATAATTTGTAATTTGAACCGGAAAATTCTTTAACGGAGTTTTATTATCCTTTAGAACCTTAAGTTTAACTACCGCCAATTCTTCGGTAGGTCTGGGGGCTTTTAACGTAGATTGGTCAATAATGGTAAACGTAACATTGCTTCGATTAAACGGCTCACGATGTTTTCGTTCCCAATTTTTGTAATCGTATACAATATTAAAATTTCCGTTTGTAGTACCTTGTTCCGGAACATTTAAGAATTTAATTTCTCTAATTTTGAGAATATTTACACTCCATTCTCTTCCAGTATTTAATTCAATACTTACAGAACCGTTTGCATCTGTTTTGTATACTTTGCGTTCTTTGGTTGATGTTTCAATCAAAGAAATTTCTGTATTTGCAATAGCTTTCGACTTATTGTCATAAAACCGTAATGAATATTTCGCAGAACCTTGTGCGTGAGCAAAAATTATAAGATGTGCAAAAATTACAAGTAAACCAAGTTTTTTCATACAAGAGCATTTTCATCAAATGTACTATATTTTTTTATACAAACTAGTAATTAAAAAAAATGTAGACTCTGCAATGTTAGTTGAAAAATTAAAAAATAGTGGTCAACTATACTCCGGCATTACCATATAATACAAAACTATTTTTTGATACATCTGTCAGCTTACTTTCTAACTTTAAAAACTTTTAAACTGTATAAACTTATTACTCTTCCCACGTCTCCATTTTCTCTATCAAACGCATCAAAGCTCGACCGTTGTGGTATGGGCATTTCCACATGCTTACTTTGGGTTCGGAGTCTACAGGATATCCATCGTTATCTATTCGCCAAAACCACTCTCCATGAACTTTATCAATAAGGTATGTTTGAACATATTGCCATATTTGAAAAACTTTAGTTTTATATGATTTATCGCCCGAAATACGATACGCATTTGCCAAACCTTCCATAGCCTCTACTTGTACCCACCAGTGGCGGTCGCGGTCGTATGAGTTTGTGTTGATAAAATATTCATATAAAGCCGAATGTGTTTTAGTATCATATCCTTCTTTCAAAAACGTATCAACCATACCCAATACTTGAGGTTTTAATCGTATGAGTAAATCTTTATCATGCAAAGCTTCTGCAGCTTCCCAAAGCAACCACGACGATTCTATATCATGTCCAAACGAATATTCATGAGTTTGCGGTGTCCAATCTTCGGTAAAAAATATTACGATATGATTGTGTTTGTCGATAATTTTTTGAGAATACACATCTATTAAAGCTCGTAATGCCTTCTCAACTTGTGGTGATTTTGTAGCTTCAAACAATATAGTATATGCTTCTAATACATGCAAATTGGTATTCATACCTTTGGGGAGATTCAAATCGCGTTCGCTCAATCGTACATCGTCAAGTTTGTCCCACGATTGCGAATATGCTTCATAATATCCTCCATATTTTTTATCAAGACAATGAGTTTCCATTATGGTAAATAAATCCATAGCTCGCTGTAAAGCCGATTGATCGCCAAATGCAAGATAATATTCGGTAAAAGCATATATAGCAAACGCTTGAGCGTATACTTGTTTTTTTGAAACAACAATATCGCCTTGAGCAGTTACTTCCCACACATACCCACCATAAGTAGCATCGTGAAAATATGTTTCAATATATTTTCTTACTGCATCAGCATGAGGTTTATAATCCTCGTTTTTGTAAAATCTACATGCAGCCGAAAATGTCCACATCATACGAGAACACAGGATAAATCCTTTATTAGATTCGGGATATTTAGTGCCATAATGGTCAATTTCGCCAATTATTTCACCGGTTTCTTCATCAAATACTTCGGTTGACCAGTATGCAAGAATATTATACAATTCTTGGTGAAATTCTTTGTGGTAGGTTGATAGTGGTTTCATTTTTTTAGGTGTAAAGGTGTAAAGGTTTAAGGTCTATAGGTTTAGGGTTAAAAGGTATAAGGGGTTTTGAGGAATTCTTCATGCCCTTATACCTTTATACCTTTACACCCTTATACCTTTATTCGCATCTATTAATTCTATTATTGTATTAACCGATTCGTGGCTGTAATATTTATCTGCAG
>Ga0116186_1005155_pt1 | contig 10394 bp, 10 predicted proteins | sample AD_JPNNA4_MetaG_FD_89806 | JGI IMG/M metagenome (GOLD analysis project Ga0116186, IMG submission 89806) | Active sludge microbial communities of municipal wastewater-treating anaerobic digesters from Japan - AD_JPNNA4_MetaG | ecosystem: Engineered > Bioreactor > Anaerobic > Digestate | place...
CTTTTTGTAGTACAATATCTCCAATTGAGTGTCCGTAGGTATCATTGATACGTTTAAAAAAATCAATATCATACATTAAAAAGCTCAAATTATTTCCATACCGTGAGGCACGTTCCAGTTCCATAAAAAATGTATCCATAAACTTTCTTCGGTTGGCGATACCGGTGAGTGGATCTGTAGAAGCAAGCAATTGGACATCATGAAACAGCTTTGCATTTTGGATTGCGACGCCAGCATATGCAGCAAGTGCGTGGAGAGTTTCAAGATGATGTTTTTTATAAACACCAATTGGCCGTGCCTGTGCTGTTAAAACACCTTTAACGGAACTACCGACAAGAATAGGGCAAAACATTAAGGAATGTGTTGGCTCATTATTATCAAGCGCTAGGTACTGTGTTTTTTCAACATATTTAGAATATTCTTTAAATACGTTACTGATAAGAATGTCCTCATTATTACGAATGCAATATGCAGCCAGGCTATCTTTGTTATCAATATGCATGGTAAACGGTTCGCCCTCAATATCATTTTCTACAAAATATTCAAAGGCAAGTTCACTTTTTTGGTGATTATAAATTGCAAGACCAAACGCATTGATAGGCATGAGATTTTTAAGTTTACTATAGATAATAGAACCAATTGTTTTTGTATCCATTGCACTTGCAATGAGTGTTCCTGTTTCGGATATGAGCTGAAGCCGTTTTATTTCCTGTTCGTACTGATTTTTTTCGAATGCTACTCTGTTTTGGTGAGCATTAAAAGATTGACCTATCAATTTTTCACTAAAAACTTCTTTTTGCTTATTGTAGCCGTCGGAAAGTGTTGCGTATGCTTTCTTCCATTCCTCCTGTTCTGCAAGTATTTGCGCCTCGAGGGCTTTACCTTCAACAATGAGTTTGGAAATACTTTCTGTTTCTGCAATGCGTATTGTTTCTTGAATATAGTGAATACTTTCATTGTATTGCTTTTTCTTAAATAGCAATTGTGCTATAAGAAATGCACATTCTGCGATAAGCCTTTGATTCTGTATTGATTTTGCTTGAGCGTATGATGCTTTGAGAAGTGATTCCGCTTTCTGGATGTCACGTTTTTCTAACAGTAGAGCAAAACGATTCTGTATATCAATTTCTGTGTAAAAAAAATTATTTGCTTTGCATTCTTCAAGACAGTTAAGGAACAATTTATACGCTTCCTGTATTCGATTTTGTTCTACCATAATTGAGGCTCTATACGATTGAGTAATTACTCTATTGTTAGGCAATATTTTTTCATAAGAAAGCGCTTGTAAAAAATATCGGTCTGCTTCTTCATAATTTTGTAATTGGTAGTATACAATACCAAGATTTGAGCTTGCAGTTGAAAATCCTTCCTGATAATCAGTTTGCTGACTTAGTTCTAATGCCTGAACAAAATGTTCTATTGCCAATGTGAAATTTGACTGGTACATGTAGCAGACACCAATTCCATTTAATGTTCGTGCAATGCCATAGCTATCATTATATTCCTGAAAAATAGGCAAGACTTCCTGAAATTGAAGGAGTGCTTTATCAGTTTCTCCATGCTTAAGATCAAGCCATGCACCGAGAAATATACTCCATGCTTTTCCTGCATTGTATCCTCGTTCATCAATAAATGCATGATCAAGAAATTTAAAAACATGTTCAAAAAAATCTGGGTCGCGCTCTAAATCACTAAATATGTTGCGGACAAACAAATATGCTCGTTCTGGCACTGATATAACTTGTGCGTTAATTGGCTCAGCAATTTTAGCTATTTCGCTTGAAAAATCTTTAATATTACAATTATCCATTCTAGATAAACTATTATCATGTGATTTTTTAATTGTAAAGTAAATTATTTATTTTTTCATTGAAAATAAATTTTTTTCATTAGTTGTATGCCTTTTATAAATGGTATATAGTAGTGTCACTATGCGTTATAGAATTCTTTATATCTTTATTACAATTACTATGGTTATATTTTCTGGAATCGCTCACGCTCAAGGTTTTATAACGGGATATTGGGAAGGCTCGATGAAATTTGTAGATGGAGTGCTTCCGATAGCGATGAGACTCGTAGAACAGGGAGCGCTGCTCGATATACCTTCACAAAACCTCTATGGTTTTCCATGTGCATCGTCAAGCTTTATAAAAAATAAGTTGGTTATTGTTTTTGCTTTTGGTAATACAAAACTTATATTTGATGGTGTTATAACGGGAACACAGTATGCTGGCAATTTTACTAATGGTAATACAGGGGGGAGCTTTGAGCTCAATGTTTCAAAGAAACCCTTGAGAAGAGGCGAGTCAGCGCTCCGAATCCCGGTAAATGGAGCTGTTCTTCCTGGTACGCTGCTTGTTCCTCAAGATATTCCCGATAAAGTTCCGCTTGTTATTTTTCACTCTGGATTAGGTGTTACCGATAGGAATGGTAACAATTATAATATAGCAGGTAAAAATGATGCGATAAAACAATTAGCAGAAGCTCTACAATTATCCGGTGTTGCATCATTTCGCTATGATAAGCGTGGTGCTGGTGAAGCTTACTGGCTTGTTAAAAGTGAAAATGAATTAAGTCCCAAAGTTTGGACTAATGATTTTGTTGAAATAATTAAATATTTTAAAAATGATTCCAGATTTTCCAGTATATGGATTATGGGTATACATGATGGTGCTTTGATTGCTGCAGCTGCAGCACAAAAAACATCTGAATATAATGGTATCATCATTGCTTGCTCAAGTGCATATTCTCCATATGAAACCTATTTTAAGAGTATAGAAGATGCACCACAGGATAAACAGGCAGAAGGTAAAGCTATTTTAGAATCTCTTAAAAAAGGGAAAAAAGTTACAAATTACTCAGAATTTTATGCATCAGCATTTAGAATTTCATTCCAGAATTATTTAATCGAATTATTCACATTTGACCTTAAGCGCGATCTGGCAAAAATAAAGAAACCAATTTTGGTAATTCAGGGTGACCGTGATATGCAGGTAACATACTATGAGTATACTAAAATAATGGAAGCAGTTCCTCATGCAAAAGGTATTGTTATTCCTGAAATGAATCATGTACTAAAACTGGTATCACCTTTTATGGATGATAATAATAAAGCGTTTTCAGATCCTGCATTTCCAATACCACTTGAATTATTAACAGGAATTCTTGATTTTATTAAAGAAAACCAATAAATTATTTGAAATCATAAAATTTATTCCAATAATTTATAAGCTGGCATGTAAGATTATAGTGCCAGCTTATTAGTATTATCACAAATGTATGTCTTATTGATTGTTCAGTATGTTTTGAAGACTATCTCCAGATGTGCTATTAATGATAGTGTAGATCTCATTTAAAGTTAAACCTTTATAAGTACAGGTTGCATGACCTTCATCGTCAATTGACCATTCCAGTTTTGAAATAATTTTAGAAGCATTGCTTTGAAACATTGTAGTAATGGTAATAAATACAATTGTGCGTGAGAGCAGCATATTTTCTTCTGCTACTTTTTTGTCAGTATATCCAAGTGTTAGCGAAAAATCATAAGTATTTTGATTTTTTGTAAAGCTTGAAAAAATTGTTTGAATTGCAAGTTCATCGTTGGTTGTGTTAAGTATAGTTTTAGAAAAATCTTTAAGTGAATAAATTCCTATTGATAACGATTTTGATGTTAAGAATGCGATAAAATTTGCTAATTTAGCTTTATCTTTTGTTGTAGCTGCTTGAGCTAAACTATTGCTCCTAATAAGGAATACACCAGGTGATGGTTCTGAAATATAATAATGATTGCTGACATTGTACCATGAATCTTTTATCTTTTTCCAATTTCCACTTTTGTCAAGTTTTATTAATAAATTAAGAGATGGAAAATTACCTTTTACAATTGCATCGATACTGAGAGTGTTATTTCCAGCAGTAGAAATCCCTGCTATGATTAAATCGATTCGTTTTATAGCATCTCGCTGTTCTTTGTTTATTGCCGGAACAATAAAATTAAGCAGATTCTGTGTTGTAGCAGGATCAAACTCCTGAGGTTTTATAGCAATGTATATAATGCTGTCATCTCTCAAAAGATCAACAGCAAGATTTTCTGCTGACTTTTGCATTGATGTGCATGCAGATACACTTAGCAGCACTATAGCGATTAAAGCTGATAAGAGTTTTTTCATAAAAGATGCTCCCTTTCAAGAATTTTACTCATTATATTTTTATAATGATGAGCTGATTGAGTCCAACGATATAAATTGCTCTGTTTGAATGATGAAGGACAGATAACGGTTTTTGTGTTTATATGATTAATAAATAATTCTATTTTTTGTTTTATTTTTGAGTTTAGCATTGAGTCAAGAATTCCATTATCTGTATTTTGGGAAATATACTCAAGTCCAGCCTGTTCAAACCAGAGTTTGTATGACCATTCTGGGACACCCCATTCAAGTATATAATCAGCATAGCGTTCATTTGAATCAGGACGTTTCCAGATAGAACACAATTTGTCAAGAATAAAGTCTTCATCATCAAACGATTTATTGTTATAAATGCTTAAATATCTGTAAATTTTTTTTGCAGCTTCGCGAAATCGTTCAATATTGTTACATGCAGGTTCGTATAAGCGGTTATCCTGCCAAATAGCTCCGCAGGTATCAGGCTGTGTGCCAAATTGCATGTGACCAATTGCCTGTTTTGCAGCATTAAAAACATTGCTTTCTGAATTTGCATTCCATTGTTCATGTTTCCCGCTAAAATATTGGTGTGCCCACGTATCGGCAAAACCATGAAGTGCTATTCCGATGAGAAAAATATCACGTTGTTCCAGACTTGTGATAAGCGCTTCTTTTGCTAGTGTTCCATTTGCTATAACGCAATATGGATTTATACTGTTATTTTTTAATTGCGTAAATGGTTCTTTTATGTTCCCTGGTATAAAATGAAAAGGGAGATATATATTCTTCTGTGTAATATCATCCCAAAATTGATAGCTTTGTGTTATGATAAATTGCATTTCTTCATCGGGTAGAGAAAATTGCAGGTTGAACACCGCTTCATCTACAAATTGTGAAGATCCTGCAAGAGTAAAGCTGTCTGCTTCAGTAAAGCCAGCTTCACGTGCTAGAATATATACTGCATTAAAATGAAATTCTTTATTCACTATACTGTGGTTATAGCATATATTAATTAATAAAACAATTGAGTGATAATAGAAGATTTAAGATTGACTAATTTTTTACTGTTTTCTACTATATGATAAAACGAAACGAGAGAATTATTTGAAATTGTGAGATGCGATAGTATCTCATACAATCAAGTATTTTAGGAGCAATGAAAATGGAATATACCTTTGCGATGCTCAAACCGGGTGTGCTGCAGAGGCGGCTTGCTGGTGAGATAATAGCGCGTATTGAGAAAAAGGGGTTGCAGATACATGCCTGTAAAATGATGCAGGTTTCAGAGGAACTTGCAAGAGAGCACTATAAAGAACATGTAGGAAAACCATTTTTTAATGATCTTGTCACTTATATAACAAGTGGACCGGTTATTGCTTTTATCATTGGTGGTGATGATGCTGTTGCTGTACTTCGTAAGCTCTGCGGAGCAACCAGGGTGGAGGATGCACTTCCGGGAACCATCCGTGGGGATTTTGCAGAACATACCGGAAAAAATATAATTCATGCATCTGATTCTATTGAGTCTGCGAAACGTGAAATTGCATTGTTTTTTACTGAACATGACTTTATAGATTGGAAAGATAATAATGATGAGTGGATATAATATGACAGGAAACAACTTAGACTCGACTAAGCAGAAACAGTTTATGAAATGGAAATTCCCAGCATTTCGATTTCCTACTCACCGTAAAAAATTGTCAATTGGAGTTATTGGTGCAGGTGCATGGGGAACAGCGATAGCAAAAGTTTTAACTGAAAATGGTCATGATGTTGTTATATGGGCACGGGAACAAGAAGTTGCTGATTCGATAAATAAAACACATATGAACAGTACCTTTTTACCAGATGTACTGCTTCCGGAGGGTCTCACCGCTACAACAGACATGGTAGAAGCAGCGCAAAATCGTAATATGCTGTTTCTTGCTGTGCCATCTCCCTTTTTACTTTCATTGGTAAAAGATCTTTTTGTTGTTCCTGATATTCGTGATGGTAATACGCTCATTGCTGTAGTTACTAAAGGATTTATTGAATCTCCACGTGGTATAAAACTTATCATTGATAGTCTTGAGGATTATTTACCTGGTTTTTATAGAGGTAATCTTGTCTATGTTTCTGGACCAAGCCATGCGGAAGAAGTTTCGCGAAAAAAAGTAACTGGTCTTATTGCTGCAAGCATCAATGGCAGAAACGCAATACGCGTTCGTGAAGCTCTTGCAAATAAGTATCTTTTAGTGTATCCCTCGCTCGATGTTATTGGTGTTCAGGTGTGCGGTGCGGTAAAAAATGTTATTGCTATAGCATTTGGTATGCTCGATGCACTCAAAGAAACTTCTGATCACTTTGGCGACAATACTGAATCGTTACTCCTTGCAGCGGGTCTTAATGAAATTCAAATGTTGGGACAGGTTCTTGGTGCGACGCATCCTGAAACATTTACATCGATTGCGGGTGTTGGCGATCTCGACGTGACCTGCCGATCAATCCATGGCAGAAATCGCAGATTTGGAAGAGATATTATCCAGAAACATGTTTTAACATCATTTACCAATCTTGACGATTTACTTGCAAATATTCAAAGGTTGGGATATTTCCCTGAGGGTGCTGTAGCTGCACAGTATGTGTATAGGATTGCAAAGAAGTTTAAAGTAAATCTTCCAATTTGCTTTGGTGTGTATAAAATTCTTAATCAGGATATAAAACCTGAAGATTTTATTGAAAACTACATAACTGATTTAACACGAGCAAAGGCACAGTAATCTGAACTGCATCAGCAGTTGTGAGTGCGTTATGTGCTTTTGCTTTATAAATAGCTGACTGGTTCCCGTAATAACTACTCTTTTTTTGTAATACAACCATGTGTTTATTCTCATTTTAAGCAACACCTAAACAAATGTATAGTGAAATTCTAAAATATTTTCTGTCTATATCAGTTTTTATTATGGAAATCAATTGACATTGGGGATAAAAAGGGTAGAATAAGGTTAAATAGTGGGAGAAAGTGGGATAAAAGGGGAAATAGGGGAATGGAACTTGCAACAGGCGAATTTCGAAATACGCTTGATGAAAAAGGCCGTCTTTCTCTGCCTGCAAAGCTGAGAACAAGCCTGACGAGTTCTGTCCTTATTATTACCCAGGGCATGGATAACTGTCTGTGGGTTTTTACTCCGGAAAGCTGGCAAAAGTTATCGGACCAGATTTTTGAATCAACGAGCCTGTTTCAGCAACAGGGTCGTAATATTCAGCGGCGCGTTATTGCGCCTGCTCAGGAAGTTGAAATTGATAAAGCAGGCAGGATTGCGATCCCGCAGAGTCTCAGAGAATTTGCAAAACTGGAAAAGGAATGCGTTGTGCTAGGTATTGCTCACCGCATTGAGATTTGGGACCAGGAAACGTATAAAGCCTGGCTGGAAGCAACCGAAGCCGAATTTGAGGCTGCTTCTGAAGCATTAAATATCCAGAATTTATAGGAAGTTTATGGTAATGTACGGGCATACTTCTGTGCTGTTGCAAGAATCGCTTACGCTATTATCTGTGCCACATGAGCCGGTTTTGATGATCGATGCAACACTTGGGCTTGCTGGACATTCCATAGCGTTTCTAGAAAAGTATCCCGGATTACAGCTCATTGGTATTGATGCGGATGCTTCGATGCTGGAGGAAGCAGAAAAGCGTCTGTATCCATATAAAAATCGATGCACACTGGTGCATCAGTTTTTTGATGATTTTTTTATAAATTTTAGCAAAGGAGGACAGAAGGCAGACATTATTCTCTTTGATTTAGGTGTGTCAATGGTGCATTTCAAAGAAGCAAGGCGGGGTTTTGGGCTCATGGAAGATGAAATATTGGATATGAGACTCAATGCCAAAACTGGGAGGACCGCTTTGGATTTGATTGAAATGTCCAGTGAGCGCGATCTGGTGCGAATACTCAAACAGTATGGGGAAGAACAGTATGCAGCAGCTATTGCCAGGGCAATCGTGAGAGCGAGAGATGCTCATGAGCTCAAAACGGCGCGTGATCTAGCCGATCTGGTAAAACGAACAGTGCCTGCTCGAGTGCGATATGGCAAGATACATCCAGCCACAAAAACTTTTCAAGCATTACGAATTGCTGTAAATGATGAACTTGGAAGAATAGAGAGAGCGCTGGAGCCTGCGCTGTATTCACTTGCTCCATCAGGATGTATTGGAGTTATTAGCTTTCACTCACTCGAGGATAGGATTGTTAAGCAGACATTTATGCGATATGTGCAGAAAAAATCGGTTAATAAATATGCTGACCAAAAATCCTCAAAAAGTGTTCTAAAAACTCCGATATCATCAGTAGATGTTCACAGTGATAGCAGTATGCTCTCACTTGAGCTTTTAGTGAAAAAGCCAATTAGTGCCTGTCAGGAAGAAGTACGGCAAAACCCTGCATCGCGAAGCGCAAAATTAAGGGCTGCAAGACGCATTGGCTAATGTTAGGAGTGACTACGTGAAGCGGATTATACTTATTGCTGTAGCATGTATACTGCCATTGGCTTTTTTTGCTGTGATTTGGCAAACAGTACAGTATCATATGCTTGTGAGTTCAATACAGGAACTCCAAGTGCAGCAAGCTAAACTTATTGAAATCCTGTATATGCAGGAAATAAGTAAAAGCATAGTATCTTCCCGTGCTCGTATTGATACTCATACCCAGACGTTTGATGTATACACGACTATTGACCCATCACGAATGATAAGAATTGTCCCTTCTGTGAACAAGAAAAACGATGGATGATATGCTTCCCTCTGCAGTTCTTTTTAAAGAAGCTGTTGGAGCGGAAATCTATGGAAATAATTCTCATTTTGAATGCGCGGTTACTGATTCCCGTGATGCTATAAACAGTTCACTGTTTGTTGCTCTCAAGGGTAACAATACCGATGGCCATTTGTATATTGATCAGGCTTATACTAATGGATGCCGCGTATTCTTAGTTTCTAGGAAATGGTTTTCAAATGCGGAACATCTGCATAACGATGCCTGTTATATTGTAGTAGAAGATACGCTTTTTGCTTTACAGCAGACAGCAGCATATTGGTGCCGTTTAATGAGTGCACCTCAGGAATGTAGAAATGGCAAACCGCTTGTTAAAATAGGTGTTACAGGGTCATCGGGTAAGACAACTTGTAAAGAAATTATAGCATCAATTCTCTCGGTTTCGTCAAAAGTGATAAAAAATCCGGGTAATCTTAATTCTGAAATAGGGTTGCCAGCATCACTGTTTCTTATACGAAACTACCATGAATACGCAGTGTTTGAAATGGGCATTAACCACAGGGGAGAAATGGATCTGCTTGCAGATTTGTATCAGCCTGAGGTTGCTATAATAACACTTATTGGCACAGCACATATTGGTTTGCTGGGTGGGACTAAACAACACATAGCTGAAGAAAAAAAGAAAATTGCAAAATATCTTTCACAGAATAACGGTAAACTCATAGTATGGGAAGATGACGAATTCCACGATTTTCTCATAAAAAACATCACCAATGCATACACGTTTGGACCGCGTTCCAGCATGAATTTTGAAGGAGCAAGAGACTTAGTTTCACAAGGATGGCTTATCAGGTACAATGGTACTGAAGCAGCTTTCCCGCTTCCAGGTTCACATAATTTACTCAATGCTCTTGCAGGAATTAAAACTGCTGAACTGCTTGGTATTCATACTGCAGATATTGTAAAAGGTTTAGAACAGGTTGAGGCTATTAAATCACGGACATCAATTTATCAGGGGAATTTTATTATTGTTGATGATACCTATAATGCTAACCTTGAAAGTTTTAGTGCTGGTTTAGCTTTAGGAAAACAGCTTGCTGGTTCACACAATTTAATCTGTATTGTTGGTGCAATGAAAGAACTTGGAGAACAGTCACAGGTAATTCATGAGAAATTAGGAGAAATAATTGCACAGGTCAAGCCCAAAAGAGTAATTTGTTACGGTGAAGAAACTAGCTATACCATAGAAAAAGCAAAAGAATTTGGTTATATGAATATTTCTATAACAAATAGCCATGAAGAAATTATAAGTAGTGTTCTTTCATGTGTTAATAAAGATGATTGCGTGTATCTTAAAGGAAGTAGAGCAATGATGCTCGATAAAGTTGCTCTCGCATTAAAGGAAAAGGCAGGTATATATGCTACCTAAATTATTGTTACCACTTGTCAAGTATTTTTCAGCGCTTAATGTTTTTCGCTACTTA
>Ga0116186_1005164_pt1 | contig 10378 bp, 9 predicted proteins | sample AD_JPNNA4_MetaG_FD_89806 | JGI IMG/M metagenome (GOLD analysis project Ga0116186, IMG submission 89806) | Active sludge microbial communities of municipal wastewater-treating anaerobic digesters from Japan - AD_JPNNA4_MetaG | ecosystem: Engineered > Bioreactor > Anaerobic > Digestate | place...
AAGAAGGAGCGCATCCCCCGGCAGGCCATGCCGGAGCAGGATCCCAGGGTGCGGATCACCAATTTCGACGAGGTCCCCCTGGGGTATTCCCCCGAGACGGCCATGCTGGAGGCCCGGCGCTGCATCCAGTGCAAGAAGCCGGGCTGCGTGACGGGGTGCCCCGTGGACATCGACATCCCGGGGTTCGTGAAGCTCGTGGCTGACGGGGATTTCCTGGGGGCCGCGCGCAAGATCAAGGAGACGAATTGCCTGCCCGCCGTCTGCGGCCGGGTCTGCCCGCAGGAAGACCAGTGCGAGAAGCTCTGCGTCCTGGGCAAGAAATGGGATCCCGTCGCGATCGGGCGCCTGGAGCGGTTCGTCGCGGATTACGAGCGCAACGCGGGGACGGTCGAGATCCCGGCGCTCCCCGCGCCGACGGGAAAGCGCATCGCCGTTATCGGGGCGGGTCCCGCCGGGCTCACGATCGCGGGCGACCTGGTCAAAATGGGGCACGAAGTGACCATCTTCGAGGCCCTCCACAAGGCCGGGGGCGTGCTGATCTACGGGATCCCGGAGTTCCGTCTCCCGAAGAGCATCGTTGATGCCGAGGTGGAGTACCTGCAGAGGCTGGGCGTGAGGATCGTGACCGACGCCGCCATCGGGAGGCTCAAGACGATCGACGACCTCTTCGCAGAGGGTTTCCACGCCGTGTTTCTCGGCGTGGGGGCAGGGGCCCCGGTCTTCATGAACATCCCCGGGGAGAACTTCTCCGGGATCTACTCGGCCAACGAGTACCTGACCCGCTCGAACCTCATGAAGGCCTACCGATTCCCCGATTTCGACACGCCCATCGCCAGGGGTCGCAACGTGGCCGTCATCGGGGGAGGCAACGTCGCCATGGACTCCGTTCGGACGGCCCTTCGCCTCGGGGCGGAGAACGCAACCATCATCTACCGCCGGACGAAGACCGAGATGCCCGCCCGGGCCGAGGAGGTCCACCACGCCGAGGAGGAGGGCGTGCAGTTCAAGTTCCTCACGAACCCCATCGAGTACATCGGCGACGAGAAGGGTTGGGTGAAGCAGATGGTCTGCCAGCGGATGGAACTGGGCGAGCCCGACGAGTCGGGGCGGCGACGGCCCGTCGTGGTCAGGGGCTCGGAGTTCACCATCGACGTGGACACTGTCGTGGTCTCCGTCGGGACGATGGCCAACCCCGTGATCCCCATGACGACCCCCGGCCTCGAGACGAACCGCTGGGGCTACATCGTGACGAAGGACGAGACGGGAGAGACGACCCGCAAGGGGGTCTGGGCCGGCGGCGACATCGTCACGGGCTCGGCCACGGTCATCCTGGCCATGGGCGCCGGCCGCAAGGCGGCCAGGGCGATTCATGACTATGTGATGTCGCTCTGAGAGCGACATCGGGCTTAGGGCAAAAGGCTTGAGGCTTAAGGATAAAAGGAAAGGGTCGGGAGATTTCTCCCGACCCTTTTTTACTCGATCCAGAGAATTGCTTTTTTTTGCCTCTAGCCCTTAGCCCTGCGCCTTAAGCCCGCCTTCTAGTGATGCTCCTCCATGGCGCCTGCGATGTACATCATGGACAGCAGCATGAAGACGAGCGTCTGGATCACGGAGATCAGGATCTTGAGAATCAGGATGGGCAGGGGCACGAGAAGCGGCACGAGAACGAAGATGACCGCCACGACGATGTGACCGCCCTGGATGTTGCCGAAGAGACGGACCGAGAGCGACAGCGGCCGGGACAGGTGGCTGATGATCTCGATGGGCATCATGAGGGGGATGAGCCACCAGACGGGCCCGAGGAACTGCTTGAAGTACTTCAGACCCTGAACCTGGACCCCCACGATGTGCGTCAGGAAAAATACGACGAGCGCCATGGCCACCGTCGTGTTCAGGCTCGCCGTGGGTGACTCGAATCCGGGAATGAGCCCGATGAGGTTCGAGAAGAGGATAAAGAACCCGATGGTCGCGATCAGGGGGAAGAACCGCTTGCCGTGCTCGCCCATCGTGTCGACCAGGAGGTTGTGGAAGGCGTTGACGAAGACCTCCATCACGTTCTGGACCCTGTTGGGGTAAATGTCCATGCGCCGTGTGGCGAGAAACCCCAGCAGGGCCAGGATGGCCATGACCAGGATCGTGTAGGTCACGTGATCGGGCAGGTACTTGTTGTGCAGGAACAAAAAGGCATGCATATCGGTCAGCTAGCCTCCTCCGGAAGAATTTTTTTTTGATATTCGAGGACCGCCGTGACGGCGATGTTGATGACGACGAGCGACAGGCCCACGAGCAGGCCGATGATGTCCACGGGCAGCTCGGTAATGATGAAGAAGAGGACCACGGCCGTGACGGCCATGCGGATGTAGTAACGGATCATCATGGCCGATTTCGCCCTGCCCGAGAGGTTGGAGAAGATGACGCGCAGATCCCGCCCGAGCCAGTAGAGGTTGACGATGCTGATGATGCCGCCGAGGAGAATGCCCAGCGTGAAGCGCCAGGGCATGGCGAGAAGGCTCGCGATGAGCATGAGACCCAGGATGACGAGATTCCGGAGCTCAATTTTTTTTTGCAGGAGGTCTTTTCCGGTGGGGTTCATCCTTCAGCCGCCTGATAATCGGTTCTTCGTAGCTGTCCTCGAACGTGTTCTTGATCCACACGTAGAGGCTTCGGAACCCGGCGAACACGCCGACGAGAAGGAAGAGAATGGAGAACTTGTGCCCCGTGCCGAGCAGCCTGTCGAGCCAGGCCCCGATCAGGATCCCCCCGAAGATGCCCAAGACGAGCGCGATGCCGAAGGTGCTGGCATAGGCCGCCTGCATCATGGACTTCTTCGATTCTCTGTCTCCCTCTCTCATCGAAACCTCGGGCGCTATACCATACCGATGGTCGGAAGTCAATAAAAATACAGCGGGGAGGCAGGCACCCCGTCAAGAATAAATCGTCAACGATTCTCGACCGTTGCGAGTCTTTCAGGGGCCCTTGCGAACCACGTTCCGGAAGGCCTCGGCCACGCAGTCGAGATCCTCCTTGCCGAGGTACTGGTGACACCCGATGTAAAAGCCGTTTGCACCCACATAGTCGGCGCGGGGCAGACGCCCTTCGTATCGAGCCCGCAGGAACCGAAACGCCGGCTGCTGCGTGGGGATGCAGCCGAACAGGGGCCGCGTCTCGATGCCGGCCTTTTCCAGCTGCCGCATGATCTTTCCCCTGGACCATCGGCGGTCTTGGACGATCAGGGGATAGGCAAGGTAACTCACCTCATCCGAGTACGGTGGCAGCTGGAAGATATCCGAAAAGGGTTCGAGCTTGGCGTTGAGGGTGCGCACGTTGGACTGACGGGCCCGGATGATGGCGTCGGCCCTGCCGATCTGGGGGATGGCGATCGCCGCGTGGAGTTCGGACGTTTTGAAATTGAAGCCGATGAGGTCGTGGGTGAACCGGGGGTCCAGCTCCGCACCGCTGTGCGGGCATTTCCCCGCCGTGCGGCGGCAGATCCGGCAATCGCAGAGCCGCCCGTTGGCCTTGATTCTCCGGATGAGCCGGCAGAGCCGCTCGTCGCTCGTCACGACGGCGCCCATCTCGCCGACCTGGATGTTGTGGGCGATGTAGAAGGAGTACTCGGCAAGATCCGAGAGCGAACCCGCCTTGCGACCCTTGTAGAGCGACCCGTGGGCCTGGGCGGCATCTTCAAAGACGGCCAGGCCATAGCGGCGCGCTAGGCCGTTCAGAGCGTCCATGTCGTTGACATACCCCATGAGGTGCACGGGGAGCAGCAGGCCGTGTCCCTGCCGTCCCCTGCGGAGCACGTCCTCGACCTGATCCACGTCGAGGGTGAAGGTACGGGGGTCGATGTCGACGTAGACCGGCTCGAGACCCGCCAGCACGATGGCGTTGCTCGTGGCGACGTAGGTGACGGGGGAGGTGAGGACCTTGCATCCGGGCCGGATTTTCGGCCGACGGTCGTCGTGGATCAGGGCCAGCAGTCCCGCAAGGAGTGCCGAGGAACCCGAGTTGAGGGCAACGCAGTGCTTCGTCCCAATGTATCGGGCCCAGCGCGTTTCGAACTCCCTCGTCTTGCGGCCTTCCGAAAGCTGACCCTCCGTGAGGGACTCCAGGACGGAGGCCTTTTCCTCCTCGCCGATGCGGATGTCGCCGATCCTGACCCTGAGCGTCATCGTTTCTCCCCGGCGGCCCCGTGCCGCGCGTACCATTCGCAGGTCTTCCGGAGGCCTTCCTCGAGGCTCACCCGGGGCTTCCATCCCAGCCGCCCGATGTTGCCGGCGTCCAGCAGCTTCTGCGGCATGCCGTCCGGTTTCGTCGGATCGAAAATCAGGCGGCCCCGGTATCCCGAAATCCCCGCGATCAACCCGGCCAGATCCCCGATGGACACGTCGGACCCGGCACCCGCGTTGACAGACTCTCCACCCGAGAGCCGGTCGATGAAGAACAGGCAGGCATCGGCCGCATCGTCGACGTAGAGGAACTCCCGGCGGGCCCGGCCGGTGCCCCAGATTGCAACCTCGGGCAGGTTGCCGTCCGCCGCCTCGCGGAACCGGCGAACGAGGGCGGCAATGACGTGAGAATCGCGGGGGTCGAAGTTGTCGCCCGGCCCGTAGAGATTCGGGAAAATAACGGAGAAGAAGCGCACGCCGTACTGGCGGTGATAGGCCTCGATCATTTTCATGCCGCTGATCTTGGCGACGGCGTAGGCCTCGTTCGTCGGCTCGGGCGGCCCGGTGAGAATGTACTCCTCTTTCATGGGCTGCGGACACAGGCGGGGGTAGGAGCAGGAACTCGAGACGAAGAGCAGCCGCTCCGCCGCGAAACGCCAGGCCGCGTGGATGACGTTGGTCTGGATCATCACGTTGTCGTAGAAGAAGGGGGCGGGATTGTGCATGTTCGCCCAGATGCCCCCGACGCGGGCGGCGGCCAGAAAGACCACCTGGGGCCTCTCGTGCTCGAAGAAGGCCTCCACGTCCGCCTGGCGGCGCAGGTCGAGCTCGGCACTCGAGCGCAGCAGGAGATTTTCGTACCCGCGCTCGCGGAGCATGCGCACGAGCGCCTTGCCGAGAAGGCCCCGGTGTCCGGCGACATAGATTTTCGCGTTCTTGTCCATGCGTGGATGATCTCTGATCGATCAGGGCAGGATCCGCCCGGGCTCGCAGGCAAACCCTGCGTCCCGGAGCGTCTTCTCCTTCTGCGCCAGCTCGAGATCCGCTTCCACCATCAGGTCAATGAGCTGCTCGAAGCCCAGCTTGGGCGACCAGCCCAGTTTTGTCCTCGCCTTCGAGGCATCGCCCAGCAGGACGTCCACTTCCGTGGGCCGGTAGTAGCGGGGGTCGATCTCAACGTGCGCCCTCCAGTCGAGGCCGAGCTTCTGGAACACCCGCTCCGTGAACTCCTGCACCGAGTGGGTCTCCCCGGTGGCCACGACGTAGTCGTCCGGCTTGTCCTGCTGGAGCATGAGCCACATGGCCTCCACGTAGTCGCCCGCGAAGCCCCAATCGCGCTTGGCCTGCAGGTTCCCCAGGAAAACCTTCTGCTGGAGGCCGACCTTGATCCGCGTGGCGGCGCGGGTGATTTTTCGTGTCACGAAGGTCTCGCCGCGGCGGGGGGACTCGTGGTTGAAAAGGATGCCGTTGCACCCGAAGAGGTTGTACGCCTCGCGGTAGTTCTTCACGAGATAGTAGGCGTAGACCTTTGCGGCGGCATACGGGCTGCGGGGGTGAAACGGCGTGCTCTCGCTCTGGGGCGGCGGAGCCGCGCCGAACATCTCGCTCGACGAGGCCTGGTAGAAGCGCGCCGGGATGCCCGTCTTGCGGATGGCCTCCAGAAGGCGAAGGGTGCCGAGCCCCGTCACGTCCCCCGTGTACTCGGGCATGTCGAAGCTGACCCGCACGTGACTCTGGGCACCGAGGTGGTAGATCTCGTCGGGCCGGATGTCGTGGAGCAGATCCGTGAGCTGCCCCGACACGGACAGGTCGCCGTAATACAGGAACAGGCGCGCCGTGGGGTCGTGCAGGTCCTTGAAGAGGTGGTCGATCCGGTCGGTGTTGAAGGTGCTGGAGCGGCGGATCAGCCCGTGCACCTCGTATCCCCGGCAGAGCAGGAACTCCGCCAGGTAGGAGCCGTCTTGTCCCGTGATACCCGTGATGAACGCCCGCTTCATCCGGTCCTTCCTTCCTTGCGCGCTGCACCCGCCTTTGAATGCGGACTGCGCACCTCGTCCTTGATGCGCTTCACGTGACCCCGCCCGAGGCCCTTGACCTCGCAGCCGAGCTCGAAGTAGCGGCGGATCGCGCGGTCGTCGAGGATACCGAAGCAATCGACGATGGCGGCGGGTTTTCCCGCCATCTTCACGACCTCATCGGGGTTTAGGTCCCGGTAGGCCTGATGGCGCACCGCGAGCACGACCGCGTTGGCTCCCTGCAGGGTTTTGGCCAGATCCTTGTGCACGACGAGGTCCTTGAGGCGCTCCTGGTTGCGGAAGAACCGTGACCGCGAGTGGCCGGGTGCAGGGTAGGTGTCCTGCTTTTCCATTTCCCACCAATGCTTGACGTACGGGTCGTGCACGACCACGTCGGCCCCCATCTCCGTGAGCTTCCGGACCAGGATCTCCGAGCCGCTGTAACGCGTGTCCCCCACGTCTTCCCGATACGACACGCCGAGCACGGCGATCCGGGATGCGGCGACGATCCGGCCCATATTGCGAAGTGCATCGCGCACGAGCTCCGCGGCGTGCAGGGCCCGGGTATCGTTGATGTCGATGGCCATGGGCGTGATCCGGAAGATGTCGTCGTCGAACCCCATCAGGGTCTGGTAGGCCCAGACCCCAAGTCCCCCGTCCTTGGGCAGGCAGTAACCTCCGATGCCGGGTCCCGGAAAGATCATGTTGGAATGGGTAGGCCGCACCTTGATTGCCTCGATGACCTTGATGAGATCGACTCCGTTGCGCTCGGCGAAGAGGCTCCACTCGTTGAGAAAGGCCAGGAGGGTGGCCCTGTATGAATTCTCCACGATCTTGCAGGTCTCGCTCTCGATGGGGCGGTCGAGCACCGTCAGGGGGTACTTCGCAACGTTGAGGACCTCCGAGAGGAAATTCGTCACGCGCCGGCGGGCCTCGTCGTTGATCCCGCTGCATACGCGCCAGAAGTCACGGATCGAGCGGACGTACTCGCGGCCCGGCATGACGCGCTCGAAAGAATGGGCCAGAAGCGGCTCCTGTTCGATGCCGCGCTCCTCGAAGGCCTTCTTCACGATCGGGTATGCCACGTACTCCGTCGTACCCGGAGGGACCGTCGTCTCGATGAGAACGAGACAATCGGGCCGGATTTTTTCGCCGATGACCCTCAGGCTCTCCTCCAGGGCGGCGATGTCGGCCGAGCCCTGCCGGCAGTCCCCCAGGGTCTCCTTGTTGTAGTCGCACTGCACGTCCACGACGACCACGTCGGCCAGCGCCAGGGCGTCGTAGGTGTACGTGGCCATGAGGGTCTTCTTTTGCCGCACGCATCGGGCGATGAGGGGTGCCACCTCGGGGTCTTCCGCCTCGACGGGCGGGATGCCCTGGTTGAGGTACCCGATCTTCCAGAAGGACCTCGTCGAGGGCCTCTGCATCCCGATGACGAATTTGCCCGGCCTGCCGGTCTTTCGATCCGCCGAGTCCGCGATGACGCCGGCCATGACGGCACCGACAAACCCGAGGCCCATCACGACAACAATCTCCCGGCCCTTGCGCCTCTCGACATCGACAATCCGTTTGAGCCGCTGGAATTCCCGTGCGTAGTCCCGGTCGGCAGGCAGCGGGTAACGTCTGCCCGCCGGGCAGACGGAGAACGCGGGCGGCTCCTTGACGGGCTTGCGCGACCGGATCTTTCTCGCTTCATTCATGGACATCATCCTCAATAAGGGTGCTTCCCGCGCTGCGGGGCATGGGGCAGTGTCCCGCACCGCCCCGGAAACGGCGAAAGCATAAACGATGCCCGTGGGGCTGTCAACAGAATAGCCCCGGCGGGCGGCGCTCCGGGTGAGGGCGATCAGAGCTCGGCAAGGGCTTTTCCGCAGGCCTCGAGGGTTCGGTCGATGTCCTCGGCCGTGTGCGCGAAGGAAACGAAGGCCGTTTCGAACTGGGAAGGCGGCAAGCTCACGCCGTGGCGGAGCATGGCGTTGAAGTACCGGGCGAACAGCCCCGTGTCGCACCGAAGGGCCGATGCAAAGTCGGTCACATCGCGGTCGGTGAAGAAGACGGTGAACATGGACCCGCGCCGGTTGATGGTGACGCCGATGCCTTTCTTCCGGAAGAGCTGCATCATTCCGTCGCAGAGTCGCCGGGTTTTCCGATCGAGGTCGCGGTAATCCGCGTCGTTTCCGAGAACGTGGAGCGTCGCCAGTCCCGCCGCCATGGCGAGAGGGTTTCCCGAGAGGGTTCCCGCCTGGTAGACGGGGCCCGCCGGCGCGAGCGATTCCATGATCTCCCGCCTGCCGCCGAAGGCCCCGACGGGCAGGCCGCCCCCGATGATCTTGCCGAGGCAGGTCAGATCGGGACGGACCCCTGCGATGTCCTGGAAGCCCCCGAAGCGCAGCCGGAACCCCGAGATGACCTCGTCGAAGATCAGCACGATCCCGCGCTCCGCGGTGATCTCCCGCAGGCCTTCCAGGAACCCCGGTGCGGGCGGGACGAGCCCCATGTTGCCCGCAGCGGGTTCGACGATGACGCAGGCCAGCTCCTTCCCGTGCTTCCGCACCGCGGTCCGCACGGCGGCCGGATCGTTGAAGGGGACCGTGATCGTCAGCGCGGCAAGCCCCGCGGGGATCCCCGGGCTGCCGGGGATGCCGAGCGTCGCCACGCCGGAGCCCGCCTTCACCAGCAGCGAATCGGCATGGCCGTGATAGCAGCCCTCGAACTTGAGGATCTTCTCGCGCCCCGTGTAACCCCGGGCGAGCCGGATGGCGCTCATCGCCGCCTCCGTCCCGGAGCTGACCATCCGGACCTGCTCCATGGAGGGGAAGGCGCGCGTGATCGTACCGGCCATTTCGACCTCGGCGGCCGTCGGGGCCCCGTAGCTGGTGCCCCGCTTCGCCGCCCTGCGGATCGCGTCGACCACGGCGGGGTGGGCATGCCCGAGGATCATGGGCCCCCACGAGCCGACGTAGTCGATGTAGCGGTTCCCGTCGGCGTCCCAGACGTTCGAACCCGCGGCCCTGCTGATGAAGAACGGGGATGACCCCACGGAACCGAATGCCCGCACGGGGCTGTTCACGCCGCCGGGGATCAATTTCTTGGCTTCTTCGAAGAGTGCAAGAGAACGAGTTCGCTTCATGAGGGCACCTTTGTGAGAGGCAAAAGGCTAAGGGCAAAAGGCAAAAGGCTAAAGGCATCATCCCGCTGAACCTGAGCACTCAGGCCTTCGCCCTTTGCCTTGCGCCTAGAAGTACTCCATACTGCTCTTCTTGAATTCCTCCTCGCTGGGCAGCACGAGGTAATCGCGGATCCCCGCCCGCCCGGCGATCTCGGCGACGAGGCCGTCGAGCGTCCCTTCGCCGGCGTGCATCATGGTGAAGAGGTTGTACCGGCCAAGGAAGTGCGGGCGCCGCTCGTAGCAGTGCGTGACCGCCTTGCAGGATGCGAAGAGAGCCCCGGTCTGTTCGACCTGCTGCGGGGGCACGGCCCAGACCACCATGGCGTTGCGGGTGATCCCGGCGCGCTGATGCCTCAGCACGGCGCCGAATTTCCGGATCCTGCCGTCGTGCAGGCAGGCCCGGATCGTATCCAGGACGGTCTGCTCGTCGCATCCCGCGCGGGCTGCGACGGCGTGAAAGGGCCGCTTTTCAACGGTGAGATCGCCCTGCAGCTGCCTCAAGAGCTCCTGCTCACCTCTGTCTTTCCGATGCGCCATGGTCTGCGGTGCCCCCTGCCGGGATGTCCTCCCCAACTCTCTCGGCCCGGCTGATAGCACAGTCAAAATGTCCTTGACAATTCTTTTTTATCTCTTTAATAAAGTACGCGGTCGAGCCGGTCCGCGAAAGCCGCAGCGGGCGTGCAATCCCGCCCGCGCCGTCGTCGGAAAGGGGGTGGCGAAGCACAGGACGAGGGGTCGGGACCGGAGCCATTCCGCTTTCAGAGAGAGATGACGCGTTTTTCAATCCAAAGACAGAGAGGAGGTTGAAATGAAGTCCAAGAAGATGTTCGCAGCGCTGCTGTCCGTCCTGTTCGTGTTCGGGTTTGCGTCCCTGGCCCTCGCCGCCGAGAAGGAAGGCGGAGCGGATTACACCAAGGCGATCGTTCTGGGCTGCTCCGTGATCGCGGCCGGCATCGCGATGGGGTTCGGCGCCATCGGGGCGGGACTGGGCATCGGGCAGGCGACCGGCGGTGCGTCCAATGCCG
>Ga0116186_1005168_pt1 | contig 10370 bp, 8 predicted proteins | sample AD_JPNNA4_MetaG_FD_89806 | JGI IMG/M metagenome (GOLD analysis project Ga0116186, IMG submission 89806) | Active sludge microbial communities of municipal wastewater-treating anaerobic digesters from Japan - AD_JPNNA4_MetaG | ecosystem: Engineered > Bioreactor > Anaerobic > Digestate | place...
CATGGCAAACGGGGCGGGATGGCAGACGGGGCAGGAAAACCCGCCATGGCTTTCGTGATGGAAGTACACGTTTTTCCAGGGCGTTTGATATTTCAGGGTATCGGGCCCGCCGGGTTTGGCCGCAGGCTTATCCGGATGGCAGCGGTTGCAGTCGTAAAAGGCTGATCCGTTCTTTTTGGCATGGCAGGCAAAACAGGCCTTCCGGTTCAGATGGTCATCAAAATCAATCTTTGCGGTCCCTTTCCGGTAGGTAAATCTTTGGGGATGACAGACCTTGCACCCACCTTTGAGTCGGTGGCCCTCATGGCGGAACAAGACGGCTTTCGTCCCGGGGCCGAAGGAAATGGTTTCCCGGGGAACGGGAATGGATTTCCGGTGGCAGCGGCTGCAATCGCTCCAGGAAAAGGCGTCTTTGCCCGGGCCTTTGTGGCAGGCAAAACAAAACCGGTTTCCGCCGTGGTCCGCCATGCGGACCCGGGTGGTCCCTTCGCCGGGCTTGAACAGGGACGGGTGACAACCCCGGCAGGTCGATTTTTTCGCGTGAGCCTCGTGTTGAAACGTCACGCTTTGCTCCCCTTTGCCCAGCGCAACGGATTTTTTATACGGCGGCGCCTCTTTGGGCGGCGCCGGAACGCCGGACCCGAGGTGGCAGCGCGCGCACTGGGTATCCGCGGCAAAGGCCTTTTTGCCATTGTGACAGGCGCCGCAGTATTTTCCCTTGTAAAGGGAATCCATGTTGTAATCTTTGTTTTTCTGGACGTGGAGGGCCTCCATTGCGAACTGGCCGGTGTGACAGACGACGCATGCGCTTCCCTTCTGCGCGTGGTCCTGATGGCGGAAGATGACCGACTCCAGCGGTTGGGTGTAGAATACCGGGGATTGCCGGATCCGCAGCCGCTGCGGCGGTCGTGCAGGCGATTAAAAGCATTGCGAATGAAAGAAGAAGACGTTTTAGCATGCTTTCCTGCCTACCCTTTCGTATAAAAAATATTGGGCCTGGCGTCCGTTTCTTTTTTGAGCACCCAGACCGGCTTCTGCAGTTGATGCACCATTTGATAGACACGGCTTCGGGGATCGGACAGGTCCCCGAACACCCGGACATCCGCCGGGCAGGCCGCCTGGCAGGCCGTTTTTTTTCCGCCGCGCGAGAGACTGGATTCAAAGCAAAAATCGCACTTGTCCACGGCGCCCCTTTCCTCATTGTAGTAACGGGCATCGTAGGGGCAGGCCGCCATGCAGATTTTGCAGCCGATGCATTTCCGGCTGTCCATCATGACGATGCCGGTTTTTTTATCCTTGTACGTCGCCGTTACGGGACAGGCGCGGACACAAGGCGGATTGTTGCACTGATTGCACAGCACCGGAATAAATTCTCTTTTCTGTCCGATCGCTTCGGGAACTTCCCTCTCCAGAACCTTGGTGCGCCAGCCGTAATCCGGCACGGCATTGGCGGCCTTACAGGCTTTTTCGCATCGGCGGCAGCCGATGCATTGATCTACGCGGATCACCATGGCGTAATGGGGCCTGTAGGGGTACTTCCAGGCAATGGAACCTTTCGGGAATACCTTTTCGGCGGCGGACGCCACCGACACGATGGAGCCCCCCGCGAAGACGCCGGTGATGACAAGCCCCATTCTCAAAAATTCGCGGCGGTCCATTTCGGAAATCTTTTCCGGTTCTTTCAGCATGGTCTCTGCGTCCAGAGATTTGAAGATCATGGTTAGCCGTCAACCTTTCCGTTTGATGCCGACTGGGGATCCTTCACGACAACTTCAAGCGTCCCGTCTGAAGGGGACCCGGCACCCTCAGTCTCTCTGAATCCCTGAAAAACTTTTTCTCCCGCCAGAAACGACACGCCGGAAAGACCGACGCCGGCCAGCACCACCAGAATTTCATGCCAGGTGGGCCAGTACGCGTTCAGCATGGAATATTCCCGGACCCCGAGCTCCCAGTACATGGGGACAATCTGTCCCGCAACCACCATATCCAGGCGCATGAAAAAGGAGCTGAAAATCACGAGAGCGGAAGCCAGGAACAGGGGGCCGATCCGCTTGCCCCCGGACCATAGAATCAGCACGAAGGGAAGGATCATGCCCAGGCCGACCTCCAGCACCCAGAAATTGAAGGCGAAGGGGCCGCTGACCAGGGCGTCGCGCACCAGCAGCTCATGCGTGCCTCCCACCGCCAGGGCGACCATCCGCCAGATCGTGAAAAACATGATCACCGCCAGCATCAAACCGGCAAGCTTTCCAATCGCCGCCAGCGAATCGGCCATGGGGTGGTCAAGAGGTTCGCAATGAATGCGGCAGGCGAGGACCGTAAAAAAAATCACGGCGGCGCAGCCCATCAGCAGGGCGGAGGCAATGAAGAAAATGGGCAAATAGGGCCCGTACCAGAATTCCCGGCCGTTGAGCATGGCAAAGACGCCCCCCAGATTGCTGATGGCGGCAATGCCGAAGAGAATCCCCAAAAGACCCGCCGCCATGGACGCCCGGTGGTTGTCCAGCATGATGAAAATGAATTCAATGATCAGCAGGACCACCTCGAAGGAATAGAGAACCCCCATCCACCAGATATTGGACGTAAAGTTCGGCGAGAGAAACAGGTAAACGGCCAGCCGGAGCGGATTCTCCAGCTCCAGGCCGATGACGAGGAATCCCGACATGATGGTGATGACGGACAGCAGCACCGCCCGCTTCGCGATCGGCATGAAGCGACCCACGCCGAAAATGTGTCCGATGGAGGACACCAGGCACAGTCCCGTCGAGGTGATGACAAAGAAGGTATAGGTGGCGATGAGCATGGCCAGCGGAATTTCCCTGTTAGTACCGTAAGCATGGCGGCTTTCCGTGATGTAAACGGCATGGATTCCGGCGGCAATCCCCGCGACCAGCATCGCGGCAAACAGGCCCAGAAAAAACAGATACACCGGGCCGCCGGACCAGACGCGCCGGCCTGCGTCTTCTATCCAGCCTTTCCATGATGAATGTTCCGGACATCCCATCGTCATTTTTCCTTTGCCCGTCCGGGCCGGTTCGTACTAGGGGACAACGAAATTAAATTTGTGGCACTTCGCGCAATAATCCTCCGATCCGGCATGCTGGCGGTGGCAGAAATTACAGTCCAGCTCCGTCCCGTAGTGGGGCGAGTCGTGCGGATTGTTCGGTTTGGCGTTTTGAGTTTTCAGGGCAACTTTGGCCGCGCTGCCGTGACAGACCAGACACCGGCTTTTGGCGACCGCCGTCGGCTTTTTGGTCTGGCCGTGGCACCCGGCGCATGGAACGCTCCGGAAGGCATGCAGGTGGCTGCCCGGCATTTTCCCCCGGAGGGAGCCGGCAAAGCCTTCTTCGGAAAGATGGCAGACCCGGCAGGCGACATACGGCATTTCCCGGATGTCCAGGTGATTTTTTGGAAGCACCTTTTGAGTGCCATGGCAGGCCGCGCAGTCCCAGGCTTGAGCGCCGGCAATCCGGACTTTGGCGGGGTCTGTTTTCTTCGCCCGCGGTTCCTGGGCAAAGCTCCCCTGTCCATAGAAGAGAAGAAGGAGAAGCATCAGGGCGGCAAACAATTTTGATCGGTTCTTCACAAAACCTCACAGGCTCGCAAGCTGGCTCATTTTTAACAAATAAGCCGGTTCGTGTCAAACCAATTCCTGCTGTGCGGCAACCGGCGAAAACCTTCGCGTCGCACCAAAAAAAGAGCCCTTCCCCAAAAGGGCAAGAGCTCTCCGATTTCACTCCGATCGGGCGGCTGGAAGAAAGTTCAGGTTCCCAGATACGCCTTTTTCACCTTTTCATTGGTGATCAGGTCCTTGCTTAATCCCTCCAGAACGAGGTGGCCGTTTTCCATTACGTAGCCGTGGCGGGTGATCATCAGGGCGATCTGGGCGTTCTGCTCGGACAAAAAGATGGTGATGCCCATCTTGTTGAGCTGCGTGATCGCGTCGGCAATCCCTTCCACCACCAGCGGCGCCAAACCCATGGACGGTTCATCGAGCAGGAGCAGCTCCGGTTTGGACATGATGGCCCGGCCGACGGCCAGCATCTGCTGTTCGCCGCCGGAAAATGTCCCCGCCATCTGCTTGTATCTTTCCTTGAGGCGCGGGAAAAGCGTGTAAACCTGTTCCAGCGTTTCCTCAATGCCCTTCTTGTCCTTGCGGTGGTAAGCGCCCAGCATCAGGTTTTTGTAAACGGGAAGCTGCGGGAAAAGCTGACGTCCTTCGGGACAAAGCGCGATGCCCTTGCCCACGATTTTATGTGCGGCGATATGGCTGATCTCCTCGCCCTTGAATTCAATCTTGCCTCTTGCCGGCGGCAAGACCCCCACAATGGTGCGGAACAAGCTGGTTTTCCCGGCGCCGTTTCCGCCCAAGAGCGCGACAAAATCTCCCCGGGCGATCTGCAGCGAGACATCATGGATCACCTGATGCTCGCCAATCATCGTCGTGACATTCGTAAGTTTAAGCATCCTTTTTTCTTCCTAAGTAGGCTTCGATTACCTGCGGGTCCGCGGCCACGTCCGCCGGCTTCCCTTCGGCAATTTTCTTACCGTAGTTTAAAACAACAATTCTGTCCGCCAGATCCATGATCATCCGCATCTTGTGCTCGATGAGACAAACGGTGATCCCCTTCCGGTTGATCTTGCGGATCAGCTCGGTGATCATCTCCGTGTCTTCCTGAATCAAACCGCCCGTCGGTTCGTCGAAAAGAATCAGCTTGGGATCGCTGATGAGCGCGATGCCGATGGAAAGGAGCCTCTGTTCCCCCTGGGAAATCGTGGAGGCGATGTCGAAGGCCCTGGGTCCCAGGCCGACGAATTCAAGCGTCTGGAGAACTTTTTCTTCCACCTTCTTTTTGTCCCGCTTCCACTGCGGCGTATGCAGAATGCCGCCCCAGAATCCGCTGGTCGTGCATTTGTAATAGCCCAGCGCCAGATTGGCCGCGACGGGCAGCTTTTCGAAAAGAGCCGTCAACTGGAAGGTCCGTGCGATGCCTTTGCGCGATATCTGGTTGGCGCTCAGACCGGCGATCTTATCCCCCGCAAACGTGATGCTGCCCGATGTCGGTTTGCCCGCTCCGCTGATCAAACTGAAGAGAACGGATTTGCCGGCGCCGTTGGGGCCGATAATGGCCAGAATTTCTCCTTCGTTGACTTGAAAACTTACGTCATTGACAGCAATCGTGCCGCCAAAATTTTTTACGAGATTTTCACCTTTCAGCAGCACGTTACGCCCCCACCTTTGATTTCTTGATCTTTTCGCTCAAATTCTTATACAGCCCCATAAACCCCGACGGGAAATAGACAATTACGATAATCAGCAGGAATCCGAACAGGATCATCTGATAATCCTGCAAAAACTGCAGATACTCCAGGAGAACCGGAATGATGAAGGCGCCGATAATCGGGCCGGCCAGCGTCGTGATGCCGCCCAGCAGCACGTACATCAGGAAATTGAACGTCATGGCGACCGAAGCGACCGACGGAGAAATGCTGCCGATCAGACTGGCGTAAATGCCGCCCGCGAGCCCCACAAAGAAGTTCGACACGACGAAAGAAAGCAGCTTGGTGCGGAAGATGTTGATGCCCACGGCTTCCGACAGGTCTTCATTGATGGCCGTGGCCAGGAAGGTCATACCGCGCAGGGATTTCGTCAGACGATACATGACAAAAAGCGTAAACAGCAGGAAGAACAGCACCAGGTAATACTGCGAAATCTGAGAGTCGAACTTCAACTGCCCCAGACCGGGAATGGAGATCGGACTGGGAACGGGAATGCCCACGATGCCGTTGTGGCCGCCCGTCAGTTCCATCCAGTTGCCCGCGACCAGGTAAATGATTTCGCTCAGACACAACGTGGTGATCGCGAAGTAGGCCCCCCGGGTGCGCAGCGCCGGCAGGCCGACGAGAAACCCGATCAATCCCGAAAGAAGCGCCGACACCGGCAGGGCGAGCCAGAAGTTCCATCCCAGCGTATACGTGAGAATCGCGACGCCGTATGCGCCGATGGCGAAAAAGCCGCCGTGAGCCAGGGAGGCCTGGCCGGTAAAGCCCAGGATCAGATTGAGGCTCAATGCGCCGATCGCAAACAGCAGGCTCATGGTGATGACCTGACTGTAATACCGGTTCGTGATCACGAGCGGCAGAACCAGGGCTGCAAACAGAACAACCACATAAAACCAATTTGCCTTCAACCACTTCATCATCTGCCCTTAATCTCCTTCCCGAACAAGCCCGTCGGCTTTATAGCGAGGATCAGCACCAGCGCGCCGAAACCGAACACGTCTTTATAAGCCGCGGAAAAATACCCGCCGCCGATGGCCTCAATCAACCCCAGAATGATGCCCCCCACGATCGCTCCCGGAATGCTGCCCATGCCGCCGAGAATAACGATGACAAAGGCTTTCATGCCGACCAGCGAACCCATGCTGGGAGAAATCATGAAAATAGGCGCGACCATGCAGGCGGCAACCGCGGCCAATGCGGTTGAAATGGCGAACGTCAGCGCGGAAACAAAGTTGACGTTGATTCCCACAAGCGTCGCTCCCTCTTTATTCTGGGCCACCGCTTCGATGGTGCTGCCCAATGTGGTCTTCTTGATAAAGAGCTGCAGCAGCAAGATCATGAGAAAAGCGCCGCCGATCACGAGCAGGCGCTGGGTGGACATGGTGATGCCGAAGACGTCGATGATGCCGGGATACGGATTCGGAATCCGATGGCCTTCCGGCCCCCACAGCACAACAACGGCATTCTCAAGAATGATCAGCGCGCCCAGGGCGGCGATGAAGGGGGTGATGCCTCCGGCGTTGCGCACCGGCTTGAAGACCAGGACCTCGAGAATGATGCCGGCCACCGCAAGCACAATGGCCGAGGCCGCGAGCGCGGGCCAGTAGGCAAAACCGAAGATGGTCATTAAAAAGAAGCAGACATAAGCACCCAGCATGTACATATGCCCATGCGCGAAATTCGGCACGTGCAAGATCCCATAAACCATCGTCAACCCCAGCGCGACGATGGCATAAGTGCTCCCCAACATGATCCCGTTAAAAACCTGCTGCAGAAATAGTTCCATGAACACTCCATCACCGAACGACGCAACCTGATACTCTGCCTCCCTACACAAAGAGTTCAGGCGACGCTCCGTTTTCGGTCATCCTTAATTTGATCAGCTTAGGCAGGCTTCTTAGATGAGCGATGTTCATTTGTCAAGCAGAAAATCCCTTTCCGCAACATTTTTTACAAATTCATCAAAGGCCGCAATCCCTTATCCTGATTGAAACACGACATGACCGGGAGTCATCGGCAATTCTCCGGTTTTCCCTCCGGATCCCGCGGAAAGCCGAAGGAGAAAAACACGATTCGCTGTTGACTTGAACGGGTTTATCAAGTAAAAAAGTTCAAACACATTTTCGGCGCCTCAGAACTTTGAGCAGGAATAATATCGATGATCCGTTCAGCCGTTTTAGTCTCCATAGGCGTGGCCATCACCGCTTTCTTTTCATTCTGGGCGGTGATCTATTCCTTTTTCGACAACGCGGAAAACAATGTCCACAAGGTGGCCCGGATCTGGAGCCGGATTCTGCTGGCGATCTGCGGAACGAAAGTGCAGGTCATCGGTCGGGAGAACATCCGGCCCGGCAGACCGCAGGTGTTGATGGCCAACCACCAGAGCGATTTCGACATTCTCATTACGCTGGCCCACGTTCCGGGGCAGTTTCGCTGGATCGCCAAAAAAGAGCTGTTTGCCGTTCCCGTCTTCGGCCAGGCCATGAGAAGCGCGGGCTATATTGAAATCGACCGGCAGAATCACGAAAAAGCCCTGCGGAGCCTGGACCTGGCGGCCCTGCGCATCCGCGAAGGCAAATCGGTCATGACCTTCCGAAGGCACGAGAAGCCGCGACGGAGAAATCAAGGCCTTCAAGCATGGCACCTTTTACCTGGCCATTCAGGCGGGCGTGCCGATCGTTCCGATCAGCATTATCGGCAGCGGCGAAATCATGCCCAAGCGGTCGTTGAAAGTGAAGCCGGGGAAAATCAAGCTGATCATCGACAAACCGATTCCCGTGACCGGATACACGACGGAAAACCGGCATGAACTGATCCGGAAAGTCCGGCAGGTCATCATTCACAATTACAACGCCTACCGTGAAGCCGGTACGGCCAGCATCAGGGACGTCCAGACGGACGCGAAGACGGCGCTCTAATGCAGGAAGCTTCCAGCCATCCTCAGTCTGCAAGATATCGGGAAATCAAGGGCGTCGTCTGCCTCGCGCTGTCGCTGTTTCTTTTTTTATGCCTTGTTTCCTTTTCACCGGACGATCCCTCCCCCATGAAATTCATCGGCGATCCTCGATCGACGCACAACTGGACGGGCATCGTCGGTTCCTACACGGCCGGCTGGATGATTTTTCTTCTGGGACTGGCCTCTTTTCTTCTGCCGATCGCTTCCCTGGGGCTGGCGGTTCAATTTTTCCGGCGACCGGATTTCGCCCTGAAAATCCCGCGCGTATTCGGTTTTCTGTTTTTGACGCTGGCCTTCGCCGCTCTCTGCGACGCTTCGATCCGGGGCGGCATTACCGTGTACGAAACCACCTTCAAGTCGGGCGGTATTCTCGGCGCGGGCTTCGTCCGGTTGCTGCAAAACTACTTCAATCCGGCGGGAACCTTTATCCTGTTGACCGTCTGGATGATGATCTCGCTGTTTTTCACGGTCGAATTTTCGCTGGTGTCGACCATCGAAAAAGTCTCGCAGTCCGCCCGGACCGGGCTTGCCGCCGTCCGGGACCGGATCGTTTTTCTCTTCAGGGGCGGTTGGGCCCGGCTGAAAGCCGAAAATAATCCGCCGCCCGTCATCGAGGATTCCGAAACGAAAGCCCCGCCCAGAAAAGCCAAAGCGAAAAAAGTTGAGCAGACGCATTTTGATTTTTCCCAGATGAAGCCGGACGGCGCCTTTCAATTGCCGCCGTTCACCCTGCTCAGCGAGCCGCCGCAAAAAGACACCCGCGTCAAACGCGATCATCTGATCACCAACTCGCGCATCCTGGAAAAGAAGCTGGCCGACTTCGGCGTGGAGGGCCGTGTGGTGGAGGTCCTGCCCGGCCCGGTCATCACCATGTACGAGCTGGAGCCGGCTCCGGGCGTCAAGATCAACCGCATCACCAGCCTGACCGACGACCTGGCGCTGGCGCTCATGGCGCCCAGCATCCGCATTCTGGCGCCGATTCCCGGCAAGTCCGTGATCGGCATTGAAATCCCCAATCTCAAACGGGAGCCGGTATTCCTCAAAGACGTATTGGACAACGACGCCTTTACCGAATCCTCACTGCGCCTGCCCATCGCGCTGGGCGTGGATTTCGTCGGCACACCGGTCATTGCCGACCTGGCCAGAATGCCGCACTTGCTCATCGCCGGAACCACCGGTTCGGGAAAAAGCGTCGCGCTCAACGCCATGATCTGCAGCATTCTTTTCAAAGCGCCGCCGGACGACATCAAATTTCTGATGGTCGATCCCAAACGGCTGGAGCTGTCCTCCTACGAAGGCATTCCGCATCTGATGCACCCGGTCGTCGTGGACCCGAAAAAGGCCTCGCAGGTGCTGCGCTGGACGGTGGAAGAAATGGAGCGCCGCTATCAGATCATCAGCCGGCTGGGCGTCAAAAGCATCGACGCTTACAATGAAATGATCCTCACCCGCGGCAAAACCAGAAAGGCGGCCCGGGAGCAAAAGCCCGACGCCGGCGCGCAGGAGGCCGCAACCGAAAGCGATGCGCCGTTTGAGCATGTCAAACTTCCCTACATCGTGGTCGTGATCGACGAGCTGGCCGACCTGATGATGGTCGCCCCCAGAGACGTGGAGGAATCGCTCACGAGGCTGGCGCAGATGGCGCGGGCGGCGGGCATTCACCTCATTCTCGCCACGCAGCGCCCCTCGGTGGACGTCATCACCGGGCTGATCAAGGCCAATTTTCCCACGCGCATTTCGTTCAAGGTCTCCTCCAAGATCGATTCCCGCACCATTATCGACCAGCCAGGAGCGGAACAGCTCCTGGGCGCGGGCGATATGCTCTTCATCCCGCCCGGCACCTCCAAGCTCACCCGCATTCACGGAGCGTATCTGTCCGACGCGGAAATATCGCGCATCGTCGACTTCATCAAAATGCAGGCCCAGCCGACTTACGACGCCTCGATCGAGCAATTTGAAATGGAGTCCTCCCAGGCCCGGCAGGATGAAGAAGACTACGATGAAAAATACGACGAGGCCGTGGCCCTGGTCGGCGAACTGGGGCAGGCCTCCATCTCGCTGGTGCAGCGCTACATGAAAATCGGCTACAACCGCGCCGCGCGCATGATCGAACAGATGGAGCGCGAAGGGA
>Ga0116186_1005198_pt1 | contig 10328 bp, 9 predicted proteins | sample AD_JPNNA4_MetaG_FD_89806 | JGI IMG/M metagenome (GOLD analysis project Ga0116186, IMG submission 89806) | Active sludge microbial communities of municipal wastewater-treating anaerobic digesters from Japan - AD_JPNNA4_MetaG | ecosystem: Engineered > Bioreactor > Anaerobic > Digestate | place...
CTTCAAGCAAACCGATAAGCAAATAATTCAGATGGACGATGAACTCTACCAAAGGTTGATTGTGGGTATACAGGAATTACGTAACAATTTATTAAAACTGTAAGAAATTTTCAGCTATGAAAAAGATATTATTCTTGTTATTGGTGGTGTTGATGGGTGTTACCTATTTTAACAAAGTAAATGCCCAATCGGAAGAGGAGTTGGTGCAAATCTGCACCATGGTAGCCGGCGATGCCGAATACCTAAAGGATTTCCGCATTAAGCTCGATGCTGGTGACCCTCCCCCTGTACAACGATTTCCAATTCTCCTGAAAAAGGATATCAAGTATCGCTTTACGGTTTGCAACTCCAAGGACTATGAAGGAAAGGTAATTCTGCAGCTTTTTGACAATAACAGGCAGTTGGCTACAACCTATATAGTTGCCACGGGTAAGGATTACCCATATATAGATTGGGTTTGTACCAAAACAGGAGCTTACCATTTGGTTTACTCCTTCAGGGATGGGAAAGCGGGATTGGCCGTTGGCTTGCTCTCAATGGTAGGTACAATGTAAAAATCAAACTATACAAAATAAAGAAACCGCCTTTTGGCGGTTTCTTTATTTTACATTAATTTTTCTCTACCTCAAGTACAAGGTCTTTTACCTTACTCCAGCGGATGCCATCCATTTTTGGACCAAGCACCTCAATAACATGCCCGGAAAGTATAGCCCCTATTTCACCACACTTGAGGAGCGAAAGCCCTTTGGACAGTCCATAAAGGAAACCCGCTGCGTACAAATCGCCTGCGCCAGTAGTGTCGATGCTTGAAACTTCAATTACTCCTACTTCAAAGGTTGTCTCCCCTTGCTTAATGAGAGATCCATCGGCTCCCAGCTTAACAACAGCAATATCGGCTAATTTTCCAAGCTCATGCAAAGCTTCAACGGGTGTTTTACCCGTAAATGCTTTTGCCTCCTCCTCGTTGGCAAATACTATATCAACATAGTTTTTAACCACTTCGCGTAGAAAATCCCTGTTCTCATCAACTACATTATAGCTTGCCAAATCCAGCGAAATGCTGCAACCACTCTGCTTGGCAAGTTCTACTGCTTTCCTTACAAGGCCATGGTTTTGCACCAGGTAACCCTCAATATGAAAATGGGTGTACCCATTAAACAGCGAAGGGTCAAGGTCGTTAGGGGTCATTTCAATGGCTGCACCAAGATAAACAGCAAAGGTGCGTTCGGAATCGGGAGTGATGAAAGCCAATGCCCTCCCCGATTCGGCGTTACCCTTAAGCATTATAGGAGTTATTCCATTCTGTATCATATCGTTAGCAAAGGCTTGACCAAACGAGTCGTCGCCTACCTTGCCAATGAAAGCAGTACTCATGCCAAGATTTGCCAAGCCGTGAATGGTGTTAGCAGCGCTTCCGCCTGCGGCAAGAGTACGGGGGAGCCCCTCGGTCTGGGCCAGTATGCTTTGCATGCGCTCAGCATCAACTAGCTGCATGCTTCCTTTGGGTAAATTCAGCTCAAAGAGCTTTGCATCGTTTGGTAGCTGCACAAGGATATCAACCAATGCATTCCCAAGTCCAAGAAACTTTGCCATAATCTATCAGCGGTTTAATCAGATGGTAAATATACAAAAAATAAAACCCCGATTTTCATCGGGGTTTGCTCCTCATCTAGGACTTGAACCTAGGACCCCCTGATTAACAGTCAGGTGCTCTAACCAACTGAGCTAATGAGGAGTGCTGTTCTGTTATTGCGGTGCAAAAATAATATTTTTTGAGAATACGAACCAAATTTTTTAAAAAAATTTTTATCCAAATCGCCCAATACCACTAAACTACAACATTCTGAGGGTTTTGCAAAATCCACTTTTGGATATTGTCCAGAACAATACTTGCCCGCTTGCCTATTGCCTCGTGGGTGGCGTAAGCAACGTGGGGTAGTAAAATAGTATTGGGGGCTTTAAGTAATGGGTGATCGGCCTCAATGGGTGGCTCATGCTCATATACATCAATAGCAGCCCCGGCTATCTGCCCTTGCTGAAGGGCTGTGCTTAAAGCCATACAATCGACAATACTGCCCCTGGCGGTGTTAATAATCACCGCCGTTGGCTTCATCAGGCTTATCAGCGACTTATTAACTAAACCCACCGTTTGTTGCGTTGCAGGTAGATGGAACGATAAAATATCGGAGTCACTGAACAACTTTTCAAGCTCCACAAAGGAAACTCCGGGAGTGGGCTTGGGTGTACGGGTATGAGTTATAACCTTACATCCGTAAGCTAATGCCAGGTTAGCCACTCGCTGACCAATTGCACCAAACCCAAGTATTCCGAATGTTTTGCCAGCCAGTTCGCCACCTAAGAAACCACTACGGGTGCCCCCGTTACGGGTTAAAGCATCAAAAGGAACAATATTGCGGAGTAATGAAACCGCTAGGGCTAACGTTAACTCAGCCACTGCTGTTGTACTATATCCTGCTGCATTACACACGGTAATTGAGTGTTTCCTACAGTAATCGAGCGGGACATGGTCGACCCCGGTAAATGCTACCGAAATTAGCTTAAGCGTGGGGCACGACTGTAGGGTTGATGCTGCAATGGGATGGTTTGAGATAACGAGCACTTCAGCACCCTGAATGCGCTGCTGCAAATCGGACTGTGAGGCTGGAACGGTATCGAAATACACCACTTCATAGTCATGTTTAAGCATTTCTGCTGTAAACGCTTCTGCCGTTGTCCTGTTAAGCCCTATGGGCTCAGCAAATACTATTCTTTTACTCATTGCTAAACTTTTTTATCAATACTGCTGGTAATGAATACAAACTATGTGCTCAGAAGAAACCGCCATGGTACCTTTGACCAGTATGGCCCGGCATAGTCAATTCCAATGCGGGGCGTGGTTATGAAACTAGGTGTAACTCCGTTATCCTCTAGCCATAGGCGGTTTGAGGTCACCAAATCCTCACCATAAAAGGACTTGTCAATGGCAAGCAAGCGGGTAAGCTTTCCTGGGCCATCGGCTCCTGTTACCCCCCTTACAAGTACGGCCTGTGGATTGTTTTCAACCGAGGTAACCACATTGAACATCCAGTACATCCCGTAGATAAGGTAAACGTAAACCAGCCCACCCCGTGCGTACATCACCCTGTTACGCTCGGTCATGCCTTTGCTGGCATGGCAACCCAAATCATCGGTTCCGCGATAGGCCTCAACCTCGGTGATGGTTACCCGTAACTCGTCGCCGCTTTCGAATTTTCGAACCAGTGTTTTGCCCAGCAGTTCTGGGGCCACCTCAAGAACATCGCGCTGGTAGAACTGACTATCGAGCCGCATAATCTTCTTTCTTTACTACTGGGAAACTATGCCCAAAAAGGAAAAGCGCACTGAACACCGCTACAAACGATATGCCTGTATGGGTAAGCATGGTATCCTCAAAAAGCATCGAAATCAGAATCATTACCCAAAAATAGAGTACTGGCATTGCCTTTAGATTCGACGAAAATAAAAAGGGTAGAGCTAGCGAGAGCAGGAAAACTGCTAACCCGATAATTCCTGCCGAAGCCCAAATTGTTAAGTACTGATTGTGTGGCATAAACCGGTAACTCTGTGGTAAATCAACCTTATAAATATCATAGAATTGGTTCATGGCAGTAGGCAAATCGCCGTAACCAACACCAAGTATTGGGCTCCCCTTAATAACGTGCCATGCCGCACGGGCATAAATCAAACGGCGAAGAACAGAACCTCCTGTTAGTGTGCCTGATTGCCTGAACTTATTAAACTCATAGAAAAACTCGTAGAGTCGGCTCTCAAAACCTGTTGCCCTCTTTTTGAAAATTGTATTTGTATACCCCAGCTCAACTAAAGCGATATCGGCCGAATCGAGGCGACTTAATCCGACAGAGTCCTTTGTAAGCCCTGCCGATGTTAAATAGCGTATTAAGGTGCTCCTTAAGGGTTGACCCTTTTTATCGGTTCCATCGTACGATAGATTGCTCCGTTTAAGCCACTCGTTCCGTAGTTCATCTTCGCAAATGTTGATATTTACAAGAAACCCATTCTCCGTTTCCTTGGATAACACATCGTGTTGGTAGGGATTTCCATTTACTGTAGTAGTTTTTGGGCTATTTTCCGGGATTAGCCTAATAGTATTCATGCTATCATACTTGTGCAATAAGTACGATAACATAAGTAAAATCAATGTTGATAAACCAGTAATAGTAACAAAGCGAGCAACAGAGCCAAGCCCAAACAGATACTTGATAGCAATTAGCACTATCAAAAGAACTAGCATTAAAATGCCGGTAAACGAAGCCAAGAGAAAGAGGAAAAACAGAAACCATATCAAAACAAAGAGATGAAGCAGTATGGCAAGGGTTTTCGTTGGCGGTTGATGCGCAATAAAGTAAACCATGATGGCAAGGGCAAGATTTACCATCAGTGCAAGCCTAATATGCGATATGAACGGCGATATTTTTCTAATATCGGCTGTATCGCCAGCAAGGTAATTGTAGGTACCTAGTATTGTAACTATTAAAGTGGAAAAAATAAAAAGCCAGAGTAAAAACCTAAACTCCTTACCGGTTAATTCCTGGGAAGCAGCAATAATTGGTGGTATCAGTAGAACAGGCAGCCAAAGGCGGACAATCTCAAAGCCTAAACGATGATTACTGGAAAGCAATCCGCTAAGCAGGATAGGTAAATACATTGCCATGAAGACCAAAACCATTGGTTGGGACTTCAGCCGCTGTAACTTTATGGCCCAGCTGCCGCTCAAAAGAAAGTTAATAACCAAGGCAATTGTTCCAATGCTTACCCCAATAATTGAGGATGGTAAACTGCAAAGAATTACGGCCAAAGCAGCAAGGAATACATTCCGATGGAACTTCTCACCAAACATCAAGGTCAAATTTTTACAAATATAGCTATTTGTAGAGTGGACGAGCAGCCTATATGTTACCAGTAGTTAAACGAATCCAGGAGAGGGGCTGGGGATGAGGTCGCTTTTACCATCAACCATCAACTTTACTTGTCTGTTAAATTTGATTATAAAAAAATAAGATTCCTTTTGATGATGTAAAATATTTTTTTTAGTTATTGCAAATAGTCCATCAAATAACAAACCTTTACACCCAAATAAGATGTATAAAGATAATTTTTTTAACTATTTATGTGTAATGATTAATAAAATGTAGACGAGATTTTCCAACTAAAATATTTGAGTTTTTTAGTACCTTTGCGAGAAAGATTTAAACACTTATGGCTGATATTAAAGATGTTAACATTGATTTTATAAGTGATTGTTGCGTTGAAAAAACAACAAGAAATTCTTTGAGTAAAGCAATTTTAACTCATTATCTTCATAATTTTGAGAATGGGATATCGAAGCATTATGAAAAGGATGCCTTTAATATTATTGACCAATATATTTCTCACGTTAAAAAAGAACACAATATCAGTATAGATAAATCAATATTATTCAACAAGCTTATAAAAGAAGTTTCTGAAGTTCCTTTCCCTCCACCAAAAAAGCATTCATTTACTTTTATTGACCTATTTGCAGGGCTTGGTGGGTTCAGAATTGCAATGCAAGAACTGAATGGAAAATGTGTTTTTAGTAGTGAATGGGATAAAGATGCGCAAAAAACATACAAAGAGAATTTTGGAGAGTATCCATTTGGTGACATAACAAAACAAGAAGTAAAGAACTTTATTCCAGATAGTTTTGATTTACTTTGTGCAGGTTTTCCTTGCCAACCTTTCTCAAAAGGTGGTTTTCAGAATGGTTTTGAAGATACTAGAGGTACTCTATTTTTTGATATTTGTGAAATAATAGAAAAGCATAAACCTAAGTATTTACTATTAGAAAACGTTGCAAATTTAGCAAGCCATGATAATGGAAATACTTACAGAGTAATTACAAAAAATTTAGATAAACTTGGCTACTATTTCCCCGACAAACCATTAATAATATCGCCTGATAGTTTTGGAATACCAATTTTACGCCCACGTGTTTATATACCGTGTATAAGAAAGGAATTTGCAAAAGGCAAAGAGAGTTTAATAAAGAATTTCAGGGAAGAGATTGAGAAACATTTTGTTAATACCACTTTCACTATTGACAAAATAATAGACCCTGAAATTGAAGAAAGAATAAGCCCCTATGAGGAAAAGGTTCTGAAAATGTGGGATGATTTTTACAAGGGAATTGACATAAAAGTGATTGGTTTCCCTATTTGGATGGAATATTTTAAATTCGATGGGGATTTGAATCAGTTTCCACTTTGGAAAGCTAAAATCATTTCAAAAAACATAAACCTTTATCAAAAGAATAAAAAATTCATTGACGATTGGCTTAAAAAATATGACAACCTTGATTGGTGTGTAAAAACACACCGAAAAATGGAGTGGCAGGCTGGAGATAAATATGAAAGTGTTTTTGATTGCTTAATTCAATTTAGACCGTCAGGCGTAAGAATTAAAAAGCCAGATAAGTTCTCAACGTTAGTAGCAATGAACCATCGTCAAATCATTGGAAAACTCAAGAGAAAAATATCGGTTGAAGAAGCTAAACTTTTGCAATCATTCCCAAAGGAGTACAAACTTGTTGGTACACCAAATACTATTTTTAAACAACTTGGCAATTCAGTCAATGTAACTGTAGTCAAAGTAATTTTCAATATACTTTCTAAATACTATTAATTCTTTATCATAAATAAATGATTGAGAAGTTAAAACAAAACAACAAAATAATAATCAACTCTGATATTGATGGAGTTATTAGCGGTTTGTTGTTAACCAATTTCTGCAACTGTGAAGTTGTTGGTTTTTCAAATAGTGCGGATAGAGTTTGGCTTGACACTTCAAAATGTAACTCTATATATGATGGTGTATACATAGATATGTACGTTCCTAACAAAAGTACAATTACAATTGACCAGCACATTGTTGCTATTAACAATGAACATTTGGAAAAAATTAAAATCAACAATAACAAGATTAACCCCAATATATATAATCCAAGATTTTTATCTCCAACTAACTCATACATAAAAAAATATCCATTTGGCACATGTCATTTTATCATTTCAATGCTATGTAAGAATGGTATTAACTTGTCAAGCATTTGTCTTAATAATTCATCAGATGAATTGATGTTCATAGACTATCTTCTAAGAGCTGATGATGCTATGAACACTTCAATTTCTAGATATAAGATTAATGCTCAAGAATGGTGGAATTGGCTTTTAGAGTATTCTAACAAATCTGAGACAATTAAATCTCTTACATCTTACTTATATTCGATTGACATAGAACATGCTACTAAAATTAAAACTAAGATTACCGAAAGATTAATTAATCAATTTAAATGCGAAAGACCTGATGGTGGTTTCATTCAGATAATGAACGAAAATGGTAGGTTAAAGCAAAATTTAATTGATTATATTCTGTTTATTTCGGACTTGAGTAACCTGAAATGCTTTGATTTAAATATTTCTTTTAAAGAGTTTAGAGGTGTTCACATAAGAACTAAACTTTCCAAAGATCAGCAAGATGAGTTAATGAATCATAATTCAGTAAATGGGGAAAAAGTCTTTTCTTACGCATTTGTAAGGTCTATTGATAAAGCGGAAAATTTTAGTTATACAGTAATGGTAAATCAATGAAAAAAATAGAACAAATATTAGAACACAATATAGTAAATGATTTTGATGAAAGGTTAACACCAAATGAAATCAGAGACATATTAAAGGCGGACCTTGAAATACTAAACAAATCAAATCCATATACTTGTATCGTTAATCAAAAAGAAATAAAAATATATGTAAAACAAATAACTTATTTAGGGCATCCTCACTTAGCGTTCAAAAAAAGAATTCAGATTTCTAGAGGTTGGCAAATAGGGTTAAAAGAAGAAAATGCCTATTTAATGGGTGTTTATAAGTATAAAGAAACAATACTTTATGCAATTTTTGATAAAAAGAATTTTGTAACACGTGTTACCAATAATTCTTCTGCTCACGTCTCAACTTTCGACCTTTTAAACGCCCAACAAAAAGGGATTTTCACAAAAAAAGACATTCGAGGAAACGTAATAACCTGCGTAAGAAAAGATTTAATAAAAATTGTTTTTTCCAAAATTGTTAGCAATGAAAGTGTTCTATGCCAAGAAATTTTGTTATTTGAAAATTTTAAACTTTCTCTAAACTCAATCTACCATGGTATTGAATGCTATACTGAACTAATATCAAATAATTATCGAAATAAATTTCAACCAGAATGGTTTGGTTTCTTTATTGAATTCAAATTTGAAAAATTTTTAGAGGAAAACTCTAACTACAAATCTATTTGTTGGTATCAATCTAAAAAATCAAAAAATGACATTGACTTAGATTTGAATTTTAACAATAAATTTCTTGGCGACTTAAAAACACATTCTAATGAATCAAGTGCAATTTTAGGTAATAATATAAAGAATATAAACATGGCGCTCGAAAAATATGGTAAATTATGGTATATTGTTTTTAATCACAATACATTCCGTGATTCTGAAAACAACTTTGAAGTAACCATTTTTTGGAATGAACAACAAAAGAAAGATAACTTAATGAGTTATTCAAAGAAAATGAAGAATAGAATTGAATTAACTGATTTTATGATACTTGAAATAAATGAGTATAATAAAAAATACTTATCAGTTTTTAATCAAGGGATTAACTCTAATAAATTACCAAGAGAACCGAAAATAAAAATCGATAAGAAAATGATTAACAACTTTTTAATATACAGTTCAAAGTTCTAAAACATAGAACATAACAAGTGTTGCATTGCATGTTAGGAATCTGCTAGATATGATTTTTTTGCTTCAAACCATTTTTCTTAACATTGTACGACTTGGTTCAAAACACCAGCCCGCAAACGTTTCGGTGCAACCGAAAAAGACAAAAAACATTAACATATGGCATATTACATTAACTTATTCTCACCCGACACGTATCAAAAGTTTTCGGACTCTGATAAAATATTTCAGGAGTTTCAGACAAACTAAAAGATGTTGCTTCAACTATCAAACCAGGCGATAAACTAATTTGTTATGTGACAAAATTATCACGCTGGGTTGGAGTTTTAGAGGTAACGAGTAACTATTTTATAAATGACTCACCAATTTTCACCCAAACGGCCGACCCTTATGTTGTAAGATTTAATGTAAAACCGATAATCTGGCTACCATTGGAAAATGCTATACCAGTTCATGAAGATATAATTTGGAATAATATATCATTTACTAAGGGTATAGAAAAAAAGAGTACCAAATGGACTTACATGGTTAAAAGAAGTTTGTGTAAACTGAATGACGGAGACGGGCAATTCCTTGAAAGTGTTTTATTAAATCAAATAGAAAAACCTACTCTATATCCCTTAGGTGAAGCTGAGCAAAAAAAGTTAAAGACGCTGACAGTAAAGACACAAGACAGTAAACAGGTAACCGTTTCAATACCCGAAAACGAAGATGTTCCCACTATATCCGTAAATCAACAACAATCAACCCAACGTGATTCCATTAAAATACAAGCACTACTTGCGGAAATTGGCGAACGGATGAATTTAAAAATTTGGGTACCACGTAGTGACAGACAAAGAGTTTTGGAAGTTTGGCATCCTAAAACACAATGTTTACTTGAGCAACTTCCGTTAAATTATGACGATGCCACTTTGAAAACGATTGAAAACATTGATGTTTTGTGGATTAAAGGGCGTTCAATTGTTCGTGCTTTTGAAGTTGAACATACAACATCAATTTATTCAGGAATTTTAAGAATGGCTGACCTAATGGCCTTACAGCCAAATTTAAATATTAGGGCTCACATTGTGGCTCCTGCCGAAAGAAAAGAAAAAGTCTTACAAGAAATATCAAGGCCAGTTTTTGCATTTTTAGAAAAGGGTCCTTTATCTGAATCGTGTACATTTATATCTTATGAGTCAATTCAAGAACTTTCCAATGAAAAGAGTTTAGAATATATGAATGACAATGTTCTTGAAAAATTTGAGGAATATGCTGAAGAAGCAGACATATAGACAAAAACGGAAGCCTTTAATAAAACTGTAATTTTTAATCCTGTTAAAATTACATTCATGCTTATTTGAGCAGAACCGATGCTAAATCGCACAACTTCATATTTCTTAGCCATTTGGGCAGATTGCTTATCATGACAATGTTTGGAAGTTAATTTAATCGCTACATTATTGCAATCATCTTGTAACCAACAGCCCTCATCTACTTCAACCGCAACGAGCTGGTAGCTTAATGAACCAAGGATGTTCGTAAACAA
>Ga0116186_1005201_pt1 | contig 10323 bp, 16 predicted proteins | sample AD_JPNNA4_MetaG_FD_89806 | JGI IMG/M metagenome (GOLD analysis project Ga0116186, IMG submission 89806) | Active sludge microbial communities of municipal wastewater-treating anaerobic digesters from Japan - AD_JPNNA4_MetaG | ecosystem: Engineered > Bioreactor > Anaerobic > Digestate | place...
ACTCCCATGCGGCTCAAAGGCATTTCTCCCGTCTGAACCTCCTGATTACTTTTGGAACACACCATTAAACGAAACCGGCTCGGGGATGGGGTGTAACTGTTCACAGGGTGCACCTGAAACAAATGGGTGGGTATGTGCGCCGACATGCGGATTCCGGGTGGAATTGGGTATCTGTAAGATCTCCCTCGGATACATGCAGAACATTTATGATCCGAATTTCTGTTCACATGCAACCGGCCGGAATTACTGGTATGGGAACGAGTATATCAAAGAGATAATCACCGAATATCGTTGTGGACGTAGCAACAAGTATTGTAGCAATTATCAGAAGAAAGATCAGTATGGTAGAACTGTCACATGTTCAAGATACCTGTATGCATATGGCGTTGTTCATTTGGATGAACGAGGGGAAATCGTTTCAGACACACGACCCGGGCAATGTCCATTTCCTCAAAATCTTGTTGTTGTAGGAGAAACCAGACGGAAAGCATATGCCTGTGTCAGGCGTCAGGCGTGCCCGTATTACAACGGGGGGAGAGGCACGAAGATGTGTTCATACGGACCATCATCCCCGCCACCATTTCAGCCGGGGGGGAAGCCTCCTGCAAACGTCTGTCAGAATCCCGGCGGGCTATCATTCACCGGGTGGGAAGTTCCCGGCGGTGAAAACTCGAATGAAATCAGGTGTGCATTCAGCAAAGCGACTGAAGGGAATTCAGGCAATATAAACGCATCATCAGGGTTTGGAGATGACCAGATCCGATGTCAGTTCAGCGTATTTTGAGGTAATTATGGCATCATACAATTTCAACAACCGCCACGCAGTCAGCCCGCAAAATCCAAACGGGTTCGGAAAGGCCGGGACACAGGCACGGGCACGGATAACGATATCAATTCCTGGGTATTATTCGATGGATTATACCCGGATACCGACATCATATACAGCACAGGGAACTGCACGGGCACGAACAGTGGGGAGATACTGATGGTTTGTACGATTGAGTTTGATGGATGTCTTGGAGATGGAACTGGGCCAGTGTGTCCGTATGTCTGGAAATTTTCACCAACAGGGAAACATAATTGCGCATATTTGAGAAAAGAACTCACTGATATGCCAGATCCGGAATGTCCGTTCAAGAGGGGATAATGGAGTCAGGCGGATTCGTTCTCAAAACTATCCTGAACGAAGGGTCTCCATCAAAGCCACGGGGTGAAATCGTATTTGACCGGCAGATGGCAAAGAATGACTTCGTTGTCATTGATTCATCGAATTGGAATACCTATACAGCCACAAAGGGTATGCCAGTCGGTCAGCGGATTACATCATTAACCGGTCAGCAGGTCGTAGGGAAGATCCTAACCGTGCCGGAATTCGAGGCGCTGGATTATGACTCTTACATAGTCGCATGGGATGAACAGCTAGAGACCGAACATTACCGGACGGCCGAGGTCATCTGGTATGGTATCAATTCCATTGTCGTTGCTCATCTTCAGTCCGGGTCAATCACTCCTGGGAATACATCTCTGGTTATTGATAGCATCGAGACTGATAAGCGGGTTGATGGAAAACTCGCATTGCGCCCCGGTGAAGATGGTGATCTTATCTCGTTCCATGCCGGGTCAGCCGGGGATGATGTCAGGATAGGCATCATGGGAAGGGTTAATATCCAGATGTTCGTGTAGACGGTCGGTATTGGCGGATCTCCATCGAGTCTGTATAAACATACCTCTTTTTCACATTGTAATAGTGATGAAATATGAAAACCTAAAGAAAATATGTTCAGACCGGGAAGGCTGATACCGGTCTCAAGACCCGGATGCGTTCGGATGAGGAGTATGCTCAATTGGATATGCAGAGCATTGAATATGTTCAGTCAGGCCGGGATTATCCGGCAGACTTGCTCCGGTTCACGATGGCATACAAAGATATCTGGTCTCCGAACACCATCCGGGGAAGGGTGAATTTCACCCGCCAGTGGCTTGAGCTGAATGATATCCCGTTTAAGGCCGCACATCTCAAGATGCTCAAGACCAGGATACCCAGGCAGAAAACACTGACCGAAGATGAAGCATTGACCCATGACCTGATACGCCAGTGGATAGAGCACATGAAGCTGCACGGGCGGGTTATTGTGTTGTGCCTGATGTCATCAGGGATGAGAATCGGGGAACTCCTGGCACTCCGCATGGAAGATATCGGATGGGATCATGAGCCGGTGGACGTGACCATCAGGGAAGAGACCGCAAAGAACAAGCGGGAACGATACACGTTTCTCTCTCCTGAAGCCGTGGAAGGGATACGGGAATGGCTCAAGGTCCGTGACAGGTGGATGCTATCTGCAACCAACCGAGGGAAGGGAATAGGTCAGACGAAACGGCTGGATGATGATAGGATATTCCCATTCAGTCAGATGACCATCAACCGGATATTCAAGACAGCACTTGAATCAGCCGGACTGTATTCAATTGACCCGAAAACAGGACGGGCAACCATCCACGCCCATTCGCTCAGGAAGTTCTTTTATACGCAGATGAACGGGGCGGTATCTGACCCGAAGATAGTGGACTTGCTGATAGGCCATACGGGGTATTTAGAACCCATATATTTCAGGAAACCCAGGGAAGAAGTCGGCAAAATATACCATGAATCGTATTATGCTATATCTCTCTATTCCCCGGAGAATTTACCGGAACTGAAAAACAAACTTGAGAACGCGGAGAACAGTTCTAAGTATTTGATTGGTCAGATGGTAAATAATGCTTCTGAAATGGACTCGCTCAAGAAACAGATGAAAGACATGCAGGACCGCATGGAACGAATGCAGGGCGTGGGGGCACTCATTCAGGGAAATAAAGATGCAATTGAAGCAGAACGGAAACGAAGGGAAAGAGAAAAACAATAAAAAACTATATTTTCGATTGGATAAAAGAAATAGCATGGACCATTCCTGCATCATCCCCGGAACCGTTGCTATTCTCCTGCTCGGAATAACAACATGTGCTTTTGTCCTGAGTTATACATCCCTTACTGCTCTGGCAGTCAAAGCCGGGATACCTGAACACCTGGCATTCCTCTGGCCGTTATGTCTTGACCTGTTCCAGATAGTAGCATCCCTGGTAGTTGTTCAAAAATATCTGACCGGTCAGAAAACTCATGTGGCGTGGCTGGTGGTCATCGTGGTCACGTCCCTGTCCATCCTGTTCAATATCATCGAAAGTCCGTCCAATGTTGTTTCACAGGCCGTATATGCACTTCCACCGGTCACGATATTCATTGCCTTCGAATCACTTATGGGAATGCTCCGGTCAGAACTGACCAGAGGTGGACAAGTGATATCAAGAACTGACCAGGAACCTGAACCCGCCGGTCAGGTCGTGGACACCCCTGTTCATGCAGACCCGATAGCACAATTTTTCATTGACCATCCTGGCATCAGCCTGTCCAAATCAGCCCGAATGTTAGGAATACCACGAACCACATTAAAAAGGAGATATGATGCTCTTATTGTATCTGGAATTATTCAATAGATGATATCGAATCTAATAATATCAAAGCAACCCGTTTATCTTTCCATGTTTTAGGAACAAACACTCGTGCAGAATCCCCACCGTTCCGCGCGGTTTTCTCAATGAGTTGATATCCTGATATTTTGAACTCCTGTCTATTCATCATAACAATATTAGTGCAATACATATTTAAGCGTGTCATGACAATATTATTGTGATAACTGTGCTGAAAGCCTATAAGTATCGTGTCTATCCCACTGAAGAACAAAAAGAGATTCTTTGGAAAACAATTAATGGGTGCAGATATGTTTACAATTGGGCTTTAGAACAGCGAAAGAAGGCATATGAAGCAGATGAAAAAATGCCATCGTGTTTTACTCTGAATAAGATGCTTACTGCAATGAAACAGGATAACGAATGGTTATATGAATCTTCAAATCCTGCATTACAGTTTGCCATTCAGAATATGGATTCTGCTTACAAACATTTCTTCAGACGAGTAAAAGAAGGGAAAGAGAAACCAGGATTCCCACGGTTCAAGTCAAAAAAGAACCCGGTTCAATCGTTTCAGATGATTAATAATTATCGGGTTAATTTTGAAAAGAAACTTATCAAACTCCCTAAACTGGATGATGAAGTTGAAATTGTATTAGATAGGGAATTTGAAGGGAAGATGAAAACCGGGACAGTATCAGTCACATCAACCGGGAAATGGTTTGTCTCAATTCTGGTAGATGATGGTAAGGAATTGCCTGAACCAGAACCATATACCTCTCATTCAACTATCGGTATAGATATGGGCTTGACCCATTTTGCTATCCTATCCGATGGAACAAAGATTGAGAACCCGAAACATTTACGGAACTCTGAAAAGAGAATGGTGTGCCTTCAAAGACGATTATCACGGAAAAAGAAAGGATCACAAAACCGTAAAAAGGCAATTCAGAAAGTTGCCAAGATGCACGAAAAGATTTCCAATCAACGGGCAGACTTCTTGCACAAATTATCTATTACGTTAATTCGCGAGAACCAAGCAATAGCAATTGAAGATTTGAACGTGAAAGGAATGGTTAAGAATCATCAATTAGCCAAATCTATTTCAGATGCATCATGGAGCACTTTTAGAACTATGCTTGAATACAAAGCATCCTGGTATGGCAAAACCATTCTGAAGATTGGACGGTTTGAATCATCATCAAAACTCTGTTCAAACTGTGGGTATAAACCCGAATCAATGGGATTGCATATCAGGTCATGGACGTGTCCTGATTGTGGAACTGTTCATGATAGAGATGTGAATGCGGCTATTAACATCAAGAATATTGCATTAGGTATTGATACAGGGGCAAATCGCTCCGGTGGGTCTGTGGACTTGTGTTCAATGGAACAAGGAATGAAACAGAAACTATACACGCAGGCAGGTCTTGGAAGGTTCATTCTATCATCTGTCACTTAAACGGAAGAGTCTCTTCCATACGTGTGTGGATGATTGGTGGACCGGTTAAGGGAAGTTATGGGGAAGCCTGTCTCTTCCATACGTGTGTGGATGATTGGTCGAGCAAATACCAGGGTCAGACAGGTGCGACGTCTCTTCCATACGTGTGTGGATGATTGGTCGAGAACCTATTCCCACCACATAGGTCTTGTGTCTCTTCCATACGTGTGTGGATGATTGGGGTTACACACCGATGACCAGAGACGGGTTTTTCGTCTCTTCCATACGTGTGTGGATGATTGGACGGACCGGGCATGGTGGGAGCGATGGAATATGTCTCTTCCATACGTGTGTGGATGATTGGTGGGACCACCGTTTCAGGTTGTTAAGCCACAAGTCTCTTCCATACGTGTGTGGATGATTGGATGAAGGGAAACTCAAAATAATTGACGGGTGAGTCTCTTCCATACGTGTGTGGATGATTGGACCGCGATTCCCTGGTGATATCCTGTGCTTCTGTCTCTTCCATACGTGTGTGGATGATTATTAGTCTTTATTGAGATGATACCGTGATTGTGTCGCACCCGTCTGACCTTGATACTTGCTCGACTTCCGTTCCCCATACGGGTGTCTGCACATATATGTCCGATGAAATACGACCTGAGCGATAGGCATACCTGGAATAATGGTAAAAGGTCTGGGAAGGTTGTTTTGAATCTCAAGGGTAATCGTTCCCTCAAACCCGGCATCTATCCACCCCCCAGTTTTATGGACTTCTAAAAACAACCGGGCCAGAGAGGACTTCCCTTCTATAGCTGCTACAATACCACGATTAAGTCGGATATATTCAACTGTCTCTCCGAGAATACATTCACCTGGCTGCAAGGTGAACGCTTCCTCAGTCTGGAACGGTATTCCATACGATTCAACCTCATTCTGGTCGAATGGGTTTAGCGGTTCAGACGTTTCAGGAAACCGCACAAAGGAACTACCCAGGCAGACATCATAGGAATTCGGGTTAATACGTTCAGATAAATACGGAGATATTGATACCTCTCCGGTACTGATTACATCTGCAATCTGCCAGTCTACGAGAATCATTTCTGAATATATACCTTATTCGGGCAACCCATGACCTCTTCATCCCATTCAGGTTCTATCCAGTCCTGCCGACCTTCCGTGTTGATTGGAATGAGGAACCGGTTGCAGGTATCCCGAATAGGGCACAGATGACCAGAGCATTTTGATATCATTCAACCCTCCCGGTGAACAGGTATTTCAGACGTTTTACAAAATTCGCGTTGTGGTACTCGAATATGATTTCACACAGCTCGTTATTGATGTTCAATAACCTGGCCCGGTCTGTCCGAAGTTGTTTGATGGTATCCAGGTTATTCTGATGTTCACGATCCGTGACAAAATATCCATCCTTTTCAGGAGTTTCAATCCATCGTCCGTTCTCAAAATGTCCTGTCATACCCTGTTCTCCCGTTCCTGCATCATGGATTCAATTTTTACCGGGTCAGATAGATAGAGCTTCAACAAACGGGCATAGAAATGATTCATTTTATACCCTTTGTTCTTACAAATCTCCTTAAACTGTGACTGTAATTCCGGGTCAAGTGGCACCCCTAAACAGGCGGGCATACTATAATATTGTCAAACAAAATATAAAAAAGAACTGGTTAATATCGTAAAACGGAAAAAATACCGTATTAATTATCTGGTAATTTATTCTTCGCGCATCGTGTTCTCACTCATCTTTTTCAGTAAATGCTTATCGGACGGGTTATTCTTCAAAAACTCTTCTATTTTCTGAAACTCTTCTACCCCTTCCGGGGTCAGGGGTGATGCACACTCCATGCAATACCGTGCAGCTGGTGGGTTCACTGTTGAACAGACCGGGCAGTATTTTTCTTCCTGGGAATCTACCCATTCCTGTAATGCCTGGATAATAGTTGATGAAATATCCAGACCCTGTTTTTCTCCGAGTCGTACAGCAGCTTCAAACAAATCACATGGAACCCGTGCCCCTAGTTGCCATGTCGGCACTCCCGCAGGTCTTGCCATACTGTTATGGATGTTATATGTGGTTATATATTTTTTGTCTATTTTTGTTTATTTTATTGTTAAATTCTATTTAACAAAATTTATATACGTTGGTGTATAACATAATGTATGACATCTGTATTACAGGAGGTTGAGAAAACTGAATGACCGAAACAAAAGTTGTGAATTTTCGGGTAACACCGGAGATGGAATCAATGATTCAGACTTTGAAATTAAAGACTGGATGCAAGGATTCAAGCGAAGCTATCAGAACAGCCATAAGGGATTATCACTATCGAGTCCAGTCGATGGCGTCAGCCTGATTGGATTCGTGAAATATTTGGAGCATGAAACATGGAAAAGGAGAATGGTAAGATGAAGAATGAGAGAGAAACCCGGTCAGGAACCGCCGCCAAGTTAGCCAACCGGGAAACGAACACTATTATATTCCCGTGTGACGGGATAAGCGTTTCGGAGACGGCCCGGTCTGTTATCCGTGAGATGGATAAGAACACTCCTGCAAACGAACTTTTAATCCGGGGATGGTCCTGATGCAGATACCATCAGCAGAACTCCCTGACATCATGGCTGCGTTCGGGAAAGAGACCGTTGAAATTCTCATCAGCCTTGGAAAAATCGAGGTGGTATAGATGTCCAGAAAAGATGAACTGATATCCGAAGCATTCAGGTCAATGGCTGAATGTGGCATTGATATCACCGATAAGTATGCCTATGCATCAGGATATCTGGCATCATGGGTTGAATTTCTTGAAACAGAAAACAAGAAACTCCGTGATGAACTGAACAGGAAAACCGGGAACAAGATATTGGACAGCATTATCACAGAGGCAAAATGCACAGACCTTGAAGTGGAGTCAGACCGGGATGCTCTGGTGGATGCACTTCAAGAGTATATCCGGCAGTTGAATAAACTGGAATACGAAGAGGAATTATCCGAGGATGACTTATACGAGTCATATTGTGATGATGCGTATCATGCATGGCGAGATGACCAGCTCATACAGGAGGAATTATAATGGCTTCCTCTGTTTTAGATGGTTTCAGACCGGCCCTTGACATGCTCCGGTCAGGCGAATATGTCAAACTGGCAGACAACCATCTACAGGAACTTTTTTTATCATTCGAGCAGGATAAGCGGTTTACCCATTTACTTGAAGATGCAAAGGTTGCACTCAACGAGATGGATGAAACTCTTTTTGATGCTGAAAAGCAACTGGAAGCAGTTCAATCCCTGGAGTCAATCATCAATCTGTTATCCGGGTTAAAGCGGGATATCATGGTCAGGCATGATACTATTATTGAAGACCACGTTTCCAGGGGAATCATGGAGTCTGACGGGTTCCGAATTGAACCCACCTTCGGAAACCGGGAAATAGATGTTTCCAAGGTAAAACGCCAGAAGGAATGGCAGTCATTTCTTGAGATGAGAAAGGAGAACCTGGAATCTGAAATCAGGTTGAATCAGGGAGACCTGAAAGCCATGTTCAAGAAGCAGTATGAGGCATTCCTGAAACCGGGAAAAATCAACGGCCACAAACTGGTCCCGGTTATGCCTGATAAAGGGGGGAACGTGGAATGTTAATTCCTGTGTCCTACTACAATGGCAACCTGGTATTAGACGGCATGTATCAGGTTGAATCCGTGGATATCATCACCCTTGAAATGAGTAAGAGACCGGTCCCGGTATTCGCACAGGGAAGAGAATGTGGAACCGCCACAAACAAGGGGCGACTGATACATTTTGAGGTTGATGGCTTCAAAGTCGTAGCCCCGTCAAAATATCTCATCCCTCTTCTGACAAACGAGATTGGGAGTATTAATTGCCAGGTTATGCCGGACGGGGTGAACTAGATGGAACTTGAGACATTTGGAGAATTCCACAAAGGAAGATGTGAGAAATACATCTTTCAGATATACGGCCAGGGGAACTACTATTCAGATGCTGCAGATATCATATGGCTGAAGCATTCCCTGAAGCAGAACTGTGTTTCCAAGGAACCTATCAGCATCTATTCTGATAAGACCGATGAGTGTGTCGGTTCCCTGTATCCATCAAACGACCCTGCAATAAGACGGTATAACGTAACCATTGACGGAACCACCTATTCTATCAGGTCCGAGCATTTACTGAACGTTATCATAGGGAACCAGAATGCAGGGGAATTGAAGGGATATCAGACTCCTGAACTTGAACCAGGTCAGATGACCCTGTTCGGGGTGACAGCATGATCGAAACACAGACCGGAACCGGAAGCCAGGGAACCCCTGAACAGGTAGTTGTATCCAGTGTTCTGAAAGAGACAAACGAAATTGTGTTAAAATGGCCGGCAGACGGGTTCATGGCGAAATACAAGATGGATAACTTGAACCTGAACTTTGAACCGGTCCACGGTCAGGGAGTGATGGGATATTTCATCGGGTCACGGCTGATAAAGCTTGAACTGGTATCTCCCCCGGAACCAGAGACAAAACCCGAACCAGTAAAGCCGACACAGAACCCAGTGAAGAATCCACCAGAACAGAAACAGCCTGAACCCGCCGGGAAACCCTGGCACAGAACCGCGAAGGTCGGAAAAATTGTTGTGAATCAGAAGAACGGGATGGTTCAACTGAACTGTTCTTACAAGGACTTCAAAACCCAGGAACTAAAACTCTGGTCGGTTGTCATTCCAGAGAAACTATCTGAGAAGATTCAGCAGTTCAAGGAGGGAGACCTGATAACCATTCATTCAGTCGGGAACACGGTTACGGACGTGGAGAAGAAGGAATACACCAATAACAAGTATTCCACGCCTGTTCAGAAACCTGTTGTCACGATAGGAGGAACCATCAACCTCCAGAATTATGAGAATATCAGGATAGAGATATCCGGCCCTTTCGATGGTCAGGACGATATCACCCGGTATATTCAGACCCTGAAAGAGACTGCTCTTCAGTTTGGGAAGGATGAAATTACACAGGGTTTCATCAAAAACTATGTGAAGAGAACTTTTGGAGAGTGAAAAAATAATGATAGTGAATAGACACTATACATTATGTACAGTACTGTACATAGAGTACAGTAATAATAATAATAATAATAATAATAGAGGTTTCAACTCTCATTTTTCCACTATACATATAGTGTGGGTGGTATAGATGTCCGAACGAATCTATATCGATCCTGTCACAATGTCCGTTCGTGAAGAGCGGGTAATGTTCCACTTCATCAGAACGAAACTCAAGAAATCATATGGGCAGCTTCTCAGACTTGGTGTGCTGAACTATGCACGAGCTCTGGCAGAAGGTGGTTATCTCGATGCGGAGACCTA
>Ga0116186_1005207_pt1 | contig 10319 bp, 8 predicted proteins | sample AD_JPNNA4_MetaG_FD_89806 | JGI IMG/M metagenome (GOLD analysis project Ga0116186, IMG submission 89806) | Active sludge microbial communities of municipal wastewater-treating anaerobic digesters from Japan - AD_JPNNA4_MetaG | ecosystem: Engineered > Bioreactor > Anaerobic > Digestate | place...
AAGAGAGGCCTTCCGGTATCAGCCTTCATAGGCCTTGAAGCCTTATTGATAGCTGTTGTATTCGGACCTGCATTGGGAGCAATTGCCGCCTTGAATCAGAATAAGTGGCCTGATTATTTATCTATGATAATTGCAATTATAGGGGTTTCGGTACCGAGCTTTATTATGGGCACAGTATTCATACAGTTTCTTGCCAGAAATATAGAATGGCTGCCTATCGGAGGATGGGGCAGCTTCAGGCACTCGATTCTTCCTTCCATTGCATTGGCGCTTATGCCCCTGGCACAGCTTGCAAGGTACATGCGCTCCAGTATGCTGGAGGTTTTGGGGCAGGATTATATAAAGACCGCTAAATCCAAAGGGATATCCAAGGCAACGGTTGTACTGAGGCATGCTGTCAGAAATGCGATACTGCCTGTTGTTTCCATTCTGGGTACGGTTGCAACCAATCTAATAGTGGGAAGCTTCGTTATTGAGAAGATTTTTGGTATTCCCGGCCTTGGGATGTTCTTTATTACATCAATAAATAACAGGGATTATCCTTTAATTATGGGAACCACAATCTTTTACGCTATTATTTTAGTTATTATGTTACTGATTGTGGATATTGCCTATATGCTGATCGATCCAAGAATCAAGCTTACTAAGGAGGGACGATGATGAATGCAGGATTAGATGTATCACCTGAATTATTCAATGCCGCAGACAAAGAAGATAAAAACGCCGAAAGAATACGTCGCCCCAGTATAAGGTATTGGCCTGATGTATGGCGAAGGCTGAAAATGAATAAATTAGCCATGACCGGGCTGCTGCTGATATGCATTCTTGGTGTAATGTCCTTCGTAGGGACTAAGATAAATGGATTTACGTATTTTGAGCAGAATTACAGCCTGATAAACTCGCACCCTGACAGTGTTCACTGGTTTGGAACGGATGAACTGGGCAGGGACCTGTTTACAAGAAACTGGTTTGGTGTCAGATATTCTTTGTTTATTGGAATTATGGCTGCATTTATAGACTTCTTTATAGGGGTTTTATACGGAGGTATTGCAGGCATCAGCAACAGAAAAGTAGACTCTGTTATGATGCGTATTGCAGAGATAATTTACAGTATCCCGTATCTTCTGGTGGTAATCCTGATATCGGTAGTATTTTCCCAGGCCGGTCAGGGAAGCTCAATGTTTGTTCTGATTTTTTCACTGTCTCTGACAAGCTGGGTACCCATGGCCATACTGGTTCGCGGGCAAGTACTCCAATTGAAGGAAAGCGAATATGCTTTAGCGTCGGAATCCCTGGGAGCCGACAAGAGCTGGATACTTAAAAAGCATATAATACCGAATACACTGGGGCCAATATTGGTTAATGTTACTTTGGAAATTCCCAGAGCTATTTTTGCAGAAGCGACCTTGGGGTTTATAGGCCTTGGGCTGCAAGCGCCCAAATCAAGCTTGGGGACCTTGGCTAACAGCGGGCTGGCAGGTCTTCCGGTAGGTAATTCATACCAGTTGTTTATACCGGCAATATTTATTTCACTTATAATGTTTGCCTTTAACGTATTGGGAGACGGGCTTCGTGATGCTTTAGACCCAAGGCTGCGAAAATAGAGAGAGGTGAGAACATGAATAATATATTGGAAGTAAAAAATCTGCAGATATCTTTCAAAACCTTTTTTGGCGAAGTTGAAGCTGTAAGGGATATCACCTTCAGCGTCGGCAGGAAGGAGACTGTAGCAATAGTAGGAGAATCAGGCTGCGGGAAGTCGGTTACCGCCAGCGGTATAATGCAGCTTCTCCCTATGCCCCCGGCATTCTTCAAAGGCGGAGAAATACTATTCAACGGGGAAGACCTTTTGAAGAAAACAGAAAAGCAAATGCAGGCAATAAGAGGAAATAAGATATCAATGGTATTTCAGGACCCCATGACCTCTTTGAATCCTACAATGAAAATAGGATATCAGATTGTAGAAGGCTTGGTTAAGCATCATAAGATGAGCAGAGAAGCAGCAGTTAAGAAGTCTGTTGAAATGCTTGAATTGGTAGCAGTACCTCAGCCTGAAAAAAGAATAAACCAATATCCTCATGAGTTTTCCGGAGGTATGCGTCAGAGAGTAATGATTGCATTGGCCATGGTGTGCAATCCTCAATTGCTGATTGCGGATGAACCTACCACAGCTTTGGATGTTACGGTTCAGGCTCAGATTCTGGAACTGATGAAGAAGCTTCAGGAGCAGATGGAGATGTCAATAATCCTCATTACTCACGATTTGGGAATAGTGGCCGATATGAGCGACAGAGTCGTTGTCATGTATGCAGGACAGATATTGGAGGTAGGTTTGACTCATGAGATATTTGCTTCGCCGAAGCATCCCTATACAAGAAAGCTGTTAGCTTCCGTACCTCGTTTGGATATGAGCAGGGAGGAACCGCTTTATTCAATAGACGGAACACCGCCGGACCTGTATGTTCCGCCTAAGGGCTGCTCTTTCTATGACCGCTGCAGTTCGGCCATGAAGATTTGTAAGGATAATATGCCGGAATTTGATGAGCACAGTGCAACTCATCAGAGCCGCTGCTGGTTGAACCATCCCATGGCACAAAAAATGAATTCAATGGATGGGAGGGAAGTATGATGACAGAACCTTTAATCTCTGCAAGAAATATAAAAAAGTATTTTGATGTTGCAGGCGGAAAGCTTAAGGCGGTGGACGGAATAAGCTTTGACATATATCCCAGGGAGACCTTCGGACTGGTTGGAGAGTCAGGCTGCGGGAAGTCAACTGCCGGCAGGACTATAGTGCGTCTATACGAGCCAACGGAGGGAGAGCTTATATTCAACGGACATAACATATATAAGCTTTCAAGAAAGGATATGCAGGAGATCAGAAGGGATTTTCAGATGATATTCCAGGATCCCTATGCTTCCCTTAATCCGAGAATGACGGTAGAAGATATTGTGGCGGAACCCCTTGATATACATCAGGTTTATAAAGATAGATCGGAGCGTTCCGAAAGGGTCATTGAACTCTTGAGACTGGTCGGATTGAATGACGAGCATGCTATGCGTTTTCCACATGAATTCTCCGGAGGACAGCGTCAAAGAATAGGTATAGCAAGGGCATTGGCTCTGAATCCGAAATTCATCGTCTGTGATGAGCCTATTTCTGCATTGGACGTTTCAATACAAGCCCAGGTGGTTAATCTTTTGAAAGAGCTGCAGGACGGGCTGGGCCTGACTTATATGTTCATAGCTCACGATTTGTCAATGGTCAGATATATATCTGACAGAGTCGGGGTTATGTATCTTGGGCATATGATGGAGCTTGCGAAGTCAGATGAACTATACTCGAATCCTGTTCACCCCTACACCAAGGCTTTGCTGTCGGCTATACCCATACCGAATCCAGAAATACAAAGGAACAGGAAAAGGATAATGCTGGAGGGAGACGTACCAAGCCCGATAAATCCAAAAGAAGGATGCAGATTTGTTGACAGATGCCAATATGCCATAGGACGATGTCGGGAAGAAACACCAGTATTTGAAGAGAAAGCAGCAAATCATTTTGCAGCATGCCATGTTGTATAGCTGAAAATTAGATAATGGCGCTGTCGAATATTGCCCGGGCAATATTCGACAGCGCCATTACTCATTATTCACATAGTTTTTATCAGATTTGTGAAAACTAATACCACAAATTATGTAGGAGAGCAATGCCATGACCCTTGAAGATTATTTGGAGGAAGGCTGTGTTTATCATGTGGTCAGTATTGTTGACCTGAAAAAGACCCTGCATGAAGGCATCAGATACGATGATAAGAATACTTATGCCGGTAAATATACCGACTTCCACGGTTTTTTCGACCTCCATAAGCCCAAAGAAATTCCGGATTGGGTGGAGAGGAGGAAGGCCATATTTGCCAGCATCGGGTTCAAGGAAGGGCATAAGTGGCATTCCCACAGCGCCATATTGAGAATAGGGATACTAAAAGACAGATGCTGGATATGCAATGAAAACCTGGCAAATTTCATATATGAGCCCTTTATACTTCAGCATATGGATGGATTCGAGGGCACAAAAGAATTCATGAAGGCTAACGGAAAAGCACTTGCAGAGAAATATTGGCAGAACTCCCTCAGTTGCAACGATAACCTGATCAAAAGGTATGACAAAAGGGAAGGCTACGATGCTGAAGTACTGGTAATGCATCCCATACCTCCCCAGAATATTGAATGCCTCTATATAGTATCAGACCATCAGATAATGAGCTATCAGGAGTGGAAGGAGTATTTCACACCGGGAAGCCCTCATGCTGAAGTTCAATACAACAGATATTTGCAGCCTGACAATATGTCTTCGGCCTGGAAGTATCCCGGCTCGCAGTGATATTTTCTTTTATTCAGCTTGACTTCAAAATACTCGGAAAAAACAGGAGCTGAGCGTTTTTCCGTGGAGCCCAGATTGTGAAGCTCCAGTTTTGTATCCTGCAGTATGGGATAGAATTGGTTGTTGAACAGCTTGCTGCTTATGAATGTTGCACTATAAAATGCGGATAGCTGTCTGTCCACATGCATGAAAAGGCCGGCATCGGTAAGACAGCTGCGAAGCATGCGCAAAGCGGCAAAAACGGCTGCCGTCTCCTTAAAGCTGTATTTTTGCTTGTTTTTTCTCGTGACCAGAAATAATCCGCTGCTTCTGTCCCAATATGAATCAATCCGGTCATAGAGCTTCAGGAATGAGGTTTCATATACAATCAGGTCATTGATCTCATGCAGTTTTATCAGGAAGTTCATGCAGTTGCACAAGGTTATGAAGGAGCTGAAGCTTTCATCGGAGATATTTCTTGCAATATCGCCGGTATGGGACAAACGCTCACAAAGCTCCATGCCTATTACATTAGCTGTACTGTATACTGTTTCTTTGTACATGGCGGTATGCCTTAAAATGGATAAAAGGCTCAGGCCCACTGCTGACAGGTCCCGGGAGCTGATATCATTTATATTCTCTGTAATGTTCTCGCATAATACCGGAAGCACTTCCAAAGCCTTCTTAAGCTTGGGTATTAATTCCCTTGAATATGACTCGTCCCTGTCAAGCAGCTCCAATACCGAAGAAAGGGCTTCCGCAACAAAGAATTGAGTTTTGATATCCGGATTCTCGTTGTTAATGGTAATTCTATATTCACCATAGACGTTATCCCCGGCATCCTCTCCGGAATAATAAAAGTCTCCCAGCTTAAGATAGTCCATTAGGAAGCGGGCCTGTTTAATTGAGCTTATACCAAGGCAGTAGGCAATAAATTCCTTGTTCTCCGGTTGTATTTCACCGTTTTGTATAATAGGTATGAGGGCGGTCATGCTGCATATGGAATGGGCTAATACATTAGGCTCAACGGATTTCTTCATCTTTTTCTCCAGCCAGCGGAAGCTTTTAAAGTCATAGTAAGCTTCCGGGATGGCTGCATATATGGGAATACACTTTTTATAAAGGGAAGACATAAAAGTAATATTTTTGGGCATTCTGATGCTGCCTGCCCCTTTGAGAAGCTTGTATATATGACTTAACTCCTGTTCATCAGGCATCTCTATACTTCCGCAGCCCGAAAGCAGGCAGAAGGATATTACGTTGAGATATGCCATTGTATTGCATTGTTTTATTATGTCAGGATATGAGAATTCAAAGATCATCGAAACACCACCCGATAAAAAATATTGCAATTGGTATATCTATATATGTTTATGCAGCAAAAGGGGTGGATAAAACTAAAAGCTGGTACTTAAATAACAGGCACAAAACACAATAAAGGGACCGCGAGGCTGCTGGATTCCGTAACTGAGGGGGATGATATTGCTGCGGCTGATGACTGGTATTAGTGGTTATGATATAATAGAATATATTTGGTGCTAAAGAAGGTGTTGCATATGAAGGAAGGGAAGATTCCTCCGGAACTGTTGAAAAGCCTGGTATTTAGTAATATCAAGATACGAAATGAAGAAGTAATATTGCGGCCCGAAATCGGAGAGGACTGTGCTGCCATAGACTTTGGAAGCCATGCATGCGTGTTGTCCACCGATCCGATAACAGGAGCCGTTAAGGATGCCGGTGCCCTGGCAATACATATATCCTGCAATGATGTAGCAACCAGCGGGGTAAGGCCGGTCGGAATAATGGTAACGATTCTGGCGCCTCCAAAAACAACAGAAGAGGATATAAAGAGGGTAATGGAGGAGGCGGGAGAAGCAGCCTCAAAGCTGGGAGTCGAGATAATCGGAGGGCATACCGAAGTAACCTCTGCGGTAAACCGTATTGTTATAACCACAACTGCCGTAGGAAAGGTGCAGAAGGACAGAATAGTAAGGTCTTCGGGAGCAAAGACAGGGGATGATGTGATTATGACCAAATGGGCAGGCTTGGAGGGCACATCAATAATAGCCTCGGATAAGGGAAAGGAGCTTGAAGCCGTTCTGACACCGGAGGAGATAGAGTCTGCCAGGTCTTTTATCGATAATATCAGTGTAGTGGAAGAAGGAGTGGCTGCAGGAGAGTTCGGAGCCAGCAGCATGCATGATGTTACCGAGGGGGGGATATTAGGGGCTGCCTGGGAGATTGCAGAAAGCTCAGGAAAGGGTATAGACATATATATAGATAAGATACCTGTCCGGGAGGTCACAAAAAAAATCTGCAGTTTTTATGGAATTGACCCGTATAGGCTGATATCAAGCGGTTCAATGCTTATTACCGCTGCAAGGGGAACTGAACTGGTAAGGATACTTGAGGAGAAGGGCATACCGGCTGTAATAATCGGCAGGATAACCGAGGCCGGCAGAAATATAATAAGAAATGGGGATATTTCTCTTTTGAACCCTCCTGATACGGATGAAATTTATAAAGCTTTAAAATAAACAGGAACAAAATATGTAAATTCACGTCGAAAGATACGAGTATGTCGTATCTTTTTTCTTTTTGAGACATGGGAGACATGGGGACGTTTCTCCTGTCTCGCCCATGTCTCCTGCTTTGAAACAGAAATGAAACATTATGGTAACAGAATTATAATATAAGTGTAAAGGTATTTGGGGAATATGGTCGAAATATATAGTAGAATATGTCTATTTTGACATTGTATAAGATATTCTGCAAATCTTGCTGAACTGCGCATGGATAGAATATCTGAAAAATAATCTGCGAGGAGGAATTATATGAAAAAAGCATTTGTAGTTATAACGGTGCTCTGCCTATTATTGACAAGCTTTGCATGCACCGTATCCGCACAAGCAGCCGAAGCAAAAGCACCTCCGCTGTCAATGCAGATACTGGGCAAGAAAGTGAGCACGGCAAGCCCTCCTATTGTCAAGGACAACAGAATATTTCTTCCTGTCAGGGCGGTAGGGGAAGCATTAGGCTACAAAGCCACTTGGGACGCCAAAACCAGTACCATGGAGCTTAAGGACTCCAAGCAGACATTGAAGATAAAAGTAGGAAGTACAGATGCTTATGTCAACGGGAATAAGGTAAAGCTGGATGCCGCTCCCATAATGTATAAGGAAAGGTCATACATGCCATTGACTTTTGTGCAGAAGTATTTCAACTATACCACTACATATGACAAAACAAAGAACATAGTCTCAATTGACAAGAAAACGGAAGCGGACAAAACAGCCGAACAGACCAAAGGCTTGTATGTGCTGGGAAAAAAGATAGGTACAGATGCCCCGGTAATAAAAAACAACGCTGTTTACATACCCTTGAGGCATGCAGGGGAAGGTATGGGCTATAAGGTCAGCTGGTATGCAGGCCCGGAGACTATGGAAATGAGATTGGGCGACAACTTGGTCAAGGTAACGGTAGGTTACGGCATCGGTGTTATAAACGGCAAAAGCGTTAAGATAAGCCCGGCACCCATTATGTATAACTCACGGTTATATGTGCCAATAACCTTTATTCAGAACAACTTCGACTATGATGTTTCCTATGACAAAGCAAAGAATGTTGCAAGCATAGATAAGAAGAAAGCACCTGCAGCGGAAGCTGAGGAGCCTATAGAATACAAGAAGGCGAAAATTGAAGAGATAATCTATGATGATGATGGGGGATTTCCCCAGTTGAATATAGTTGCAGACAACCCCGTTAAATACAAAAGCTTTACCATGATGAATCCGGACAGAATGGTAGTGGATATAGAAAACGCTGTTCTGAATACCGAGTTTGAAACAAAGGAAATAGGAAAAGGCGGAGTTATAAGGGCCAGAGTGGCACAGTTCAGCAAGTCTCCCGATGTGGTCAGGGTGGTAATAGACCTGGAGAACCAGCAGTTGTGCAAACTGGTGCAATCCAATGACAAGAAGACGATATCCTTGATATATGCCAACATAATAATCCCTGTCAGTTTTGCCAGAGAAGAAGGCAGAGACGTGCTGATGATAAGGGGAAGCCAGGAAATGGATACCAATGCATTCATGCTGGAAAACCCCGACAGGCTGGTAGTGGATATAAGAAAGTCGGTGCTGAGCGAAAAGGGGCAGACGGTGGAAACCAATACACCTTTTGTGAAAGCAATAAGGACAGGCCAGGTGGATGTGGGCGTTGCACGGGTAGTACTTGACGTGGAACCTGGGGTATATTACGACGTTATTAACGAGGGGAGCCTGACAAAGGTATATATTTCCGATGTGCCTTTCTCCTTCTTTGATTACAGTAAATACTACAATTCGGCTTATGTAGATCTAAGCCCCGGTGCGGAAGTGGAGTATCAGCCGATAATAGATAAAGCAAACAGAACGCTTAAGATAATGATACCAAAGGATATTGACGTTGAAGAAAAGGTACATGAAATTAATGACAATATAATAGAAAATGTAACAATCACCAAGGAAACCTACGGAGATCAAATATTCACTGCAGCAGCTTTTAAAATGAAGCCCTCTGTGGAATATGAACTGATTTCCCCCGCAGTTACTAAGCTCGTAAGCTTGAAGTTCAAATATAAGGCTTCAAAAACCGGACAGCTTACTGTACTTATTGACCCCGGACACGGGGGGAAGGATCCGGGTGCAACAGCTATTGATAAAAAGACTTATGAAAAGAGCCTTAATCTGGATGTCGCACTGAGATTGAACAGGATACTGAAGGGCATAGGCTTCAAAACCATTATGACAAGAACTGATGACAGCTATGTGGATCTTGCCAGCAGATCAGGACTTGCAAACAACAGCTTTGTTGACTTTTTCATGAGTATCCACTTTAATGCCTTCAACAGCACCGCAAAGGGTATAGAAACATTGTATTTCCCCAATGAAGTAACTGATGAATACCAGTTGGACAACAGGGAAATAGCGAATATATTCCACGGCGAACTTATCGATGCATTAAAAAGAACCTCCAGGGGAATAACACCGAGACCGGGACTTCATATACTGAACAAGACAAAGATGCCTGCCATACTTGCAGAGCTGGGCTTCCTGACTAACCAAGAGGACTTTGCGGAGATCAAGAAAGAAGAGTACAGGGAAACAGCGGCGCGGGCATTGGCAGTTTCAATCGTGAAATACTTTCAGGATATTGAGAACATAAACCTTGGCATAGATACTAATGCCATATATGCTGCTGATACGCCTAAGAATCCGTACAGCATGGAGCAGGACGTGGCGTCAAAAAAATGATTTAAAGCATAAGGATGCGACATGGGACACGGGGACGTTTCGCGTGTCCCGCTTTCAGCGGGACAGGAGAAACGTCAGACCGTGTCCCGCGTCGCATTCTTCTTCTTATACGAATATACCCCTTATGAGGCTAATATAATATATTGATAAAAAAATAAGGGGTGAAATGAATGAACAGAAAGCTTGCACTATTATTGGCATTACTTATATGCTGTACATTGGTCCTTACAAGCTGCAGTAACCCGCTGACTTCTTTATGGGATTTCTTTAACAAAAAGACTGATACGGTAGAGGAAAGTCCGCAGCAGGTGCAGGAGGAGACCCAAAGCATGAGTGAAGTCAGTGTTTCTCAACCGGAAGACAGCAGGGCAACGGTACTTTACTACAAAGACAACGAAGACTTTCTTATACCTGTTATGCGATATATGCCCAAGGGGGATCTTGGCGTAGCAAAAACAGCAATATCAGCTATCATTTACAGCCCGGAAACGGTAGCGGATATCAAAGCCGCAGGATTGACGCCGACACTGCCTATGGGCACCAAAATCAACGGAGCAGTCATCCGGGAAAATGGTTTGGCTATAATAGATTTTTCAAAGGAATTTCTGAACTTCAGCAGCAAAAAGGCTGAAGAGCTGGGAATCAAAGCAGTGACATATACGCTT
>Ga0116186_1005209_pt1 | contig 10318 bp, 9 predicted proteins | sample AD_JPNNA4_MetaG_FD_89806 | JGI IMG/M metagenome (GOLD analysis project Ga0116186, IMG submission 89806) | Active sludge microbial communities of municipal wastewater-treating anaerobic digesters from Japan - AD_JPNNA4_MetaG | ecosystem: Engineered > Bioreactor > Anaerobic > Digestate | place...
CATTTCTGGCTGGAGGGGGCGTTTCTCGTCCATACCCTATTGTCTACTAACCCCACCCTTTACACCAAAAATAATCGCACCCGGGGGTAACTGTTCACGTTAACAGAAAGGAGAATCAAGTGGACAGAGCCGAAGGCTGGACGAGGCGGGCTAGAAACTGACGGTAGGGGTCAGACGGTAGGCCTGCTAGGTGTGAAAGAGAGGCCAGGCCGAAACGAGTCTGGCTACCGACGTGGCTGCGTGAGCCGCCGCTGACCTTGTGACCAGTTTACTGCCCGCCCTTCAGGTTGTCCTGCCTGCGTTTCAATTCGTCCCACGCGCCGGCGGCGGCCAGGCGGGCCTGCTCCGGCCACGACGCCGGCGAGCCAATGGAGCCGCGCAACTCGGCGTTGAGGATTTCGCGCAGCCGCATGACGGGCGTATCGGCCAGCGCCGCGAAAGTGGTGATGCCGGCGGCGTTGAGAATGCCTTCGATGCGCTTCAGGTCGTCGGGCATGGCCATGAGCGGCTCCGGCGCGGTGGACACAAGCGGCTCGGCCGTGCGCATGGGCGCGGCCGGTGGTTTATAGACGCCTATGGACGAGCTGGCGAGGCAGGGCGGTGGCGGTGGCGGCGGCCGCGTCCAGAACGAGCGGGCTTGTCCTGGCGAGCAACCTGCTTCCTTTGAGCAACTGGTGTGTTTCATAATTGGCCCTCCTTATGCCCCACCGTCCGGCAGCTGGCAGAACCATCGCCGGATCAGTTCGACCTGGAAGCGATAGCCATCAGCGGCGCTTTCGACAATCCCTTTCCGGATGAGCTGCTTTAGCACCGACGCTACTTCCCGGCCGCTGGCATTAGGGACATGCGCCCCATACTGCGCTTCGAGCTCGGCCAGAGGCATCGCGCCATCCTCGCCAATGGTGGTCAGCAGATGCAGCAACTCGCGGCCAAAGCTATCGATCTGATTCCATTGAATGTCGGCGAAGAACATGCTGCCGACTTCGAGAGCGCTGTGGGCAGCCGCTTCCACGTCCTCCACCAGGGCGAACCGCCTCCGGTCGGGGTCTTGTTCGTTCTTAAGCGACACCACCTCGCCGCATAGGAGTTGGAGCAAAAATGGGTGGCCGCGGGTCAGTTCCAGCACGCGCCGGCTGGCGGCCGGCGCATACATCAGCGTGAAGCCCTTGACCGGCTGCTCGACCAGTTGGCGCGCCTCGTCTTCGCGCAGATAGTCGAGATGGACGACCTGGGTATTAATGAAGTAGCCAGCCCAGCGTTGGAAGTCGTGCAATGGGTGTGATCCGGCCAGTAGCACTTTGAATCGCGGCCGATGCTGGATCAGGTGGCGCAAGCTGCCCAACACGGCTTCCTCGCTCAGCCGCCCCGTTGTCAACGCACTGTCGAGCGCCTCGAACTCATCCAGCATCAGCAGAATCGTGTCAGCTCCCGCCCCGTAGGCCGCGCGCTCCACGTCGTCCAGCCACTCATCGAACGTGGTCAACGGATCGGCGAGGAAGGCCGTTCGCGACTGGAGCGGCAAAGGGACACCGCGCAACTCCTCGGCCGAGCGGGCCATGGCGCGGGCAATATTATAGAAGAAGCCAGGCAGGTCGCTGGCGTAGCTGACGTGGCCTTGCAGATCGACGAAAAGGGGTAAGATGGCGTTGGGTAGCAAGCGCCCCAGGTTGTTCAGCAGCGAGGTTTTGCCCATGCGACGCTGGCCGTAGAGCAGTAGCGGCGGTCGTCGCCGGTCGAGCAATAGGCTCTCGATACGGCGGCTGGTATCGGTCCGGCCGACAAACACCGCTTGCTGGGCCGTCAGAGGTACACCAATGACGTAGGGGTTGTCGATCTCCTGGCGGCGCTCCACCGCCTCCTTCAGTTCGTAGCCATAGGTGGTGATCACCGACTGCCAAGCGATGGCGACAGGCCGGAAGCGTTCGGCATACGGCTCGTCGCTGCGCGTCAGTTCTCGCTGCAAGCTGTCCAGGTGATCGGCCACGACGGCCAGCGCCAGGCGCTGGTTATAGGCGCTGTGTTGTCGCAATGCCGCGGCCACATCCTGGCTGACACGCCCCAGAGTGCGCAACAGGGCGCTGGCCGGGCCCTCTAACCGGCCTGCGCCCAGGTAGGGCGAGGCCGCGGCGATTTGCTCGACGCTGCCGGCCCGTTCCAGGAAGCGCGCGTCCGTCTCGATCTGCGCCGCCTGAACGGCCCAGCGCTGGTGGCCGGCGCTCAGTTGGTCGATGGCCCCGCGCGCCTCGTCAGGGAAGCGTTCCATGACCAGCAGCAGGTGATCGTCTAGCCCGACGAACGGCAGCCGCTGCTGTTCATCCCAAAAGGCGGCGTGGTGGCGCAGCAGGCTACGTGCGGCCGGGCGGCGCTGCCCTTCCAGACGGTAGAGGAGCGTATGCCAAGCGGCCTGGAACGGATAGAAGAGCAACGGCCGCCACCAGCCCATCGTCAACAGCAGCACACCGGCCCCCAGACCCGCCATCAGATTGGGCGCGGCCGGATAGGGGATGAAAACCGCCTCAGTGATGGGATGCAATGCCTGGCTACCGAGCAGCCCGGCGATGGCTCCCGCCCACGGCCCGGCAATGCGTTCGGCAATGACGAAAGGCAAGGTGTAAAGGATCAGGAAGGATGATAGGAAGATGATCAGGAATGGCATCAGCAGGGCCAGACCGCCGATCTGGGTATTGAACCCGACGTTGCGCATGACCAGCCAGGTCAGGCAACCGATGAGCAATCCGCCGGCCGCGCCGAAGGCCAGGGCGCGCCGCCAACGGCGCGTGCGCAGACCGATGGTGACGCCGATGATCAGGGCTGGCATCAGTCCGGTGGCCACCGCGACGGAACCGTTGCTGGCGCCGCGCTGTTGCCAGGCGAGGACCATGCCCGCGGGCACGCCGAAGACGATGATCAGGCCAATTGAACTGACGAGGATGCCGATGACCAGGCCGCCCAGCCGCCGTGCCGGGGTGGTGGCCCGGCTGCGTTCTTCGACCGCGCTCAGGGCGTAGCCGGTGATGCCGGCGATGAGACCCATGACCAACCCGACACCAGGCGAGAGCACCAGGTAGAGCAGCGGATCATCGGGCGGGGCGACGAGGGTGACGGCCGCCGCGGCGACCATGCCCGCCGGCCCGCCGACGATCAGGCTGACGATGGTGGCGAAGAAGACGGCTACGCTGAGACCGGCCACGAGACCGACGAGCACGCCCCGGCTACCCACGGCCGTGCCCGGAGCCAGCAGCAACTTGGTGGCCAGGGCAACCAGCCACGCCAGCGATGGCCACAGCAGCAGCCATTGGATGACGATGCGCCGCCAGGCGGGGTCGGCCCAAAACGCCCGGTCTACTTCGGCCAGGCAGAAATGGGGCGCGAGTGGAATGTCGGACGCGCGCACCTGCGCGCGCCAGGCGGCAGGGCGAAAGAGCAACCAGTTCAGCAGGCGTGCGCTCGTCACCGCTGCTCACTCCACGATTAGATCGTCGCCCAGCGCCAGCCGCAATTGGCGCACGGCTGCCGCCGCCGCCTCATCGGGGGTCATCTGCCCGGTCTGGGCCTGTTGAGCGAACTCGGTGAGGACATCTTCGTAGAGCGACAAGTCATGATCGACCACGCTCGGCATTACCGCTGTACCATCGAGCAGCGCTCCGGCCGCGTCCAGCAGATGAACGGCCTCGTCCGCCTGCTGCCCGACCATATCGTGGCCGGCTGCATCCACGACAGCGAACCAGCCGCTGCCGGCGACAGTCGGGCCGTTGATGGCCGGCGTGATGGCCGCGGCCAGCAGTGCGCAGGCGGCGTGTTGGTTTTGTCGCCCGGTCGCGCGCTCATTCAGGATGACGAAATAGCTCGCGCTCGCCTCGACCAGGCGCGGTGGCTGGCCGGGCACGGCCGACGGTACGCGCGCCAAGCCCCATCGCTCGCCGGTCGCGTCCGCCTGGGCCGGCGCTCCGCCCCCGACACCGGCGGCAATGGCTTGCCACTTTTCCCAATCTGTGGAGCGGCCGATCCAGAAAAGAACCGTGCTGTGGGCGATGGCGTCGTGCCATAGCGCGCGGGCGCTCCACGTGTTTTGCGCGCCGTCCAGCACGAACGGCAGGGTCAGGTCGTCGGCCAGTAAATCGCGGCGAAAGGCATAGGCCTGGACCAACGCGGCCCGATCGATGACGAGCCGGTCGCGCGTGGGATCATAGATGCGGCCGCCGTAGGCCATGTAATGCGAGGTGATCCGAGTATGGTCGGCCGGCGTCTGGGAGAAGCCATAGCCGGGTCTAACCACGTCGGCAGCCAGCGCGTCGGCGGCCGTGTCGCGTAGGTCTGACCAGGTGAACGTTCCAGTGGCAACGCGCGCCGGCAGGCTGTTGATTTCGGCCGCCGACCACCCCAGCGCGCGCAACTTCTCTTTGTCGTAGAAGAGGATATTGCTGGACATTGCGACCGGCACGGCCCAGGTTTCGCCGTGGCCGGTGACGCGCAGCCACATCTCATTGCGCACCGGCTCAAAAGCGGGGTAGGTCGCCCGGCAGTCGTTCAGCGGAGCCACAAGCCCGGTCGCGACCGCGCGGCGAATGTTATCCGATGTTGAGAGATAGGCCACGTCCGGCGCGCGTCCGGACTCGGCCGCCGCCAGGAGCATTTGAAAATACTCGGCTTCGGTGGTGTCATAGCCCGTCACCACGAGCCGGATGGGCTGTTGGGCAACGGGCGCGGCCGCCAGCAGCATCTCGCCCGGCCACGGGTGGCTGTTGAGCAGAGGATACCAGGCGCTCAGTTCGGTGGAAGAGACAGCGCCGGGCGGAACACCGGCGCTCTGGACGATGATGGCGTTAGCGGCGACCGGTGAGCCGCAACCGGTCAGCCAGAGGCTACCCAGAACCATCAGGGCAATGAGCCAGCCGGCCGGGTCGTGGTTCGGGGGGCTACGATGCGGTCGCGCCATTCAGCAGATAGCCATAGCGCTCGATCTGGCGCAACCCGTCCACTTTCCAAGCATCATCGGTTGACCCTTCCTCCAGCGCTATCAGCCGCGCCTGGCATAGCGCCTGAACCAGGATCGGCCATTCCTGGCTATGGGCCAGAACCCACTCCCGTTCTTCCGGTGCAAAGGGACGGGGCGAACTGGCGATCAGTTCGTCGGCTTCGGCGGCCGTCAGCGGCCCCACGTGGACGGCCGTAAACAGGTTGAAGAACGGCGACGTCTTCCCATAGCCGGCGGCCAGCGTTTGCAGCGCGTCGGTGGCGGTGATGACAAAAGCCAGATTGCCGCGCGTGGCGGTTGTCGCCAGGGCGCGCATACTGCGCCAGAACTCCAGGTCGTAATCAGGCATCTCCAGCGCGGCGCTCAACTCGTCGAACATGATGATGGCTGGTTGGCTCAGGCCGTTACTGGCGATCTCCATGAACGTTTCCAGGGGGCATGGATTGGGCGATTCTAATTCTAATTCGGCCAGCAGATGATGGAGCAGGTTATCGCGCTTTCGCCAACGGGCGTCGAAGAAGTCGATGTAGAGCCAGTGGTAATTGGCGGCCGTGGGCAGCCAGTCGTTGCGTTGGCCGGGGCGCAGTTGGCCGGCTGGGGTGACGTTGATGGCCCGCAGGTAGCGGAGCAGCGAGGTGCGGCCACTGCGTCGCGGCCCGACGATGGCGACGTTTTGCAGCGGGTAGTATCGCCACCAGGCGAAAATCCGGCGACACTCGCGTGTTCGGCCAAAAAATTGCGACGGCTCAGTGATCGGCCGGTTGGTGACGAACGGATGCAGGCCGCGCGCCGTCGGCGGGCGTGGTGTAGCGCTCGCCATCTGCGGAAACAACCGGGCTACGATCGTCGTCGGGGTCGGGTGGCCGCCGGCGAGCAAGAAATGTTTACAACTCTCGCGATCGAGGCCGCCCCGTTGCGCCAGCAGGGTTGCCAACTGTTCGAGGTCCTGTATATCAGCGGGCACGTTGCCTCTGCGCCAATAGCGAATGGTCGGTTCGCCGCCTTTGTCGCGCCCCAGGGCAAACGCCAACTCATCTTCGATGACCGAGAGATTCTTGCGCTCTTTGGCCTTGATGAGGTAAACCGCTCGGTCTAACCAGTAGGCAAATTGCTCGGGTGATGTGGTCATTATATGCCGAAGGGACTTCCAGAACTGGAATCGGGCGGAGCCACGCTACACTTGTTCCTGAAAACCCGATGATATGAGATGGCGACTGTTTTGCTAGATAACCGAGCGGTCGCGACGGCCACCGGTACGTGAAATGGTGAGAAATTATAGCCGCCGCTTGAGAGAGCGCAATGAATTCGATCAGCGGCCGGCCGGAACCACAGGCGGCTTCCGAAAAACAAAGCGGAAAGTGGGAGCGGTCGCTGCCACTTTTGACGACCATATTCCATATACTGCTCAACACATGAGCAACTGGTACTTGTTTGACAGTCGTCAGTAACCCAGGAGGTCACAATGGCGGAATTGATACAGGTCGATTACGAGAAGCTAGACCAGGCCCACAAGAAGTTCACGGAACAGGCCGAGGCGTTCGATAAGACGCTGCGCGACGTGCGCGCCAAACTGGAACCGCTGCAAGGCGGCAAGGGGTGGATGGGCGACGCGGCCGACGCGTTCTTCAAGGAGATGGACGACGTCGTGCTGCCCAGTTCCACCCGGCTGCACAAGGCGTTCAATGACGCGGCTGGGGTCATCAAGCGCATCGGCGATACGGCCCATAAGGCCGAGCAGGATGCTATCAGCGCCTTCAAGTTGGGCTAAGGAGAGAGCGGATCATGGCCAAGAACGGCAAAATCAAGATTAATTTCGTCCAGGCCCGCGCGATGGCCAAGTCGATGAAGCAGGGGGCCAAGCAACTGGAGGCCAGCATTAACGAGATGAACCGCATCGTCGCCCTGCTGCAAAACGGTGGGCTGCGCGGCGACGCCGGCGAGGCGTTCGTCGATGGGATGCGCAGCGCGCTCATTCCCCAGATGCAGCGTTTGCAGCAGAAGTACCTCGAGATGGACTTGGACATCTCAAAGAACGTAGCGTTGATGGAAGGCGCGATGAAGAAATCGGCCGACGCATTCAAGAACTGAGAGCACAACCAGAGAGGTCAATATGGGTATCTTTGACTCATTCAATCCACTGATCAAGATCGCCAAGCAGGTGGTCAAGTCGATTCAGTCGGGCATCATGCAGCAGGTCAACATCGTCGATACGGTCGTCAAAGCCCCCGTCAACGCCATGATCGGCCAGGTCGTAGGGGGTATGTGGACCGGTGCGGGGGCCGATGCTTTCGTGGAGGTGTGCAAGAACCTGGTGTTGCCGGAAGTCGAGGGCATTATGTCTACCGGACGCGCGATGTCGGGCGGCATCGGCAAGGCGTTGGACATCATGGAAACGGCCGACAAACAGGCCACCGGCTACGCCGTTGATCTGGCCAACAGCGCCTTCAAGAACATCTATAAGGGTTAATAGGCGAAGCGCCGGGCAGGAGGCAAGGGCCGGCTCGGAGCGAGCAGAAGCGAGGCAACATGGCTACTCATACTTCTACGATGATGGAAGTGCCCGGCGTCAAGAAAATGGGCAAATCGTTTGAGGACATCGGCAGCGTGCTGGACGGGGTCAGTAAGGTAATGAACGTGCTGCTGACGACGCTGCGAGCGACGGCTTTCGTGGGCATGTTCGGCGGCTGGGCGTTACAGTCCTATCTGGAACAGGTGAAGCCGGTCGTCGATCGGCTGGCTAAGCAGTGCAAAGAAATTGGCAAAGACCTGGTGTTTTCCGCGCAGGCGTATGAGCGTGGCGACGCCGAGGGGAGCACGCGTTTCTTCTAGAGCTGGCGAGCAGGGGCAAAGAGGTTGCCGCGCCGCAGCCAGTCGACGCGGCAAGCCGCCCTCGTTCAAACTGTGTGGCATTGGGGTTCGCTATGGCTGTTCGCTTTCGCGCCGTTGTCGTCTGTCTGTTGGCGTTCGGGTTGGCCGGGTGGCTGGCGGTGCCGGCCGCCGGCGCGCCCATCGCCCAAACCCCGGCCCGGCTAGAGATCGAGACCATCGACACGACGCGCTTCCCGGAGACGGCTGTTACCTTCCGCGTCATCGACAGCGACGGCCGGCCTATCCCTGGCCTGACCGATTTCCAACTGCTGGAAAACGATCAGCCGGTGGTCGCCGCCGGCCTACCGGTGGAGACGGAACAGCCCGCGACCGTCTCGCTCCTGCTGCTTATCGACCAGGGCCTATTGTCTATCGTCCGCTATCGGGAGCGGTATGAGACGGCCGCGCTCAAGTCGTTGTTGCAGTTGTTGGGCGATACGTACTTGCGCGAGGGGGACACCGTTTGTCTGGCCGTGGGTCGCTTCGACACGGACACGGGCGGCCGGCAGCAGATGTCATTCCCGCAGGCATGCGCCGACTATTCACCCGCCTTTGGTCAAGCCATCGCCGCGCTGGACATCGACCTTGCCGGGCGTTTTCCGGGCCGCCGACCGAGTGAGATTCGGGACGTAGAGCATACGCTCCTGTTCCATGACGCGCTGGATGCCCTGGATGGGCGCGTGAATCCGGTCATTGTTTTCTTCTCCGCCTACATCTCCCCGCTGCCGTGGGGTCAAGCGGTGGACCCCGGCAAGAATCGGTATCAGATGGCTGCGGAGCAGATGGCGCGCGAGGCGGCCGATTCGGACGTGCGCGTCTTCGTCTTGCAGGCCGCCGGCAATACGCTGGCCGGCAACGTGGCCGAGTTGCAGACGCCCATGGTCACCCTGGCGGAGAACAGCGGCGGGCAGTACGTCGAATTGCGCGAAGACCTGGACAATCTGGACGGCGCGCGGGCCGCCTTCGACGACATTCGCCCGCTCGACTACACCTACACGCTGACCTATCGCAGCCCCCGCGGCAACGCCGGCGAGCGGCGGATCAAGGTTTTCCCCGACGGGCGGCCGGAGCTCTCGGACGAGCGCGCCGTGGCCCTCGATCTGCTGCCCCCCGAGGCTGGCGAAGTGAAGATGGACGACAGCCAAACGCTGGCCGTACCCATTTCCTGGCCAGATGGCTTCGCGCGCCGGATTAGCGCGGTCACGCTCAACGGCGAGCCGCTCGCCGGTGCCGCCTACACCTATGACGACGCCAGCGGAACGCTGCGCCTGACCCTGGACGAAGGTATGACCGGCGACCTGCGCTTCACGGTCGTGGACGAACTGGGGCTGGTGTCGGTCGAATTCGTGCACCAGATCGCTACCCCCGTGCCGCCGACGGCGACACCCGCGCCAGCCACGGCCACCCCCGTCCCGGAGCCGGTCGCCCCACCAGAGCCGCCCAGCAGCCTGCCGCCCTGGATCGGTCTGGGTGCATTGGCCGCGCTGGCCGCGCTGGCCGCCGGACTGTTCGTCGCCGCGCGGCGGGGTGCGCTGGCGGGGCTGAGCCAGAAGCCGGATGGGGGCGCGCCGCGCGTCAAGACCATCGGCACGGCCCGCGACCAGAAGCAGGCGTTGGCCTATCTGCTCGTCCTGACCGGTCGGGAAGATCTGATTGGCCAGAACATCCCCCTCTACAACGAGATCACCACTATCGGCCGCGATCCCCAATTGACCGACATCCAGCTCTACCACCCACACGAATTGAGTTCGATCAGCGGTCAGCACTGTACCATCCAGGTCGATCACGGACTCTTTCTGATCATCGACAACAATTCCGCCAACGGCACGTTTGTCAATGGTACAGCACTCATGCCGGATATGCCGCACCAGCTCCAGGATGCGGATGAGATCGTCCTGGGGGACAAGCTCCAGCGTGGGGCGCAACTGCGCTTCGAAGTCAGCCAGGGCGCGCGCAATCGCTACTACGAAACAGTGATCGAGGCTAATTGGCAGGGCGACCGCAGCGGTACGGAGACGGTGACTGGCCCGCCCAGACCCGCCGGCTCGTGGATGGATACCAGCGCGCTCGTGCCCGACGATAGCGTGCGCGCTGTCTGGCCCGATTCGACGCCTGCGGACGATCCGGACAAGCCGCCAGCCGACAACAGCGCCGCGTAAGCAGGTGAGCCATGCCACTGCAACCCGGGCAGTTCGTCGAGCCATATCGCCTTGAGGCGGTTTTGTCAGAAGGCGGCATGTCGGACATCTATCTGGCCAGCGCCCAGGACCGCCGCTACCACAAGATCGCCATCAAATGTAGCAAGGACGGCCGGGCGGAGTATCAGGATGCGCTGCGGCGCGAGGTGGACAACCTGAAACTGCTGCGCCATCCGTCTGTGGTGCGCATCTTCCCCCTGCGCCTGACCCGCGAGCGCGTGGTCTATCACGCCCGCGCCGCCCAGTTGCCGGCGCAGCCGTGGTACTTCGCCATGGA
>Ga0116186_1005213_pt1 | contig 10316 bp, 9 predicted proteins | sample AD_JPNNA4_MetaG_FD_89806 | JGI IMG/M metagenome (GOLD analysis project Ga0116186, IMG submission 89806) | Active sludge microbial communities of municipal wastewater-treating anaerobic digesters from Japan - AD_JPNNA4_MetaG | ecosystem: Engineered > Bioreactor > Anaerobic > Digestate | place...
TGCGACGAAGACTTTTGGGAACTGGTGCAGGAGGCTGATCTCCAATACCTCTACCTGCGCGAGGGCAAAGGCAGCCTGCAGACTGCTGCACTGCAAGGTTGCGCCGGCCTCAAGCGGCTCTACACAGCCGGCGGCGTAAGCATTTGGGTTGTAGAGTGAAAGGATTGACAAAGCCCTAATTCTGATGTCAATTTAGTTAGTGCTAAGAATGAGGATATAATCTCAAACCGGAGGGACGAAAAGTTGTAACCGAAAAAAACGGTTACTAGAATTAAATTAAAAGAAGATAAGATGAAAATCGTGCTAGTTGGTCCTGTTGCTCCATACCGTGGCGGTATCGCATATTTCACTGCCACCCTTGCCCGCCAGCTCGAAGCTTCGGGGCATCAGGTCCAGTTAATATCCTTCCGTAAACAATACCCGAGGTTGCTCTATCCCGGTAAGAGTGATAAGGATAACAGCTTGGGCAAACCTATTATTGGCGTAATTTACCCTTTTAGTCCGTTTAATCCACTCGATTGGCATCGCACACTGACCGAAATCAAACGCTTTAGTCCAGATCTAGTGATTTACCAATGGTGGGTAACGTTCTGGGCGCCGGCAACAGCGTGGCTTCTTGGCAGGTTAAACAGGTTAAACATTCCTATTAAAATACTTATTCATAACACATTTCCGCATGAGGCAAGGTGGTTTGACCGAGCTGCAACAAGCTGGGCTTTGCGTAATGCCAACAGTTTTGTAACGATGGCGGAGGTAGAAGCAATACGTTTGAAAACAGTAATTCCGGAAAACGCAGAAGTTCAGATCGCAACCCACCCAGTTTTTCAGCAATTTCCAGCAAGTGGATTAAGTAAAGCAGCAGTTCGAGCCCAACTCGGCCTGCCTGCTGATGCACCTTTAGCTTTGTTCTTCGGTTTTGTACGTCCATATAAAGGGCTGGAAGTACTCCTTGATGCCATGCACCTTCTCAAGCAAAACGATTCACCAATCCATTTGGTCATAGCGGGTGAGTTTTGGCAGAGCCAGGCAACTTATGAAAGCCTAATACGGAAACTTGGATTGGAGGAAAAAGTAAGCATTCACGCGTACTACATTCCCGATAACAAAGCAGGACTTTACTTTGAAGCCGCCGATATGTTTGTAGCGCCATATTTGGATGGGACACAAAGCGGCTCCGTCAAACAAGCGATGAGTTATAACCTTCCTTTGGTGATAAGTGATGTTATTGCTGATCCAATGATTCGTGCTTATAATTGTGGTTTAGAAATAACTCCAGCGGGGGATGCTGTAGTTCTGGCTAAAGCCATGCAAAATGCATTGAGTGTCCAAAAAGGTGTAAAAAAAAGTGGAGATTATGCCCAGGAATCATGGAATAACTTAATCAGCGCACTTACAACTAGTCACAACAGGAATACGGCGGGGTCATGACTTTTGGAAAGCGAACACCACACCTAGTTATGCTCCTGACTCAAGACCTAGAAAGCCCTTCCGGACTGGGACGCTACTTTCCCTTGGCAAAATATTTAGTGCGGGAAGGCTATCAGGTAAGCATCTTTGCACTTCATTCCGATTTTGCCAATTTACAAAAGCATGATTTTGAACAAGAGGGCGTGAGAGTACATTATGTTGCCCAGATGCATGTGCGTAAATCTGACAATAAGACCCACTATTTTTCGCCGATGCAATTAGTTTTCATAAGTCTGAAAGCAATGGTAGCCCTTTATCGAGAGAGTTTGAAGGAGAATGCTGATTTGATCTTTGTGGGTAAACCTCACCCTATGAACGGATTGGCTGGTTTGCGACTTAAAAGGCATAGAGATTTGCCTTTGATAGTCGATTGTGATGATTATGAAGCCGAATCGAACCGTACGAGCTCACCATGGCAGAAGAAGATGTTGGCTTTTTTTGAGAGAAAATTACCAAAGAAAGCTGATTTAGTTACAACTAATACCTACTTCATGCGGGATCAATTGATAAATTGGGGTGTAGAGAAGGAGAACATTGTTTACTTACCCAATGGGGTAGACACTGAACGGTTTAGCGAGCCTCCTCAGGAGAGGGTAGGTCAACTAAAGACAGACCTGGGGCTTAATGGTAAACACGTAATTGGTTACTTTGGCACCCTGAACCTGGTTAATCATCCTGTTGACTTACTGTTGCGAAGTTTTAAAAGAGTAGCTGAACAGATAGATGAAGCAAAGCTCCTGATCGTGGGAGGAGGCAATGACCTCGACCAATTGAAAGAGTTAGTAGTGGAGCTTGAGCTAAGTGATAGAGTAGTATTTACGGGTTGGGTCAGACCAGACGAAATGAACATGTATTACCAGCTGGCAGAAGTAAGTGTGGACCCCGTCATTGATACTTTGGCTGTTCGAGGAAGATGCCCTCTAAAGTTGTTTGAAAGTTGGCAAATGGGCGTTCCAGTTGCAACCTCAGATGTTGGTGATCGCAAAATCCTGTCCGGTGATTCCCTAGCGATATTGCTTACTGAACCTGGAGATGAAATTAGCCTGGCGAAGGCAATAAAAGAAGTGTTAATGGACGACTTGCTGTTGCAAAAATTAAGAAAAACTGTTGAATCTAGATCATTAGACTTTAACTGGGCTACTCTAGCATCACAGGTAAAAGTAGAAATAGAAAAACTCATCCGAAAATAAGTTAAAAGAAAATGAACGCTCCCCGCAGCAAGCTGCGGGGTATCTAGTTTATCCTTGTTTCTCACTAAAATAATTTAAGTTGTTCGTCATCAGCATCTCACTCATTTATCCATCTTACTCTGTTTTTCGCAGCAAGCTGCGGGGAAATGCCCAATTTTGATTATAGTCAAATCGCCTATTATTAGTAAAACAACCAAGAATTGCCAAGAATAATCTGAAAGTACTATTGCATCTAATATATAAACTCCTAAAATATAAGAAAGTCAAAATAGAGGAGTAATATATGAAAAAGTTTCTAAGCCTTATTCTCGTTCTCGCTGTTGTTGCTATCACCTTCGGCACAACCTTCGCGAATACCACTGTACCCGGTGGGCCTTTTGCTAGTTCCATTCAGATCCAAAACCTTGGAACTTCTGAAGCCAGTGTTTCCATTCAATATATTAACAAGGACGGAGTCGAAGCTCACACTACAACTCACACAATTGTTGCGAGTGATGTGCTTTCTATCTATGTTCCTGCGGAATCAGCTTTGGCTTCGGGCGAATACTCTGTTGTTGTCTCGGCCAATCAGCCAGTTGCTGCAGTAGTTAACTTCAGCGATGCCGACAGTGGCGCTGCCTATTCCGGTGCTACCGCTGGTGCTTTGAGCTGGGGCTTCCCCGCAGTCTATGACAACTATTATGGTTACTTCACCGAGATCTATGCTCAAAATGTTGCTGTTGCTCCCCAAGATATCACTCTGGAGGTTTATGCGCCGGGCAGTGCAACTCCTGTATATACTAATACAAAGAGTGCGGTTCCCGTGAATGCATCCGTTAACTGGGGCCTTAAGGATCTTTCTGAATTGAGCAAAAACATCAGTTACTCTGCTATTGTGAAAGCTGATGACCAAATTGTTGCTATTGGCAATACCTATGGTTCTGGTAACACTGCAGCTCAGTTGTATTCTTATAACGGATTCTCTGGCGGAGCGAAGACTTTCTATGTTCCCGCTCTTTATAAGGGTTATTACGGTTGGAATGCTGCGCTGTCCATCCAGAATGTTTCTACTACTTTAGCATCCGTAACTGTCACCTATAGTAGTGGAATTACGAAAAATTACAGTATACAACCAAACTCTTCTGTTGCTATATACATTCCTGCTGAAGCTGAACTGCCAGCTGGTTTAATGAGCGCAAAAGTAACCTCCGATCAAGACGTTGCGGTCTCTGTTAATATCTCTAACTCTGCGAACCGTGCTGCTACTTATAACGGAGTTGCCAATGCTACTAATAAAGTCTTTGCACCCAACATTATGAAGCGCTACTACAAGTACAGTTCTTCGGTGACATGCCAGAACCTCGGCGCCGTGGCAACAACTATGACTATTCGCTATGCCGCTGCGCCTGGCGCAACAGAGACTTCAGGGTCGATTGCTCCTGGAGCTAGCTGGGAAGTGTACCTGCCCGCTAAGGCTGCCGTGCCTGATGGTTACAACGCAGGTGCTACTGTTGAAGCTGGCCAACCCATAGCTTGTATTATCAATTCAAATATGGATGAACCGCCTGAAAGAGACCAAATCATGGACCAATTGTATTCCTATAATGGTGTGAATCAGTAATCGGTCAAAATCAAGTACAATAAAGGAGGTCTTCATAAGAGACCTCCTTATTTTTGAAAGGTAGATTATGCGAAATCCGAAAATCCTAAGCTTGTTCTTTCTTCTCACAATTCTTTTGACCGCTTGTAGCAACACTTCCCAGATTTCAATTCAACCGGATAGGACCATGGTCAACACAACAGACGACCCGGTGACTTCTATTGAACCTGCCTATCCAATAAATAAACCTGAAGAATACATTGGAACCATTTACCCAGCTGGGCAAGAACCAACTGAAATGTTGCCAACCACTGATATGGGCGGATCTATTCCTGAGCCTCAGAAAACACCTGAACAAGACCCAGAAACAGCTTCCATTTTCGGCGTTTTATACTCCTATACAAATAAACAACCTTTACAGGACGTTAGAGTTTATGCAGCTGATGTTGTAACAGTGGAACCATCTGGTGGTAAGGTGTATACAATCCAGGAAAAATCATCTCCGCAATCCAACACAGATGCAAATGGCCAATTTATGATTACCGGCATTGAACCAGGAACTTACTACTTTATGATGGTGACTCCATTTGGAAACTATCCTCTTTTTAACGAGGATAATGAAACTTTCGAGTTAGAACTTAATGGAGGGGATGTAATTAATTTTGGCAATGTTTTTGTTAATTGGCCTTAGGTGTATTTCTTACCTTTTTGAGTTTTAGAAACTGAAGGCTTAAAAAGGACCAAAATAAGTCTGCAGCTAAAAAGATAACTCGAACCTGCAGGATTACCAGTGATACCTTCGATAATTCGATTTGGTTTGTCATTAGGGCAGCTAGAGAAAAATCGCGAATCAAGGCACCACTAGGAAAGATGAAAAGCAACATCGAGATTGCACTTGAAAGACACCAAATAGCAAAAGAAGTCTTAAAAGTGACCAATGCAGTCGTTTGAACTTCGGTTAACAACCAGTATAGAATCTGCCCTCCAGCCAACCAGCAAATGAGATAGAGAATCACAATGCTTACAGCTAGACGGAGGGGTTTGATCAGTGATTCTTCGTTTCGTCGCAATAGCCAGGTGGTAATCGCTACGGTAAAGAAAAAACTGATAACACCAAGATAGGGGCTAATTGTGAAGAGATATCCAACCAATCCAGTCAAAATCAAAATCAACCACTCGATAAAGTTAGACTTTGAGACAGCCCTGTTTTCATCGGGAAAATCGACTTCATAAATACTTGATCGACCGAGCCAATGCCAAACTCCACCCGGTAATTTCTTCATCAGCACCGTTTGAAAATAAACTTGTGAATTGGACAAAAATCGCGTAAATTTACCATCGATGATAAGCGACCAAACGATGTTCTGCAAAGACATCGAGATGTAATATATAAGTAGGGATAAAAGAAAGACCCTCAAAAAAGAGCTCCACTCCAATTTGAGGATTTCTTTTCGGCTGAGGTAGAGTAGAGTTAGAGGATAAATTACTGAGATTATGCTCAATGCCTTAGAAAAACGAGGATTACCATAAAGCTGCTTTAATTTCTTGATCAAATTTAATGACCATTTGGGTAGCTTGACTTTAGTCATTTTTCCTAGCCACATAGGTAATAGTTGTTCCAAATTTCAACCAATCTACTAATCGTAATGGGAGAAATGTAAATAAGCGAAATACGATTCCAGATGGTCCCTTGGACAAAATGTAGTCTACAATCTTTGAATGATTGTTTCTATTCCAATATGCAAGGTCCAGGTACCAAGCGCCGTGAGAACCCGTGAAACAAAAACGGCTATTCACGGACATCCCATTCTCTTGCAAGGCTTTCTGGATGAGTTTATCTGGGAAGAGGTATAGATGGCGTGGGAGATCATAACCAAGCCAGGCGTCTTTGAAGATTTTTCGATCCAAGCTAAAAAGATTAGGGGTAGAAAAGATAAAAACCCCATTCGGTTTAAGTAAGCGGGCGACTTTGTTAATGGCGATAAAGGGTTCAGCAAGGTGTTCAAGAACATCCCACATGGTAATCACATCAAATGCATTATCCTGGACAGGGTATTCCTCGAAGGTGCTCGGAAAAACCGGAACATCGAGCTTTTTACTAGTGTACCGAGCCATCTCCAGAACGGGTTCTACTCCAGAAAGCTGCCAAAAACCACGTTTTTTGGCAGCTTGCAAAATCAAACCACTTCCACAACCCACATCCAACCATGCCCCGGTTGATTTATGCCGTTGAACAAGGTTGACTCTTTTTATAGATCCTAAGGATTGGTTTATTTCCCGCAGACCACCTTTTTTTTCTGGAATTTGTGGTGTATGACATACGTAACCAGGTTTGTAGTAATTTGCTAAATCAGCCCAATCTAACCTTGGATCTTGACGAATAAGCCCACAGCTATCACATTCAATCATCTGAAATGTTCCTGGGAGATTTTCGAGAAGGTCTTTCCCTCTGACGATTATATTTCCACCCTCCGAGCCACAGTAACTACACGGATGATGTTTGAGTAATAAGGCAATATCAGTTATCATTGTTTGGGTTTGCGTGCAACAAAACAGAAAGATCAGGATAAGCATCTAAAGCTTTGCTTCGACCGAGTTTAAGTCCCTGGCGATAAGATTTGAAATACTTCAAGTTCCGAGGTCTAAAGAAAAAATCCCTAATTATTAAATATGTTTGCTGGAAGAAACGCTCAGAGCGAGAAAAATGACGGTTCATAAAGCGAGCTGAACTTTCACCCATCTGCCGCCAATAAAAACTCATATCTTTTCGGGTAGTTTTAGAAACTTTATGCCAAAGCACAGCTTTAGGAGCCACCCAGATGTTCAAGCCAGCATTGCGGAGACGCTCTGAATAGTCCCAATCTTCATAAAAGAAAAAGAAACCTTCGTCAAATAAACCGATATTCTCAAAAGCCCGTCGATGGATTAGCAATCCGCAGGTTGGTGCGTATTCGATCTTTCTTGGACTTTCAAAATCAATGTTCGTTCGATTATCCTTTAGCAAAATAGCAGGAGGGAACTTGCGAAAGTATCCACCATCTGCCCAAATGTCTTGCCTAGTTAAAGGACTATCCTTAGGTGGGTAGTAGTATATTCTTGGCATGACTATTGCGCAATCATTGTCTGATTGAGCTACTTTCAGTAACTCAGTGACCATGGCTGCATCACTTATCGTATCGTTGTTCAGAATAAGCACATAACCGTAACCATCCCGCAGAGCTTTGATGATACCTTTGTTGAAACCGATTGGGATACCAAAATTGCTGCCTAAGGCAAGGATCTCAACTTGTGGATATTGTGTGCGAACCTGCTCAAGAGTATTATCAGTAGAGCCATTATCTACAAGGTAGGTATGATAGGGACCGCCTTCAAGTTTTTCAAGGGAACCGAGACACTCGAGCGTGTCTGAAACATTGTTATAGCTCAATACAACGATAGCAACAGTTTCTGGAACAGTTTCTTCGGTTACCAACTCTATACCAGGCCCCCTCTCTTCTTCCAATAATTCCTTCACCAACTTTTTCGAGGTAGCAATGATGTCATCCACCTCACGATGGATAAACTCAGCACTTCTTCCTAAAACGTGAATACCTTGGGTTAAGTAGATTTGAGCAAGGGCTTCCTTAACAATTTTCTCATAACCAACTCTATAGACCGGATAGGCATATTCTTCCCTTACTATAAGGCTATCTAACACATCTTTTTCCTTAATATAGCCAGAGCGACTCAAATCAGAGATTACTTTTGCTACTGGATTTGCCTCTACCGATGTCACTTCGGCACATAATACTGATGTGGTAGCGGGGGTGTTAAAATGACTCATGTGCTTGAATTCAACCATACGATTAATCGAAATATCACTGTCGATGTAGTAAACCCAGTGAAAAGGGCCAGCTTCAGGCTTATCAATCAACAAGTAAACAGCATCTACTTTCTGATAGCTGAGTGGGACGTTGAATCCGAGCATTTTACCAGTAATAGTAAGCGGTAGAGTAGAGATTATGATATCACAATCGTAGGTTTCGGTCCTTCCGTTTTTGAGATATTGAACTGCATTGATCTTGTTGTCCTGCTTGAGGATACTTATAACTTCTGCAGACAAAACAACTTCTTTCTCGACGCCCTGATAATAGGCATCACATATCGACCCATAACCACCTTCAAGTGGGTAGTAAAAAAAGTTGAAGTATTTGCGTGATTTACCATCCACTTTTTTAAAGGGGTTAACGAGGCGGGCTTTACGTTGAGCCCATAGTATCGAAATTTCGTCCGCCGGGATCCGAAATAATTTCTCAGTTGAGGGTCGGAAGAAAATCTCATACATGGTCTTGCCATAGCGTGCTAGAATGAAATCCTCAAAACTGTTGCCCCCCTCAGTAGATCTTGAAGGAAAGCAGAGCTCTCTTACTAGACTTAGAGCCTCTGCCTTTGGTAAAAGTGGGATAAGTTCCAATGGATTTACCGGATCATTGACCCAGGTGTTCTTGATAAATAATTTGCTTCGCCGAATATGCCGCAGCATTGGATTGAGTTTAAAGACTGAACGTAAAACTTCTTCATCGTTAGTAAAAAAGCGATGTGCTGCAAAATCACAAGAGAAGCCATGCCAGTTGAAACTCCGCGCCAGTCCTCCGTAGTATGCTTCCCGTTCGAAAACCTTTACTTCGAACCCATTTTTTTTGAGATAAAAGGCTACTGAAAGCCCTGAAATACCGGCCCCCAAAATTGCTACGCGTTTGGCACTCGAAAAAGACAATTAGTTTATTCCTTCTAATTATTAATTTGAGGCAGCACGATCGTAAAGACTGCCCTATAACGAACGACTTTTCCGAAAGGGAGACCTTCCGAGTCCATTCCTCCTAAAAAAAGACTTCACCACTCATATTGCACAGTTGTGATTGTTTATCTGGAAGCGTGCTGCTCTTTTCAACATATGTATACCATGAACTGTTCTCAGGTGTGTAACTGTCTATTTGAAAATCTCCATTTTCAGTCAAACTGAACAGAAACAACCTTCCAGAAATTTCTTGAGCGCCAAGAAATTTAACATCGCTGTCAAGTGATAGATATTTTTGCCAGGGTTTTTCTCCATCTACATCCTGCATTGGGTAATAGACTTCAATAAATAGGTCTTTGTTATTGTCCGACTCACCTCCGATTACAAATATTCTTTCCCCAAGGGTGACCACACTTGCACGAGACTTGGCAGTAGGCATTCTGCTCATCTCTTTCCAGATATCTGAATCAGGATAATAACGCAAAACACTATTCTGAATACTTTCACCGTCCCATCCACCGAAAACATAGAGACTACCTTCGTATGTGGTGATCCCATAATTAACTAAGGAGTGTGGCAATTCCGTTTTGCTCTCCCAGGTGCCCTTGCGCGGGTCAAAGACCTCCAAGCAATTGCTTACTTTGCCATCAGCAAGCTTGCCGCCTGGGACGTAGATCTTTTCCCCCAACAGCACGGCTGAGACTTCACTCACCGCTGTAGGTTTATCTGCCAGCTTTGTCCAAGTATCGGTTTGAGGGTCATAGCGCTCCACGAGGTTGGTAGGTCCCTCGGAGGTTTGACCAGCAATCGCAATGACTATGCTCGTCAATCCGGTTATTTGCCTCACCCATTCAGCAAAGCAGCGCTCAAATTCAGCCCCGTCGATCATCGAAAAGACCCGACCCAATGTGTCGATGGAATGCCATTGGGAAGTTCCAGGAAGGTCTTTAGCCATTCTTCTCTGGCTTCTCCAAATTCTGCGACTTCAACCCAGTTATCTGCACCACACAACACCGCACAAATGGTCAGTCCAATGATATCCAAAAGCTTATGCCGTTTCGTCCGGTCAACCCTTGGATCAGTCAGATCGCTAAATATGATTGAAAACTTGCTTTCTTCCATGGAGCACCTCTTTGTGGCTCCATGTGCAATTTCCTTGCCATCATTTTAGATGCAATTGCCCTGCCAAATTTGCTCTCAAATAATTCCAGGGCATAATCGGTGGAAGAAGAGTCAAGCTGGTTTATAATCGACACCACCACACTAATCGCGAAACTACTCAATTTTTACTTCCATTAAAACA
>Ga0116186_1005215_pt1 | contig 10313 bp, 4 predicted proteins | sample AD_JPNNA4_MetaG_FD_89806 | JGI IMG/M metagenome (GOLD analysis project Ga0116186, IMG submission 89806) | Active sludge microbial communities of municipal wastewater-treating anaerobic digesters from Japan - AD_JPNNA4_MetaG | ecosystem: Engineered > Bioreactor > Anaerobic > Digestate | place...
CAAGACCTTGACGAACCGCTCGCGAGCGGTCTCCCACTCACCCACAAGACGCCAGGCCACGCTGCTGCCGGTGTAGACGGCGTGCTTCCAGACCATGTTGTTGAGTTCGCGGGCATCGTCGTCGTCCAGGGGCAGCAAGTCAACCATGTCGGCGTTGCAGCGGCCGGCGAAGCTGCCGTCGACGTCCAGGATATAGGCGATGCCGCCGGACATGCCCGCGGCGAAGTTGCGCCCCGTTGGCCCCAGCACAGCCACCCGGCCGCCGGTCATGTACTCGCAGCCGTGGTCGCCGATGGCCTCGACGACAGCCACCGCGCCGCTGTTGCGCACGGCGAAGCGCTCGCCGGCCGCGCCGCGGATGTAGGCCTCGCCGCCGGTAGCGCCGTAGAAGGCGACGTTGCCGATGATGATGTTGTCCTGGGGCGCGAAGACCGTGCCCGCCGGCGGCTTGATGATGAGCTTGCCGCCCGACAGCCCCTTGGCCACGTAGTCGTTGGCGTCGCCCTCCAGCGTGAAGGTGACGCCCGGTGGCAGGAAGGCGGCGAAGCTCTGCCCGGCCGATCCCTGAAACGTCAGCTGGATGGTGTCCTCCGGCAGCCCCTCCGGGCCGTGGCGGCGGGCGATCTCGCCGGCCAGCATCGTGCCCACGGTGCGGTGGATGTTGCGGATGGGCAGCGTGGCCGCGACGGGCGCGCCGGCCTCCAGCGCCGGGGCGCACAGGCCGAGCAGCGTCGTCCGGTCGAGGCTGTGCTCCAGGCCGTGGGCCTGGGCCTGCGTACAGGTACGGCCAACCTCCGGCCCCGCGTCTGGCCGGTAGAGTAGCGCCGACAGGTCGAGTTTGCTGGCTTTGTGGTGGGCCAACTCCTCGCGGACGGCCAGCAGGTCGGTGCGGCCGACCAGCTCATCGACCGAGCGCACGCCCAACGCGGCCATGTGCTCGCGCACGTCTTCGGCGATGAAGCGCATGAAGTTGACCACATCCTCCGGCTTGCCGGCGAAGCGGCGGCGAAGCTCCGGGTTCTGCGTGGCCACGCCGACCGGGCAGGTGTCCAGGTGGCAGACGCGCATCATAATGCAGCCCATGGCCACCAGCGGGCCGGTGGCGAAACCGAACTCCTCCGCCCCCAGCAGCGCGGCGATGACCACGTCGCGGCCGGTCTTCAGCTGGCCGTCCGTCTCCAGGCGCACGCGACTGCGCAGATTGTTGAGCACCAGCGTCTGATGCGTCTCGGCCAACCCCAGTTCCCACGGCAGCCCGGCGTGTTTGATGCTCGACACCGGCGACGCGCCTGTGCCGCCGTCGTGGCCGCTGATAAGAATGACGTCGGCGTGCCCCTTGGCCACACCCGCGGCAATCGTGCCGACGCCAACCTCGGACACAAGCTTGACGTTGATGCGCGCCGCCGGGTTGGCGTTCTTCAGGTCGTAGATGAGCTGGGCCAGGTCTTCGATGGAGTAAATGTCGTGGTGGGGCGGCGGCGAAATGAGGCCGACGCCGGGCGTCGAGTAGCGCACGCGGGCGATCCACGGGTAAACCTTGTGGCCGGGCAACTGGCCGCCCTCGCCGGGCTTGGCCCCCTGGGCCATCTTGATCTGAATCTCCTGGGCGTGGCTGAGGTACTCGATGGTGACGCCGAAGCGGCCGCTGGCCACCTGCTTGATGGCGCTTATGCGCGAGTCGCCGTCAGGGCCGGGGGCATAGCGGGCCGGGTCTTCGCCGCCCTCGCCGGTGTTGCTCTTGCCGCCGACGCGGTTCATGGCAATGGCCAGTGTCTCATGGGCTTCGCGGCTGATGGAGCCATAGGACATGGCCCCCGTCTTGAAGCGGCTCAGGATGGCCTCCACCGGTTCGACCTCGTCCAGCGGCACGGGCGTGGGCGCGAACTGGAACTCCAGCAGCGCCCGCAGCGTGGCCAGGTGCGTCTCGCGGGCGTGAACTTCGTCGGCATACTGCTTATAAGCGCGATAGTCGCCGCTGCGAACGGCATGTTGCAGCTTGTGGATGGTGGACGGATTGAACAAGTGGAACTCGCCGCCGCTACGGTACTGGTAGCGCCCGCCGACCTCTAACGTGTGGCCATTGGCGGGACGTGCCGGGTAAGCCGCGGCGTGGCGCTGCGCCGCCTCGGCGGCCAGCACGTCCATGTCAGCCCCCTCGATGCGCGTCGGTGTGCCGCTGAAGTAGCGATCGACGACGGCGCGGCTGAGACCCAGCGCCTCGAAGATCTGCGCCCCGTGGTAGCTCTGCACCGTGCTGATGCCCATCTTGGAGATGGTCTTGACCACGCCCTTGACCGCGGCCTTCAGGTACTTGGCCGCGGCGGTGTCGTACTCCACATCCAGCAGCCGCCGGGCGATCAGGTCGTGAAGCGTCTCGAAGGCCAGGTAGGGATTGACTGCGTCGGCCCCGTAGCCGACCAGGCAGGCGTAGTGGTGGACTTCGCGCGGCTCGCCCGACTCGACCAGCAGGCTGACCCGCGTGCGCGTGCCGGCGGCGATGAGGTGCTCGTGCAGCGCGGAGACGGCCAGTAGTGCCGGGATAGGCGCGCGCGCCCGGCCGACGCCCCGATCCGATAGGATGAGCAGGTTCGCGCCGCCGGCCACGGCCTTGCCGGCCGCGGCGCATAGCTCGGCCAGCGCCGCCGTCAGCGCCGCGCCGTCGCCCCCGGCCGGGTAGAGGATCGGCAACGTCGCCGCCCGGAAGCCGGGCACGCGAATGGCGCGCAGACTGGCCAGCGCGGCATTGGTCAGCAGCGGCGACGGGATGCGGATGCGGCAGCAGTCTTCTGGCCGCGGGTTCAGCAAGTCCCCCTCCGCGCCGAGCAGCATCGTGCTGCTGGTCACCAGTTCCTCGCGGATGGCGTCAATGGGCGGGTTGGTGACCTGGGCGAAGAGCTGGCGGAAGTAGTTGTAGAGCAATTGCGGCCGCTCCGACAGCACGGCCACCGGCGTGTCGTCGCCCATCGAGCCGAGCGGTTCGACGCCGTCGCGGGCCATTGGGGCCATGATCAGGCGCAGGTCTTCGAAGGTATAGCCAAAGGCGTGCTGGCGGATGGTCACGGTGTCGTGGTCGGGCACGGGTTCGTCGCCGGCCACGGGCAATGCCTCCAGCGGCAGCAGGTGCTCGTCCAGCCAGTCGCCATAGGGTCGGGCCGCGGCGATGGTCTCCTTTAGCTCCTCGTCGGCGACGATGCGGCCGGCGGCCGTGTCCACCAGCAGCATGCGCCCCGGCTGCAAGCGTCCCTTGTGCAGCACCTGCTCCGGCGGGATGTCGAGCACGCCCACCTCCGAGGCCATGATGACCCGGTCGTCGGCGGTGACGGTGTAGCGCGCCGGCCGCAGCCCGTTGCGGTCGAGCACCGCGCCGACGAGCGCGCCGTCGCTGAAGACGATGGCCGCCGGGCCGTCCCACGGCTCCATGAGGGCGCTGTGATAGGCGTAGAAGGCGCGTTTGGCCGCGCTCATGCCGGCGTGTTTCTCCCACGGTTCGGGGATCATCATCATGAGCGCCTCCGGCAGAGAGCGGCCGGCCAGCACCAGGAACTCCAGGGCATTGTCGAACATGGCTGAGTCGGTGCCGTCCTCGTCGATGACGGGCAGCACGCGGGCCAGGTCGGGGCCGAAAGCGTCCGAGCGGAAGAGCGCCTGCCGCGCCTTGATGGCGTTGACATTGCCGCGAATGGTGTTGATCTCGCCGTTGTGGGCCAGGATGCGGTTGGGATGGGCGCGCTTCCACGCCGGAAACGTGTTGGTCGAGAAGCGCGAGTGGACGAGAGCGATGGCCGAATCGAAGCGCGGGTCGGACAGGTCGGGAAAGTAGTCGCGCAGTTGCTCGGCCAGGAGCATGCCCTTATAGACCAGCGTCCGGCTGGACAGGCTAACGACGTAGAAGACCTGCGCGCCGCCGGCCGGCGAGTCGATGGCCCGCTCGGCCAGCCGGCGCAGGACAAAGAGCGCCCGCTCGAAGGCCAACGCGTCGCCGGCCGCGCCGGTGGCTGGGCCGCGGCCAATGAACACCTGGCGCACAACCGGCTCACTGGCCACCGCCGTGGCTCCCAGGGCGCGGTTGTCGGTTGGCACGTCGCGCCAGCCCAGCAGCGTGTGCCCCTCGGCGGCGACGAGGCCGGCCAGTTGCCGCTCGCAGGCCAGCCGCCGCGCCGGGTCGCGCGGCAGGAAGAGCATGCCGACGCCGTACTCGCCCGCCGGTGGCAGGTGAAATCCGAGGCGAGCGGCCTCGGCGGCGAAAAAGGCGTGGGGAAGTTGGGTGAGGATGCCGGCCCCGTCGCCGGTGTTCGGCTCCGAGCCGCGCGCGCCGCGGTGGCTGAGGTTGTCCAGAACCGTCAGCGCGTCGGCGACGATGGCGTGCGACCGCTGGCCCTTGACGTGGGCGACGAAGCCCGTGCCACAGGCGTCATGCTCATAACGAGGATCGTACAAGCCCTGCTGGGCAGGCCCTTCGCCGGAGGCTACGTCTCGCTCCGGCGGTTGTTGTCCACTTTTGCGCCTCTGGGAACGCCCCATCTTCTTCTCCTCGTAGTCCTCACAGTCGCCTTGCGGCGAGCTGGGCATTCACGGCCAACGCCGCGCGGCCGGCTCTTAATGTGCAAAATGCGTCACCTTCTCAGGCGACGCCGTCTATTCACTCCATAGTGTATCTCGCGATCACCCGGCCTTCCTGAGGCACTTTGCACGAAACAACACTCTGAACTTTATGATCTTTAGACGTTTTGCTGCGGCGCGTCATCCTGTATGATTCAGGCTTGTGATGAGTGGCGGCCACGGGCTGCCAACAACAGAATCATTGTTTTGGGCCAGGACGCCTCGCACCCCGCCACGTGGGTTGACGAGGCGTTTTTGCGTTCATCAGCGGGATGAACGACAGCGGCCAACAGTCATGCAGAGGAGGAACATGATGAAGCAGAATTGGCGAGCGTGGCGGCGACTGGCAAATGTTGCTGTGGTGGGTGTGCTCTTGCTGGTGCTGACGCAAACGGTCTTCGCGCAGGACGCGGAACCGGCCGTCAGCGCGATCGATACGGTCTGGGTGCTGGTCTGCGCCTTCCTGGTGTTTTTCATGCAGGCGGGCTTCGGCTTCCTGGAGGCGGGCTTCGTCCGCTCCAAAAATGTCGTCAACATCATGGCCGAGAACTTCATGGACACGACGTTCGCCACGGTGGCCTTCGTCCTTGTCGGCTTCGGGCTGATGTTCGGCTCCGGCAATGGCTTCTTCGGCACAGAGTGGTTCGCCCTGCGCGGCATTCCCGAAGTCTTCCCCGGCACGACGCTGCCGACGCTGGCCTTCTTCTTCTTCCAGTTCGCCTTCTGCGCCGCCGCCGGAGCCATCGCCTCCGGGATGATGGCCGAGCGCACCAACTTCGTCGCCGACCTGGGCTACAGCCTGATCACCGCCGGCCTCATCTACCCCATCTTCGGCCATTGGGTTTGGGGCGGCGGTTGGCTGGCGCAGTTGGGCTATATCGACTTCGCCGGTTCGTCGGTTGTCCACATCGTCGGCGCGTGCATCGGCCTGGCCGGCACGCTCATGCTCGGCAAGCGGCGCGACAAGGTCTTTGGCCCCAGCATCCGCGGCCACAGCATTCCCCTGGCGGCGCTGGGCACATTTGTCCTGTGGTTCGGTTGGTTTGGCTTTAACCCCGGCAGCGTCCTCGCCGCCCAGCCCTTCAAGATCGCCAGCGTCGTCGTGACGACCGACTTTGGCGCGACCACCGGAGCCATCAGCGCCATCTTCCTGGCCTACTTCTTCACTCGCAAGTGGGACGTGAGCATGGCCTTCAATGGCGCACTGGCCGGCCTGGTGGCCATCACCGGCTCGGCCGCCTTCGTCACGCCGGCCGCGGCCCTGGTCATCGGCACAATTGCCGGCGTCATCGCCTACTTTGGCGTGCAGTTGATGGAAAAGCTGCGCATTGATGACCCCGTTGGCGCGTTCCCGGTGCATGGCCTGAATGGCATCTTTGGCATCCTGGCCGTGGGCATCTGGGGCAGCGATGGGCTGGGCTTGCTCAGCGGCGGCGGCTTTCGGCAATTGGGCATTCAGGCGTTGGGCGTCGTCGTTTGCATCGCCTGGACGTTGCCGCTGACGCTGGGCTTCTTCTACGTGGTGCGCCGCACAATCGGCCTGCGCGTCTCGGCCGAGGTCGAGGCCACGGGGCTGGACTTCCCGCAGCACGGCCTGGAATCGTACCCGGAGTTCGACGGCGTCGAACTGCGTGGGATTCAGGCGCGCGATTGGGAGATGGACATCGCGCCGATGCCGGTCGAGCGGGCTAAACTGGTCGCCGGGACGGGGGATTAGCCATGCCGCGCGCGACATTTACCTATCGCCATAACACGACCGAGGCCGCCGGCCATCGTCAGCCGGCCCTCTGGGCGGCCATTGACCTGGCCGGGCACGGCGCGATGGACCGGATTGAGGCGCTGCCGATCTACCGGACGGCCAGACTGCTGCCCGACGGCCGGTTGGCCCAGCGCTACCAGACGCTCGTCGCCGGCGTCGCCATCGAGCGAGCCAGCCTGGAGGAACTGGAAACGTCGATCGATCACTATCTGGGCTTGTTGGTCCACTACGGTCGCCTACCGGAATATCTCTTTCAGCTCGGCGACCGCGCCTGGCCCATCTATCGGCTGGAAGACCAGCTGACGGCGCGCTTTCCCGGCAGCCGGACGTTCAGCGCACCGACCATCGGCGAGCTGCGCAACGAGTTGGCCGACCACTTCAAGCAGGTGGGCGTCATCGACTACCGCAAGGGCATGACGGTGCTCTATCTATCGCGCCAGGACTTCCAGCCGGACGCACCGGTTTGCACTCTGCGCGCGCCGGGTCTGGCCGAGATGCCCATCTTCCGCGACCAAGAGACGGTCGTCCACCTGGTCGCGCCAGTCAACGGCCGCTCAATCGTCACCGAGCTGGCCGGTGGCGAGGGGTTATTGGTGCTGCCGGGGCTGGTGGGCGACTATCTGGCCGACCGCGGCCGGCTGGCCGACAGCGACAGCATCGGCGTGCGCAAGCTATCGGCCGCGGCCTGGGCCGCCGCGGCGCGCGGCCTGCACCCCTATACGTGCAGCTTCGTCTACACCGATCGCTCCGGCGACGACCGGGAGCGGCGCGAGATCCCCATCTTCGCCGACGAGGCCCGCGGCCGGCTAGTCGCCGCCCGCACCAACCGGATGGGGCGCGTCTCGCTGCACTTTGCCGCCGACATCCCCCACCTGCAATTCAAAGTGGGCGAAGAACTGACCGAGATCGGCAAAATCCCTGTGCCGACCTACGTCACCATAGATGGCATCGAGGAGGTCGTTCACGCCGAGTATGTGGAGGCGCGCGGGAGCAGCACTCTGGCCCCACTTGCTCTATAATGACAGTGTCCGCGCCTAAGCGACGAGTCGGAGCCACTGCCATCTGTCTTGATCTATTGTTGAGTTGACGCCGGACCCGGCCAAATCCAGCCCACCTGGGCGGCCGGGGCCGGCGCAAAGTCGCGATTCGGGAGAATCGCGCCACGTTTGATTGTCTAACAATTGCGGAGGAACAAGAACCATGACACCTAGCGATGTACAGAAACTGATTGAGGCTCGCGGCATCGAAGCCGTCGATGTGAAGTTCACCGACCTGTTCGGGCAGTGGCAGCACTTCTCCTTGCCCATCGAAGAGTTCAGCGCTGAAGGCGCTTTCGAAGAGGGGTTGGGCTTCGATGGCTCCTCCATCCGTGGCTTCCAGAGCATTGAGTCGAGCGACATGATCCTGATCTGCGACCCGAACACGGCCATCGTCGATCCCATTTGTGCCGCGCCAACGCTTAGCCTCATCGGCGATGTCTACGACCCCATCACCCGCCAGCCGTATTCGCGCGACCCGCGCTACGTGGCCCGCAAGGCGGGCGAGTATCTGAAGAGTACCGGCATCGCCGACACGGCCTACTTCGGCCCGGAGGCGGAGTTCTTCGTCTTCGACAAGGTGATGTATTCGGCCGGCGAGTACTCCGCGGCCTACCAGGTGGACAGCATCGAGGGGCCGTGGAATTCGGGCATCTTCGGCTTTGGCCACTCCGTGCCTCACAAGCGCGGCTATTTCCCCGTGGCCCCGTTCGACACGCTGCAGGATCTGCGCACCGAAATGGTGCGCGAGCTGATCAACGCCGGCGTGCCCATCGAGTTGCATCACCACGAAGTCGGCACGGCCGGCCAGTGCGAGATCGACATGCGTTTCGACGCGCTGCTGAAGATGGCCGACAACGTGCAGCTCTACAAGTACATCGTCAAGAACGTGGCCCAGCGCAATGGCAAGACGGTCACCTTCATGCCCAAGCCCATCTACGCCGACAACGGCTCCGGCATGCACACCCACCAGAGTCTGTGGAAGGACGGCCAGCCGCTGTTCTACGACGAGAACGGCTACGCCGGCCTGAGCCAACTGGCCAAGTGGTACATTGGCGGCATCCTGAAGCACATTAACGCCCTGCTGGCCATCTGCGCGCCGACGACCAACTCCTACCGCCGCCTGGTGCCCGGCTACGAGGCCCCCGTCGTCGTCGCCTACTCGGCCCGCAACCGTTCGGCGGCCGTGCGCATCCCCATGTATTCCAAATCGCCCAAGGCCAAGCGCATCGAGTTCCGCTGCCCCGACCCGGCGGCCAACCCCTACCTGGCCTTCGCCGCCTGCCTCATGGCCGGTCTGGACGGCATCAAGAACCAGATCGACCCCGGCGACCCGGCCGAGATGGATCTGTTTGATGAGGAGAACATCAACAAGGTGACGATGACCGTTGGCAAACTCAACGAAGCCCTCGACGCGCTCGTGGCCGACCACGCCTTCCTGCTGGAGGGCGGCGTCTTCACCGAGGACGTGCTGGAGGCCTACATGAGCTACAAGCACGAGACGGAGATCGGCCCAGTCAGCCTGCGGCCGCATCCCTACGAGTTTTTGCTCTACTACGGCGTCTAAGCAAATCAGGGGCTAGGGGCTAGGTTCTAGGGGGTAGGGAAGAGCGCTCTTCCCTACCCCCTAGCCCCTAGCCCCTACCCCTTCCTCAAGGCGGGCCGGCGACTGTGTGGAAGCTCCAGGTGTAGGTCTGCCCGTTGGCGTCGATGCGCACCGCGTAGGTCGCGTCGAGCAGCAGCGGTTCCTGCGGGATGATCACGATGGCGTCGCGCTGATCGAGGATTGTCCGCGCCGAGCGCTGCCGGAATTCGTTGGGGTGGGTGAATGTGGTCTCATCGAACCAGCAGTGGGCCAGGTATTCCCCCTCGCGGGCCAGCGAGGTCGCCGTGACGTGGGGCGTCAGAGCGCCGTCACCCAGTTGCAGGATGATCGGCGCGCCGGTTGGCTGCTGGTAGCCGGGGCAAGTGCTGAGCGCCTCCGGAAACTCCGGCAGCGAGTAGCGCAGCACCCACGTGCTCGCGCCGTCACCAGGGTAGCGGATGGGATAAACCACGCCAGGCGGCAGCGGCCCCAGTCCGCGGCGCACGTCCAGCGTCGCTGTCGCCCCCAGCAAGGCGTCCGGCGAGCGGTATTCGGCGAAGCCGGTCGTAGCCAGCTGTGGGTCGATGATGGGCAGGGCGTGGAAGGGAGCCGACATCCAGTAGTTGAAAGCCCACTGGAACGGTTCTGAGCTACTGTAGCCGGCGGCGATGTTGCCGTTTTCGGCCGCGGCCATTCCGGCGCGGCTGAAGTACGGACTGTTGACATCCTGGCTGTGGCTCAGGTCGCCAGTGTAGGCCATGTAGCGGCTGTGGTCGAAGGCCTCCAGCGACCAGGCCGTATTCTCCAGCAGCGGCGGCACGCCGGCCGACGCGCGAAAGCGATTGACGAATTGCAGCCAGTCCGTGCCCACAGCCGCGATGGTCGGCGAGGCCGTTGGCGTCGGGGTCGGCTCGGTTGTGGGTGTTGGCGATGGGGCTGCGGTTGGTTCCTCGGTTGGCGCGGCCGGCGCGCCGGTTGCCGGGGCGGTGATAGGCGTGGGCGAGGGGACAGTTGTACGCATGGGCGCTGTGGCTGTCGCCGTAGCGGCGCGCGTGGCCACGAGCGGGCCAGGGCGGGTGGGGGTGGCTTCGCCGGCCAGTGGCGAAGCAGCCGCGGCAACAGCGCCCGGAGTAACTGTCGCCGATGGCTCGTCCAGCGTCAATGCCGGGGGCGTGGGTGGCGTCACTGACGCGGCCGCCCGTCCGCGCCACCATAACCCCAGCAATAGCCCATTCCCCAGAATCGAGAAGGCCAGCAATAGCCCGGCAACCTGCTGTCTTGTCATATGGCTCTGTCCATGTTCCCGTGCCCGCCGTCATCTGCCTGGCGGCTC
>Ga0116186_1005225_pt1 | contig 10300 bp, 6 predicted proteins | sample AD_JPNNA4_MetaG_FD_89806 | JGI IMG/M metagenome (GOLD analysis project Ga0116186, IMG submission 89806) | Active sludge microbial communities of municipal wastewater-treating anaerobic digesters from Japan - AD_JPNNA4_MetaG | ecosystem: Engineered > Bioreactor > Anaerobic > Digestate | place...
AAAAAAGCAATAGTACGACATGGATTGGCTGACGTTAAATTTATTTTTGACCCAAAAAAGGAATGCCGAAAACATAGAATAGATATAATTTAAAACTAAAAAAAGATGGTTAATTTTTATTACGAGTATTGCAGACAAAAATACTCAAGTGTATCAAGTTTAACAGTTTTAAGTTGTTCGAGACACTTAGATGATTCAAATAAAGATAAACATATATTATAATTTTAAATAATATGGATTGTTTTACTGCCATTGATTTTGAAACTGCACAAGGTTATCGTTGGAGTATTTGTCAAGTTGGACTTGTTAGAGTAGAGTATGGAAAAATAACAAACGAAGTAAATCTATTAGTGCAACCACCTAATAATTACTATTGGGATAAGTTTATTGATATTCATGGAATTACACCTGATGATACAGCTAACGCACCAACTTTTGATAAAGTTTGGCATAAAATAGAGCCATTTATTAAAGAGCAAAATGTTGTTGCTCACAACGGTTTTTCTTTTGATTTTCAGGTATTAGAAAAAACACTTGAATATTACGGAATGCAAGCGCCTGATTATGAGAAATATTGTACTTACCGCATTTTTAAAGATAATCTTGCATCCCTTTGCAAATATTATAAAATCCCATTAAATCATCATGACGCATTGAGCGATGCTAAGGCATGTGCGGAATTGTTTTTATTACATTTAAACAATATTACATCATGAAAGATACGAAGGCTGAATTTTCAATAAATGCCAAAACTTGTACTCTATAAATCAATTTTCAAAGAGTATTATAAAACTTCGTTTCATGAAAAAATTGAAAATTTAAAAAATCTTTATGGGAAATACCTATAGATATTGAACATATTCAGTATTATCATGACAAAGATGGTGAAAAACCTGAAGATATTTGGGAAGAATGGCAAGAAGATATAAACTCAATTGGGAACTTAATGATTTTAGAACAGGAAATTAATCGTTCAATTAGCAATAATACGTACGATAAAAAAGTACAATTTTATACTGAAAGTTTATTCTCGATAGTGAAAAAACAGGTAAAACAATTTCCTGAATGGTCGCTTGGATAATATATGGTAAGAAAGCAATACGAAACAAGAAAAATATTGCAATATCTTTTTGATTAATCACAAAGGTGCGACATCTATTGTCGTACTCTGCGCATATCTTTGTTCAAAATATTACAGATATGGAAAAGAATATAAAATTTAGATTATTGGAAAGTATAGGCAAAGTATATGAGCAATCAAAATATTGCAAGCTTGATTCAGCATTTTTTGAAGAAGTTGATGCGGAATTAAAATACCTTTCCGATTATTTTAACGTTTCCCGAAGTCAGTCGCTAATTATAGCAATAGTTTTTGTTCTAAATTACAAAGATGATGCTGTTGATTTGAAAGACCTGATAGAGCATTTCGACTGTAATCCCATGAAAATATTAGAATTAAGTGATGATTTTGAAACGTTATACTCAAGGGAAATTTTAAAAAAACAAAAATCTTTTTTCAGAGTTAGATTATTCCTATCAAACGATTCGTTTATTATAAATGAGAAAATTACCGAGGCAATCCTGAGTAATAAACCTATGCCCGTAATTGAGCGAGAAGGGATTAAAGATGTGATAGAACTTCTTGAAAAATTTCACAAGTTAGGAGAACAACGAAAGACAGATGAATTAGCTACTTTTGAGCTATTCAAACAAACAAAAGAGCTTATTTCTTCAAATTTACATTTTCCACTAATCAAGAAAATTAATGATTTACAGTTTAGCATTGAAGATACATATTTATTCCTTTACTTGATTTGGAAAACCATTACGGGCAGTGAAGCTACTGATGTTGAACATGCTACAGAAGTGATTTTTGACAATTCTTCAGAAAGGGTTAGCTATGTTCAAAAGATTTTGTCGAATGAAAATGTGTTAGTCAGTCGAAATTATATAGAATTAGTAGAATCTTTTTTCTTTAACGATGCTGAAATGAAGCTTTCTGAATCTTCAGTTAAAATGCTACAAGAATTTGGGTTAAAACTTTATGCTAATAAAAAGAAACGAGATAATATTATTGAACCAGCTAAAATAAACTCTAAAACACTATATTTTAATGAATTTGAGAGTAAACAGCTTGATTTGTTAAAAACATTGTTGCAGGAAGATAATTTCAACGAAACGCAAAACAGATTACAAAGTAAAGGATTACCGAAAGGTATAACTGCTTTATTGCATGGTTCGCCTGGTACAGGGAAAACAGAAACGGTTTATCAAATTGCTAAGGATACAAATAGGGAAATTGTGAAAGTTGATATTAGTCAATCAAAATCAATGTGGTATGGAGAGAGTGAGAAGATTATTAAACGTATTTTTACAGATTACAATGCATATGCAAAAGATTGTGAACGCATGCCTATTTTATTGTTTAACGAAGCCGATGCAATTATTTCAAAACGGAAAGAAAATAGTTTTTCGAATGTCTTACAAACCGAAAATACAATTCAAAACATTATCCTTGAAGAACTTGAAAATTTTGAAGGAATATTTTTTGCCACTACCAACCTTGCAAAAAATCTAGATTCAGCATTTGAAAGACGTTTTTTATTTAAAATTGAATTTCAAATACCCGATATTTCTGTAAAAGCCAAAATATGGAAATCAAAATTACCAAGTCTTACTGAGTCTGAATGTGAGACCCTTGCAAAACGCTTTGATTTCTCCGGGGGTCAAATAGATAATATTGTCAGAAAGAGTGAGATTCATGAAATAATTTATGGTAATTTTGTCGATTTCAGCAATATTATCGAATTTTGCAAAACAGAGCTATTGTCAAAAAATAGTGGAATTAAAATAGGTTTTACAAAAACATAAAATTATGTCAAAAAGAGAATCAATTGCACGATATAATTTGATAATAAAAAAACTAAGGAAACAACCTTCTACGTTTTCTGAGATTTCTGACTACCTCGCTTTTGAATCAGATTTGCAGGAATACAATTTCAATGTATCGAAACGAACATTTCAACGGGACATTGAAGATATTCGTTCGATTTACAATATTGATATTCAATATGATTTTTCGAGAAAGGTTTATTATATTGAATTTGACGAACAACAGGAAATAAACGAAAGGATATTAGAAGCATTTGATACATTCAATGCCTTGAATATAACCGACAGGCTTTCAAACTACATTCACTTTGAAAAAAGGCGACCTCAAGGAACCGAAAATCTTTATGATTTGCTACATGCCATAAAAAATAAGGTTCAAATATCATTTTCATATCAAAAATTCTGGGAGGATGAAATTACACATCGCATTACTGAGCCTTACGCACTTAAAGAATTTAAAAACCGTTGGTATTTACTTGCAAATGATTTGAAAGACAAGAAAGTAAAAAGCTTTGCATTAGACAGGCTATCTGAATTGGAGATAACTAGAAAAAAATTTCAGCTGCCACATGATTTTAATGTAAATGAGCATTTTAAATATTGCTTTGGGATTATAAACCCGAATGATCATAAACCACAGGAAATAATTTTATCTTTCGACCCTTTTCAAGGAAAATATATAAAAACACTCCCACTTCATGAATCACAAGTAATTCTAAAAGACAACGAAGACGAACTACTTATACAACTTACATTATTTGTTACGCATGATTTATTAATGGAAATTTTATCGTTTGGCGATAGTGTTAAGGTTATTCAACCAGTGAGTTTGATTGCAGAAATTAAGAAAACGTATGAAAATGCATTAAGACTTTATTGATGTGTCGATAACTAAAAAATGAAATTAGCGGTTGAATTAATTTTTGGAATCGGATAGTTTTGATTTTGTGGAAATTTTCTGTTGAACTACGTCTTATTACATATTACTTGCTTTTCTCGATGAAGGAATAAAAAAAGGCTGACTCGATGTTGAGACAGCCTTTATGGGTTGGAATAATTTATCTTTAGTTGTTTGCAGAGAAAAATGGAACGGTTTCCTTATTGTATTTTCCTGCTTTTAGGTTTTCTTGAATAATGCTAAACGCATCGATGGTGTATTTAACATCTTCTAACGTATGAACAGCGGTGGGGATAATTCTAAGCATAATGACATCCTTTGGAACAACCGGATAAACAACAATTGAACAGAAAATATTATATACTTCGCGTAGTTCAAATACAATATTGGTGGCTTCTAATACGCCCCCTTTTAAGAAGATGGGTGTAACAGGTGATTGTGTGTTTCCGATGTTGAAACCTTTTTCTTTTAGCCCGCTTTGTAACGCTTTTACTATTGTCCAAAGTTTTTCGCGAAGTTCCGGTTTTGTTTGCAATAACTCTAAACGTTTTAACGCTCCTAAAACCATGGGCATCGGCAACGATTTGGCATATATCTGAGAGCGTAGGTTATAGCGAAGATAATCGATAACTTCTTGAGTTGAGGCAACAAAACCGCCAATACCGGCCATTGATTTTGCAAAAGTGGCAAAGTAAACGTCCACTTCGTCCATAACGCCAAAATGTTCCGATGTACCGGCTCCAGTAGCTCCCATTGTGCCAAATCCGTGAGCATCGTCAATCATGAGGCGGAAATCAAATTCTTTTTTCAATTTCACAATTTCGTCTAGTTTCCCTAAATCTCCGGCCATTCCATAAACACCTTCGGTAATAACAAGAATTCCACCACCGGTTTTAGCTGCTAATGCCTCGGCATGTTTTAGTTGAAGTTTGAGTTTTTCCATGTTGTTGTGTGGATAAACAAAACGTTTGCCCATATGTAGGCGTAAACCGTCCATTATACAAGCATGTGCTTCGCTATCGTAAACAATAACATCGTTTCGGTTACAAAGAGCATCAATAATGCTAACCATGCCTTGGTATCCGTAGTTGAGTAAGTAGGCATCTTCTTTCTTTTCAAAAGCTGCTAATTTGCGTTCTAATTCTTCGTGTATGGAAGTATGCCCCGACATCATACGTGCACCCATAGGATATGCCATGCCATATTTTTGAGCTCCTTCGGCGTCAGCTTTGCGTACTTCGGGATGATTGGCTAATCCCAAATAATTATTTAAACTCCATGTTAAAACTTCCTTGCCTCTGAACATCATTCTGGGTGCTATTTCACCCTCTAATTTTGGGAATGCAAAATATCCATGAGCAAAAGATTGATATTGTCCTAAAGGACCTTTTTGTTTTTTAATTTTATCAAAAATATCCATTGTGTATGTTTTTTAAAATTTTGGCAAAGTTAAGCATTTAGTTTATAAAGTGTTTCTCTGAGGAATGAAAAATCATTTAACGATGTTTCCGGCTTTATAAATATACTGATTGGTTTTATTTCCTCCTTCATCAAATTCTATCCACGTACCTTCTTTAAGGTCGAGGTTATAGGCGCCTTCAATTTGTTTGGTTCCGTTTTCGTAAAAGCATGTCCACATTCCTTGTCGTTTGTCGTTTTTGTATTGACCTTCGCAGGCTTTAGTTCCCGATTCGTAATATTCAATCCATAAGCCGTTTTTCAATCCTTTTAAATAGCTGCCTTCGGATGCTTTTTTGCCGTTCGATTCGTGGTATTCAATCCATCTGCCTTCTTGTTTATCATCTTTAAATGTTCCGCTCATTTTGTCTTTTCCGCTTTCGTAATAATAATTGGCTTGTCCGTTTAATTTGCCGTTTGCCCATGTTTCAACCGATTGTCTGTTACCGCTTTCGTACCACGATAATGATTGTCCGCTTTTTTGTCCGAGGTTGTAATATTCTTCTCGTTCTTTTTTACCATTTGCATAGTAAGTAATACGTTTGCCAGATAATTTTCCTTCTTTGTATTGTTCTTCGCACTGTACTTTTCCGTCTTCATAAAAATATTGCCATTTTCCTTCTTTTTGACCGGCGAGGTAAGAGCCTTCGGTTTTTTTCTGTTGATTGTCGAACCATTCTGTCCATGTTCCTTGTCTTTTACCTGTTTTAGCAAATCCTTCCGATTTTTTTTGTCCATTTTTGTACCATTCGCTTATTGTACCATCTTCTTTATCTTTTATGTAACTTGTTTCGGATGCTTTTTGTCCGTTGTCGTAATACGTTCTAAATGTTCCGTCTTTTAAGCCATCTACAAACATCCCTTCGGCTTTAATTTGACCGTTTTCGTACCATTCTTTATACTCTCCGACTTGTACTCCTTTTTCCCAGTTTTCGATAAGCATGGGTTGGCGACTTTGATACCATGCCTGAATGAGTCCGTTTTTTTTGCCGTTCACATAGTTCCCTACAAAAGCTTCGCGTCCGTCTTCGTACCATGATTTACTTTCGCCTTCAAGCTTGCCCATGATATAATTTTCGATGGCTTTGAGTTGTCCGTTTTCGTACCACCATTGCCACAATCCGTCTTTCTTTTCATTGCATGTAGTGCCTTCGAGTTTTGGTTTTCCGTTAGAATAGGTTTCTCGGATGGTTTTAAAGATAAGGTCTGTTGTAGCAACACCATTTTTATCCCAGCTTTTCCAAATTCCTTCTCTTCTGTCGTTGACAAACTTGCCTTCTTGAGCTTTTTTGCCGTTATCATGATAGTAAACAGCACTACCATTTAACTTACCGTTATTGCAAATGCCCTCAAATGCCTTTACACCGTTTTCGTGATATTCAATTTGTGAACCTACTTTTTTCCCATTTTCGTAAGTAACTTCCGATTTTTTTTGTCCGTTTTTATGATACGTAATTTTTTGCCCGTTTAAAATACCTTCGTTGTAAGTTTCTTCTATTGATTTTTTACCGTTTGAATAATATTCAATCCATTTCCCGTCTTTTTTTCCGTTTTTCATTTCGCCTTCCCATTTTTTTTCTCCGTTTTCGTACCATGCAGCCCATGGTCCATTACTGATACCATTTTTATAGTTTTCGCGGAATTTTAGTTGACCATTTTCGAACCACCAAAGCCATTCGTCTTCTTTCTTGTTGTTTTTGTACGTAGCCAATTCTGCCTTATCGCCAGAGGGGAAAAATTTAATGGTTGTTTTGTATGCATCTTCAGTTATTATATTGCTGTTTTCATCGTACGAAGTCCAGGTGCCGTCTTTGTAGCCGTTTTTAAACGTTCCTTTGAGTTTAAGTTTCCCATTTTCGTAAAATTCTGCATAATATCCGTTGAGGGTGTCGTTTGCATAGGTCTTAATGTATTGCTTGTTTCCGTTTGGGTAAAATGAAATTTCTTGTCCGTCTTTTTTTGCTTCGTTGTAGTTGATGATCATTTTTGTTTTTCCGTCTTCGTAAAATTCTTTGTATTTATCATGTTTTTTGCCGTTTTTTAAGGTAAATTCGCTTTTTACTACATTTTTAGCATACCATTCGGTTGATGTTTGATATAACACTTCTTTGCTGGTTTTACCGAATTTATCCCATTCTATCCATTTGCCTACGCGTCTGTCGTTTTTATATTGTCCTTGTTCTTTAATTTGACCGTATGGATAATAAAATGTGCCAATACCATTAAGAGTGCCTTCTTTGTAGTTGCCTTCAAATATTTTTAATTCGTCTTCGTCAAATTCTCTCCAAACTTTATCTTTTTGTCCTTTCTTAAATGTGCCTTCGTATTTTTTCTTTCCATTAGGCCATTTGCCTATGCAGGCTCCTGTGTATGGCTCGCCGGTAAGCTTTAAATAGTAGGTGTTGTTATCTCGCTCTTCAAGTTGGTCTAAGGATACTTCTTGAGCCACAATAGGGCTGATAAACAAAGTAAAGATTAATAAATAGATAAAACGTATCATAATTCAACATTCTTTGCACAAAAATAAGTAATCATTTGTAAGTTTGAATAAAATGTTAATAAATTATATGAATTTGATAAAAAAAAGAGGGGACAGCCCCCTCTTAGATTTGAATAACCGATTGAAAATTAGAAAGTAAAATTTACTTGATTGCTTCTTCAAAACGTTTTTCTACTTCTTTCCAGTTGACAACATTCCAAAAGTTTGTAACGTAGTCAGGACGTCGATTTTGATATTTTAAATAGTACGCATGTTCCCACACATCGAGACCAAGAATGGGAATTCCTTTTTGTTCGGCAACATCCATTAGAGGGTTGTCTTGGTTGGGTGTGGATGAAACAAAAAGCTTTTTGTTCTTATCTACTGCAAGCCATGCCCAACCGCTTCCAAAACGAGTTTTTGCTGCGTTTTCAAATTGTTCTTTAAATTTGTCAAAAGAACCAAACGCTTCATTTATGGCTTCTGCTAATTTCCCGCTCGGGCTTCCTCCTGCATTGGGAGCCATGATGCTCCAGAATAAGGTGTGGTTAAAATGGCCTCCTCCGTTATTTCTGACGGCAGCCGGATATTGACTCATGTTTTGAAATAATTGCATCAAACTTTTCTTTTCCATTTCGGTGCCTTTTATGGCTGCATTTAAATTATTGACATATGCACCATGATGCTTGTTATAATGGATGTCCATTGTTTGAGCATCTATATAAGGCTCTAATGCCTCGTAACCATAATTCAGTTTTGGTAATTCGTACGGATAATTTAATCCGTTTTCGTTCATTTTTATATTTTCCATATTGGTAATTTTTAAGGTTGTTGAATCATTTTGTTCAATTAAAAAACTTGTTAGCATTAATAAGTATATCATACTTTATGATTTTTGTACAAAAATAATAATTTATAATTAGATTAATTCTACATTAGCTAAAAATTAACTATTTTTAAGAACTTCGATTTGGAATGATGCTGCAAGATGGAGACGTAAATAATTTTTGTAATTCTTGTTTATTTTGTACTTTCGTTCAATGAATTCCATCTTGATAAATATAAAAGAAAATAAGCTTTTTTCTGTTGTTTGGGTCATCCTTTTTGCTCTGTCTTTCTTCATTTTACTATATAAACCTGATTTTTCAAATCACTACGAAAATGCCGAGAAAATAAAAAGGGTATTAATAGAAAAGGAGCAAATTGCTCAACAAATTATTGAAAAAGAAAAACGTATTTTGATTAAAGATGGCTTAACAGGTTTACACAGTGCTGAAAATGAGCAATATTTGTTAGAACAAACATTAAAAGATGTATTTTTCGTCTGTTACAAAAACGATAGTGCCGTATTTTGGTCAAATGGAGATTTTTTGCCGTTAACTTTCTCAAAAAAAACTGCAGAAAAAACAAAAATAGTATTTATTAATGACACTTGGTCTTATATTCATGCTAAACAGGCGGGTGATTGGTTTTTGGTGGCATTTATTCCGATTAAAAAAGAGTATCCATTTGAAAATAAGTATTTAAATAATTATTATTTTAAAAATTTTGAGGTTTCGTACGATTATTCGTTTTCCTTATTGCCTCAGCTATCGGCTTATTATGTAACCAATTCCAACAACGAATTTCTTTTTTCTATTCAACCTCAAAAAGCATTAAATCCGTCTTTCTTAAATTATTTACTTCTTTTTGTTTTAAGTCTTGTTTTTATACTTTTACACTCGGCCATCCTTTTAAAAAAATCGTTAAAAGCCACATTTTTTTGTATTATTGGCCTTTTGTTGTTGCGTATTAACATGACGTTTCAACAGAGCCCGGATTTCTTATTCGAAATGCCGATTTTTAATGCCGAAATGTTTGCATCGAAAGGTATCTTTAGTACATTGGGCGACACATTTTTCAACACATGGCTTATATTAATTATAGTAGAATGGCTGTTATTGCTTATTCGAAAAAAAATACTCACTCAAAAATGGGTTTATTTTGGTTGGATGGTGTTGATTTTTACTTTTATGTATGTTTGGATAGCATTATGGAATAAGTTAGTTTTTCAAAGTAATCTTACGCTCGATATATATAATATTGATGCTTTTTGGCAACCATCTATACTTGTGTTTTTTATTTTGGGGTTTTGGTCGTGGATGGTTGGCAGGGGAATTTTTATTTTGGTAAAGTTCGGTCTGCGTTTAAGTTGGCAAATAATACATTATGTTTTCCTTTTTATATTGTTGATGATGTTGATCGTATTAATATTTTACTTTGATTATCAACATTATTCGCTTATTTTATTGGTATTATATGCATTGCTTATCTATTTAATAAATAGAAAACAGAAGTGGCAGATTCTATTTTTGTTAATGAGTGCAGTCCTTTTTACAATACTTATTGTTGTTTATACATTTCATTTAAACCATCGCAAGAAAGAAAATCTTCAGCAAGTGGTAGCCTTTTCACTTGCTAACGAAAAGGACTTTGTGGCCCAAATGTTAATGACGGATATGGAAAAGAAGTTGGCTGAAGATAAAATTTTACAAAGCTTATTACAAAAGGCATACGATAATCGATACGAAATA
>Ga0116186_1005238_pt1 | contig 10286 bp, 10 predicted proteins | sample AD_JPNNA4_MetaG_FD_89806 | JGI IMG/M metagenome (GOLD analysis project Ga0116186, IMG submission 89806) | Active sludge microbial communities of municipal wastewater-treating anaerobic digesters from Japan - AD_JPNNA4_MetaG | ecosystem: Engineered > Bioreactor > Anaerobic > Digestate | place...
GAAGAGCTGGCGATGACCCTGCCGCTCTCCGGCGACCGCGGCGGCATCGCTCAGTTCTGAGCGGTCAGGGGCGGGCGGCCAGGCGTTCGATGAGTGTCGTCGGCCCGCTGACGATCAGCACGTCGTGGGCCGAGACCTTCGTCGACGGCACGGCGTAGGTGAAGTCCTGGCCGGGCGCCTTGACGCCGACGACGGTCACCCCGTACTTGCTGCGGATGGCGCTCTGCTCGAGCGTGAAGCCGACCGTCTCGCTCGGGGGCCGCATCTTGACGATGGCGAACCCGTCGTCGAACTCGATGTAGTCCTGCATCCGCCCGCCCATGAGGTGGGCCACCCGGCGGCCGGTGTCGGCCTCGGGTCGCACGATGTGGTGCACACCGATCCGGTCGAGGATCCGGGCGTGCTCGGGTGAGAGGGCCTTGCCCCAGATGTCGGCCACCCCGGCGTCGACGAGGTTGGCGGCTGCCAGCACCGAGGCCTCGACCGAGGAGCCGATCGCCACGACGGCGATGGGGAACCGACCGGCCTTGGCGTCGCGGATGACGGCGACGTCGCTCGCGTCGCCGTGGATCACGTGGCTGATCCGGCCGAGGAACTTCTCGGCGAGGAAGCCGTCCTTCTCGATGGCGGTGACCTTGTGGCCCAGGCGGCGCAGCTCGAGGGCCGCCGCTGCGCCGAACCGGCCCAGGCCGATGACGAGGACGTCGTTCTCGGTGCCGCTGCCTCGAGCCATCGGTGGTGCCCTCCTGCAAAAGTGGAACGTGAGGGGTCCCAGCCTGCCACGGGACTTCTGCGGGAGTAGGTTGCCACCATGGCCCATCGCACGAGCGTCGTCTGGGATGACGAGTTCACGGCGTACAACTTCGGCCCCTCGCACCCCATGGCCCCGGTGCGTCTCGACCTCACGACCCGGCTCGCGCGCGCCCTGGGGGTGCTGGACCACGTCGACCTGCTGAGCCCGCAGGCCGCCACCGACGAGGTGCTGGCCACCGTGCACGACCCCCACTACATCGCCGCGGTCCGGGCAGCCTCGGCCGACCCGATGGCTGCTGACGTCCACCGAGGGCTCGGCACCGAGGACGACCCCGCCTTCCCCGGGATGCACGAGGCATCGGCCCGCATCGCCCAGGGCACCCTCGACCTCTGCCGTCAGGTGCTGACCGGCGAGACCGACCACGGGGTCAACTTCTGCGGCGGCATGCACCACGCGATGCGCACCCACGCGTCCGGCTTCTGCATCTACAACGACATCGCCGTCGGCATCCAGTGGCTGCTCGACAACGGGGCGCAGCGCGTCGCCTACGTCGACATCGACGTCCACCACGGCGACGGCGTCGAGAAGATCTTCTGGAACGACCCGCGGGTGCTGACCATCTCGGTGCACGAGAACGGCCAGCACCTCTTCCCGGGAACCGGGTGGCCCTCGGACATCGGCGGCCCGTCGGCCCGCGGGAGTGCCGTGAACGTCGCGTTGCCACCGGGCACGGGGGATGCCGCGTGGTTGCGGTCCATCGAGTCCGTCGTCCCGCCGCTCGTGCGCGCCTTCCACCCCGACGTGCTCGTCACCCAGCACGGGTGTGACACCCACATGCACGACCCGCTGGCGCACCTGACGATCACCATGGACGCCCAGCGTCGGGCCCACGAGACGTTGCACGACCTCGCGCACGAGGCGGCCGACGGGCGCTGGGTGGCTCTCGGCGGCGGTGGCTACGAGCTCGTCGACGTCGTCCCGCGGTCATGGACCCACCTGACCGCCATCGCCGCCCACGTCCCCGTCCCCGCCCAGGCTCGCGTGCCGCAGGAGTGGCTCGACCACGTCGAGGCGACCATGGGTCGCTCGGCTCCCACCCGGATGGGTGACCTGCCCGAGGAGAGCCTGCCCATCTGGGTGCAGCCGTGGAGCATGGGCCACAACCCCGAGAGCCCGATCGACCGGGCCATCATGGCAACCCGTCAGGCGGTGTTCAGCCACCACGGGCTGGATCCCTGGTTCGACTGACCGCTGGGTCGACAGGAGGCAACACGCGGATGCCGTGCGCCTCGCCACTGCGTGTTGCCTCCTCTCGACGGGAGGGCTGCGGCGCCAGCCCCGATGTGAAGCGAGTGGCGGATGCCGCTGGGAGCGGACTCACGGCATCCGCCACGGCGTGTCGACTGGACATTGGCGCCCAACTTCGTCGTTCCACTTCCCCAGTGGTCACACCTGCCCCTATGGTTGCGCTTGCACGACGACAGGGAGACTGCCGGGGCGTCCTGGCGCTGTGGTCGTGCAGGAGAATGAGGTCACGATGTCGACGGAGCGTCAGCTCGCGGAGGTGCGGTTCCTCACCGTCGCCGAGGTCGCCGCAATCATGCGGGTGTCCAAGATGACGGTGTACCGCATGGTCCACGCCGGGGAGTTGCCGGCCATCCGCGTCGGGCGGTCCTTCCGTGTCCCCGAGGACGAGGTGCATGCGTACCTGCGCACCTCGTTCGTCGACACGGCGTGACCGACCCCGACGAACCACACCGGTGGGGGGCGGCCCGACGTGCGGGCCGCCCCTCACGGCTGTTCGGGACTGGTCACGGGTGTGCCCGACGGGCGCTGCCGAACGAGCGCCGTGGCCACGGTTTGGGCAGCGTGACCGCCTGCCGGTAGGGTGGGCAGCCGCATCAGACGCTTAACGACGAGGACATCGCAATGGGTTCAGTCATCAAGAAGCGGCGCAAGCGGATGGCGAAGAAGAAGCACCGCAAGCTGCTTCGCAAGACGCGCCACCAGCGCCGCAACAAGAAGTGACGTAAGAGTCACCTCTGCACTTCAAAGGTCCCCGCACCCCGGGGGCCTTTGTCGTGTCCGGGTGGACCTGCCCTGTCGGTGCGCCGACGGGTCGATTAGGGTCGGGGCTGTCGAAATCAGGTGAAGGAGCAGGGCATGGCGTCAGTGGTGCTCGTGACCGGGGTCTCCCGCTACCTCGGAGGACTCCTCGCGCGTCGCCTCAGCGCTGACCCGAGCGTGGACCGGGTGGTCGGCGTCGACGTCATCCCGCCCGCGCACGACATCAGCGGCGTCGAGTTCGTGCGCGCCGACATCCGCAACCCGATGATCGCCCGGGTCATCGAGTCGGCCGGGGTCGACACCGTCGTGCACATGAACGTCATCGCGACGCCCACCTTCGTCGGGGGCCGCACCCCGCAGAAGGAGATCAACGTCATCGGCACGATGCAGCTGCTCGCGGCGTGCCAGAAGTCGACGACGGTGCGGCGTCTCGTGGTGAAGTCGTCTGCGGCTGTCTACGGCTCCACGCCCCGTGACCCGGCGATGTTCACCGAGGACATGGGCGCCAAGCGGTCGCCCTCGGGCGGGTTCGGCAAGGACTCCATCGAGGTCGAGGGGTACGTGCGCGGGTTCGCCCGCCGCCGTCCGGACACCGAGATCCTCACGTTGCGCTTCGCCAACATCGTCGGTCCGCGCATTCGCACGTCGATCACCGACTACTTCAACCTGCCGGTCGTCCCGGTGCCGCTCGGGTACGACGCCCGCATGCAGTTCGTCCACGAGGACGACGCCATCGACGCGCTCGTGCGCGCCACCACCGGCGAGGCCTCCGGCATCGTCAACATCGCGGGTGACGGCGTGCTGACGGTGCTCCAGGCCGCAGCGATCGTCGGACGACCGGTGGTGCCGATGCCGCTACAGGCTGCCGGCGTCGTCGGCGGGTTCGCCAAACGGCTCGGCCTGGCCGACTTCTCGCCGGACCAGATGTCCTTCCTCGCGTTCGGTCGCGGCATGGACACGCGGCGGATGCGCTCCGTCCTCGGCTTCACCCCGCGCTACACCTCCCGTGAGGCGTTCGAGGACTTTGCCCGCACCGTCGGCCCCGCGGTGCCCGCCGCCGCCATCGTCGGGGATGCCGTGAGCGGGGTCGCAGGCACGGCGAGTCAGGTCGTTCTCGGCCTTCTCGGCGCAGGAAGGGGACGTTGATGGCAGCGCGACAGGGAGCCCTCGCCGCAGGCGCGGCCCGGGCCTCGGGGGAGCGGGCCAGGCGCCGCTCCACCCCGCTGATCGGTGCCGAGCCCGTCGTGCCTGCCGGCGACACCGCGGATGCCGTCGCGTCGGCGACGAAGAAGCCAGCCGCCAAGCAGGCGACCCCGAAGAAGACGACCCCGAAGAAGCCAGCGGCGCCGAAGAAGCCAGCCGCGAAGAAGGTGGCGCGTACCCCGAGTGACCAATCGGTCGATTCGGGCACGGGGGAGCAGGCAGCTCGTCGGCCGCACCGCCCGGCACCCAAGGTGCGCTCGGCTCCCTCCCGCCGGGCCTCGCGCCAGGCCGGCGAGCGGCACGCCAGGTCCGCGCCCGCCCCGGTCGCAGAGGCACCCCGGGCTCCCCGGGTTCGGCTGAACCCTCGCGAGAAGGCCAGCCGCGACGCCGCGAGGCCGCACCTGCGGATCGCCGAGCCGCCGCTGGACCCGACGGTGATCGAGGCGCCGGAGCGCACCGGGCTGCCGCTGCCCGACGTCGGGGACGCCCTGTCCGCGGCAGTCGGCCTGCTGCGGTTCGGGGCGCAGGCCGCGGGCATCTCGCCCGAGGACATCGAGCGTCGCGTGGCGCAGGTGCTGGCCTACATCCGCCGCCGGATCGACGGCGACTACGACGTCGATGACTTCGGCTACGACGCCGACTTCACCGAGAACGTCTTCTACCCGATGCTGCGACCGATCTACCGGCACTGGTTCCGCGTCGAGGTCCGCGGCATCGAGAACATCCCGGCCACCGGTGGTGCGCTCGTCGTGTCCAACCACTCCGGGACCATCGCCATCGACTCGCTCATGGTGCAGCTCGCCATCCACGACGAGCACCCCCAGCGGCGGGCGATGCGGGCGCTGGGCGCCGACCTCGTCTTCCAGACACCGTTCCTCGGCACCGTCGCGCGCCGGTCGGGCTCCACGCTGGCCACCAACTCCGACGCCGATCGCCTCTTCGCCCAGGGCGAGCTCGTCGGGGTCTTCCCCGAGGGCTTCAAGGGTGTCGGCAAGCCGTTCAGCGAGCGCTACAAGCTCCAGCGGTTCGGTCGCGGAGGTTTCGTGGCTGCCGCGCTGGCCGCGCAGGTACCGATCATCCCGTGCTCGGTCGTGGGTGCCGAGGAGATCGCCCCGATCATCGGCAACATGGGCACGGTGGCCCGCCTGTTCGGGCTGCCCTACGCGCCCATCACGCCGACGTTCCCGCTGTTCGGCCCGCTCGGTCTGATCCCGCTGCCGAGCAAGTGGATCATCGAGTTCGGTGCCCCCATCCCCACCGACAGCCAGGGCCCCGGCGCCGCCGACGACCCGATGCTCGTCTTCGACCTCACCGACCAGGTGCGCGAGACGATCCAGCAGACCCTGTACACCCTGCTCATGCAGCGGCGTTCGGTCTTCTTCTGATGGACACCCGCGTTCTCACCGACAGCGCGTTCTGATGGACGCCGCGCAGCCGCTTCCCGTGCGGGTCACCCTGATCGGCCGGCCGGGGTGCCACCTGTGCGACACGGCCCGCGAGACCATCGAGCGGGTGAGTGCCGATCTCGGGGTCGGGTGGCAGGAGCACTCCATCGATGACGACCCGCAGTTGCGTGAGGCGTGGGCCGAGCAGATTCCGGTGACCCTGGTCGACGGTCGTCAGCACGACTACTGGCGGGTCGACGAGACCCGTCTGCGAGCGGCCCTGTCCGCGCCGCCCGCGGTGCGCTGACGGCATCCGGACTGCTGTCGAAGCTTTTAGCACACGGGGGAGTGAGCAGGGTCACGGGGTCCTCGGACGACTTTGTGCAGGCGTTCACAAGACCGTACGCTGACGGTCTCACCCGCTGGCCGGGCCGCTGAACGCGTGCGCCCGCCCGCTCCGATCCGGCCGTGCGGGCCCGCGAAAGGAGTCGGTGAGCGACGGTGTCCGACGCAGCGACCACCCGCCGGGGCATCCCGGAGGCCTCGGTGGCCCGACTCCCGGGGTACCTGCGGGCGCTCACGACCCTCGCGGGCCACGGCGTGATCTCGGTGAGCTCCGAGGAGCTCGCGAACGCCGCCGGGGTGAGCTCGGCGATGCTGCGCAAGGACCTGTCGCACCTCGGCTCCTACGGGGTGCGCGGGGTCGGCTACGACGTCGAGCGCCTGGCCGCCGAGATCACCGCCGCACTGGGCCTGACCCGCGAGTGGCCGGTTGCGATCGTCGGCATGGGCAACCTCGGTCGGGCGCTCGCCGCCTACCGCGGGTTCGAGGAGCGCGGGTTCGAGGTCGTCGCACTGCTCGACGGTGACCGTCGGCTGCTGGGCGAGGACGTCGCCGGGCGGCCGGTGCGCCCCATGTCCGACCTGCCGGGTCTCGTCGCCGACGAGGGCCTCGCGATCGGCGTCATCGCCACGCCGTCGTCAGGGGCCCAGGACGCGTGTGACCGCCTCGTCGCGGCGGGGGTCCGCTCGGTGCTGAACTTCGCCCCTGCCGTGCTCGCCGTCCCCGACGGGGTCGTCGTGCGCAACGTCGACCTGTCCACGGAGCTGCAGATCCTCGCCTTCCACGGTCAGCGGGTCGCCGCGGCCGCGGCCGCCACGACCTCCGAGGTGGTGGCCTGATGAGCCTGGTCGTCCTCGGGTTGTCGCACCACGGTGCACCCCTGTCACTCCTGGAGTCGGTCGCCCTGGACCCCGACGCCCGCACCGCCCTCGAGCAGGCGGTGCTGCGCTCGGAGCACGTCACCGAAGCCGTCGTCGTGTCCACGTGCAACCGCACCGAGGTCTACGCCGAGTGCCTGACCTTCCACGGCGCCCTGGCCGACATCACGGCGGCGCTGGCCGACACCTGTTCGGTCGACCGGGCCGATCTGCAACCGCACCTGTTCGTGCACTACGAGGACCGCGGCATCGCCCACGTGTTCAACGTCGCCTCGGGCCTGGACTCGATGGCCGTCGGTGAGGCCCAGATCCTCGGCCAGGTGCGCCGCTCGCTCGCTCGCGCCCAGCGTCACGGTCACGTCGGCCCAGCCCTGAACACCGTGCTCCAGCAGGCCCTGCGGGTCGCGAAGCGCGTGCACACCGAGACCGGCATCGACCTCGTGAGCGGCTCGCTCGTGCAGGCCGGGCTGGCCCGGGCGCAGGCCGCCCTCGGACCGATCGGCGACCTGTCCGTGCTCGTCGTCGGCGCCGGCGGCATGGGCGCCCTCGCGGCGGCGACCGTGGCCCGTTCGGGGGCCCGCACCGTCGTCGTGGCGAACCGCAACCACGACCGGGCGCGCACGGTGGCCGATCGGGTGGGCGGCACCTCGCGCCACCTCGCGGACCTCGGTGCTGCCCTCGTCGAGGCCGATGTCGTCATCTCCTCCACCGGCGCTCCGGCGCAGGTCATCACCGCCGACGACGTCCGTCGTGCGGTCGCTGCCCGCAGCGGACGCCCGCAGGTCTACATCGACCTCGCGCTGCCGCACGACATCGACCTCGCCGTCGCCGACCTGCCCGCCACGACCCGGGTCGGCCTCGCCGAGCTCGGCGAGGACCTCTCGGATGCCGGGTCGGCACCCCAGGTCGCGCAGGCGGGTGACCTCGTGACGGCAGAGGTCGCGGCGTACCTCATGGCCCGATCGGCCGAGGCCGTCGCGCCGACCGTGACCGCGCTGCGCAGCCACGCCGGCGCGCTCGTCGAGGAGGAGCTTCACCGCCTCGAGCGACGCACACCCGGCCTGAGCGACGCAGAGCGGGCCGAGGTCCGCCGGGCCGTCGAGCGTGTCGTCGACAAGCTGCTCCACACCCCGACGGTGCGCGTGAAGGAACTCGCCCAGGACGGCCAGGGCGGCAGCTACGCGCGGGCGCTCAACGAGCTGTTCGACCTCGACCCCCGCGACGTCTCCCTGGTGTCCGCACCCCCGACCCTGCCCGAGGAGGACTGAGCATGCTCCGCCTCGGAACCCGCCGATCCGCCCTCGCGACGACCCAGTCGTCGTGGGTGGCCGACCAGCTGCGTGCGCTCGGCCACGAGGTCGAGCTCGTCGAGGTCAGCACCGAGGGCGATCGCGACCAGACCACCCCGCTGGCCCAGCTCGGCGGCACCGGCGTCTTCGTCTCCGCCCTGCGCGCCGCCCTGGTCGACGGGCGGGTCGACCTGGCCGTGCACTCGCTGAAGGACCTGCCCACGACACCCGACCCGGACACGCTCGTCGCCGCGATCCCGGTGCGCGAGGACCCCCGCGACGCCCTCGTCGCCCGGGGCGGGCTCACGCTCGGTGAGCTGCCTGCGGGCTCGACCGTGGGCACGGGCTCCCCCCGCCGCCGTGCCCAGCTCGAGGCCCTGGGCTTCGGCCTCGTCGTCACCGGACTGCGCGGCAACGTCGACACCCGGATGCGGCAGGTCACCGAGGGACACCTCGACGCCGTCGTGCTCGCCGCCGCAGGCCTGCGTCGCCTCGGACGGATCGACGCCGTCAGCGAGCTGCTCGACCCGATCCAGATGCTCCCGGCCCCCGGCCAGGGGGCGCTCGCGGTGGAGGTCCGCGGGGACGACGCGCACACGGCATCCCTCGTCGCCGTGCTCGACGACCACGACACCCGCGCCTGCACCACCGCCGAGCGGGCGTTGCTCGCCGAGCTCGAGGCCGGGTGCTCCGCCCCCGTCGGCGCACTCGCCGAGGTGGTCGAAGGCTTCGACGGCCCTGAGCTCTCCCTGCGAGCCGTCGTCACCTCGCCCGACGGGACGGCTGACCTTCGCCGCTCGCTCGTCGGGGACCCCGCCACCCCCGCCGACCTCGGCAGGCGCCTCGCGCACCTGCTCCTCGAGGACGGCGCAGCCCAGCTGATGTCCGACAGCCCCACGACCGACCACTCCTCCACGACCGACCACCCCGCCACGGAGCGTGCCCTGTGAGCCCCACGCGTTCGACCTCCCCTTCCACCCCCCGCACGCCGGCCCAGGTGGCCTTCGTCGGCGCCGGACCCGGCGACCCCGGGCTGCTCACCGTGCGCGCCAGCGAGCTGCTCGCCGCTGCGGATGCCGTCGTCATCGACCAGGTGGCGCGGCACGACGTCGTCGAGCGGTGGAGCGCACCCGGCACCCCCGTCGTGGATGCCGGCCACGGCGACCACGGTGAGAACCTCACCCACGCGTCGCGAGCCAAGCTCGTCGTGCGGGCCGCGAAGGCGCACCCGGGCGGCCTCGTCGTGCGCCTCATGGACGGTGACCCCGCGGTCTTCAACGGGCTCGCCGAGGAGGCCACCGCCTGCGTGAAGGCAGGGGTGTCCTTCGAGGTGGTTCCGGGCGTCAGCTCGGTCACGGCAGTTCCCTCGTACGCCGGGGTGCCGCTGACGTCGGCCAGCTCCACCGGGGTGCACGTCCTCGTCGCCGGGGCTCGCGGGGTCGACCTCACGGGCGCGCTCGACCCCAAGGTCACCGTCGTCGTCATCGGGGCGCCGGACAAGGCCGCCCAGACCTTCGACGCCCTCATCGCCGCCGGTCGCGACGGTGCGACTCCCGTGGCCGTCACCGAGCGCGGCACGAGCACCGACCAGCGCACCGTGACGACGACGCTGTCCTCGGCCGGCGCAACGATGGCCGACGGGCGCTTCCCCGTGCTGGCCGTCGTGGGGTCCACTGTCACCATGCGCGAGACGTTGTCGTGGTTCGAGAGCAAGCCGCTGTTCGGGTGGGAGGTGCTGGTGCCCCGCACGAAGGAGCAGTCGGCCTCGACGTTGGCCCGCCTCCAGCGCCACGGGGCGCAGGCCAAGGTCGTGCCGACGATCTCGGTGGAGCCCCCGCGCACGCCGCAGCAGCTGGAGCGCGCCGTCAAGGGCATGGTCACCGGGCGCTACGAGTGGGTGGGCTTCACGTCCGTCAACGCCGTGCGGGCGATCCGTGAGAAGTTCGACGAGTTCGGGCTCGACGCGCGGTCGTTCGCGGGGCTGCGCGTCGCAGCCGTCGGGGGCGTCACCGCGCAGGCCCTGCGCGACTGGGGGATCACCCCCGACCTCGTGCCGACCGGTGAGCAGTCGGCGCTCGGCCTGCTCGAGGTCTGGCCCGCCTTCGACCCCGACCTCGACCCGATCGCCCGGGTGTTCCTGCCGCGTGCCGACATCGCGACCGAGACGCTCGTCGCCGGACTCCAGGACATCGGCTGGGAGGTCGACGACGTGACGGCCTATCGCACCGTGCGCGCGGCCCCGCCGCCCGCGTCGGTTCGCGACGCCATCAAGAACGGCTCCTTCGACGCCGTGCTGTTCACGTCGAGCTCGACCGTGCGCAACCTCGTCGGCATCGCGGGCAAGCCGCACCCGACCACGGTCGTCGC